>LSQX01098898.1_pt1 | contig 10009 bp, 5 predicted proteins | sample 654561 | NCBI WGS metagenome assembly LSQX01 (sample SAMN04489861, study PRJNA283612) | anaerobic digester metagenome | isolation source: 4 biogas reactors fed with cattle manure at either 37C or 55C with and... | place: Denmark: Kongens Lyngby | collected 2014 | reverse complement strand
TCAAGCTTTATGCTGTTTTTATGAATGATTTTGATATGCCAGCTGGATTTATCCGGCCAGATATCATTTTCGCCCCACTCCCCATCGGATTTCTCCCTTAAAGCTTCCCCGTCCTGATGACGGATCAATACCGTTCCAAACCAGTCCAAACCGCATTTGGCCTGGGCCAGGTTGTAAGGAGCCACGGTTTTGCTCCATTTCTTCACTGCCTTTTCAATGCCTTTCACCGAACCGGTGATGATCAATTTTTCTTTGGCCCTGGTGGTGGCAACATATAAAATCCTCATTTCTTCGGACAGGTTTTCAAATTTGATTTTTTCCCTGATGGTGTTGCGCAAAATGGTACTGGAATATGTCCTAAGGCCGGTATCCACAAATCTGGGTCCCAATCCCAGGTCTTTGTGCAGCAGGATATTATCCCTGGTATCTGACAGGTTGAATTGTTTGCCCAGGCCGGATAAAATAACCACCGGAAATTCCAGGCCTTTGCTCTTGTGGATGCTCATCATCCTGACTACATTGTCATTTTCCCCCAGGGTCTTGGCGGTACCGATATCTGCCTGGGATGCGGCGATCTTCTCCATAAAGCGCAGGAAATTAAACAGGCCGTGCATGGTGGAAGCTTCAAAGTTTTTGGCCCGGGAAAACAGCAGCCTTATATTAGCCATTCGCTGGGTGCCTCCCGGCATGGCTGTCACATAGTAAAGGTACCCGGTATCCAGCATCAATTGCCAGATCAGTTCCTCTAAAGGCAGATAGCGGGCCATTCTCTGCCATTTCTGTAAGTCCTCCAGAAATTCGGCGATCTTCTGCTTAAGTTCCCCTTCTTCCCGGTAACTGACCAATGCTGTGTAAAAATACTTTTCGCTGCTGTTCAGACGGATACTGGCCATTTCTTCGATGGAAAACTGAAATACCGGTGACCTTAGAACACTGATCAGCTCGATATCCTGCCTGGGGTTGTCGATCACTTTCAGCAGGTTTAAAAACATACTTATTTCCACCGCATTTAGGTATCCGCTGTTTACATCTGCATAAGAGGGTATGCCTTCGGCAGTGAGGACTTCGGTGAACACCTCGATCCAGTTTTTATTGGTCCGCAGCAGGATCACGATATCTTTATAGGTCACATCCCGGTAGCTGCCAGTCCCTTCATCATAAATTTTGCTCTTCAGCAGTTCTTTGATCCTGGCCGCTACTGCAAAGGCTTCCAGCTGGATCTGGTTTAATTCTTCGATTTCCTCGGGCATCTCTGTGTCTTCGGCCATATCCTGCTGGTCGATGATCAGCAGTTCAGCTTTTTCCGGAGTGATCCCCTCACCACAATCCTTGCCGGGATAAAGGGCAGCGTCATCATCATATTCGATTTCGCCAAAAGACTTGGACATGACATTTCTAAAGACAAAATTCACCGCTTCTAAAATGTTCACCGTACTGCGGAAATTGTTGCGCAGGAAAATGCGCCGGTCCATCTCCCTTGCATCATCACTGAATGAATCGTATTTTTCCATAAATAGTGTTGGATCAGCCAGGCGGAAACGGTAGATGCTCTGTTTCACATCTCCCACCATGAACAGATTGTCATCTTTTTTCACCAGATTGATTATAGCTTCCTGGACCTGATTGCTGTCCTGGTATTCATCAACAAATACATAAGAAAACCGCTGCCTATACTCCTCGGCCAGTTTTTCATGACTTAAGACCTTTAATGCCAGGTGCTCTAAATCATTAAAATCCAGCAGTCCTTTTTCAGTTTTTAAGTTCTGATAGTTGGCGCTGAACCTAATAACCAGTTTTTCCAGGTACTCCATGGCCGGATGCAGCCGGTTCAAGTCATCAATCAATTCTTCCAGGGTTTTGCCGGAAAAATGCCTGGTGATGTTACTTATCACGTCTTTGGCTCCATCCCGGTATTCCTTGGCCTCCTCCCGCAGTTTCACATCACATTCGCTGCGGGCCCGGCTTAAGTTTGAAAAACGGTTATGTATCAAATGGTCCACAAAAAGGGGCAGTGATTCCTGCAGAATATCTTTTAAATGTTGGATCTTTTCATAGTCTTCTTCCATTGTGGGCAGGTAGTGTGCAGGCCCCTGAGCTTTGCCGGCAATATCGATCCCGCTCTTGATCAGTTCCAGAGCCCCATCCAACTGGATATTGATTTGTTCTGCAATGGTCTGTGCCATGGAAGAGGAGGCAAAGTCCTCGCTGCTCACTGCAAATTCGGCCACCTTCTCTTTAAGCCACCCGTAAGGATCCGGCTTGCTGCGGATAAAATCATAGATGGCAAGAATCAGGTCCTGGAGGTTTTTATCATCTCTGCCGGCCGAGAACATTTCTAAAAGTTCATAAAATAAATGCTGGCCTTCTTCATACTCTCTTTCCAGGGTTTCTTCAACTGCTTCGGTCTTTAAAAGAAGCATCTCGGTTTCTTCCCCTACTTTAAAGGCCGGGTCGATCTCTGCCAGGTGGAAATTGTTCTTCACCACCGATTGGCAGAAGGAATGGATGGTGCTGATCTGGGCTTTATTTAAGAGATTGATCTGGCGGCGCAGGTTTTCTTCCCTGCCCCCGGAGGCCTCCAATGCTGCCAGGATCGCTTTTCTGATCCGCTCTTTCATTTCATTGGCGGCCGCTCTGGTAAAGGTAACGATCAGTAATTTATCGATGTCCACACCATCTTCAATAATTATATTGATGACCCTTTGCACCAGGACTGCGGTTTTTCCTGAGCCTGCCGCTGCAGTGACCAGAAGGTTGCTGCCTCTGGCGTTGATAGCCGCTTCCTGTTCCTTGGTCCAATTAACCATTCTTCTTCCCTCCCCCGGCAGCCATAATTTTCCGCAAAACATCTTCTTTATCCAGCTTCTTCACAAACCGGTAACGATTATTGTCAAACAACACATCGAACTGGCACACCGACCGGTACTTGCAGTAGCGGCAGGCTACAGTGCCTTTGTAATTGGCCGGCGCAATTTTGGTGTTGCCGCTTAAAATGGCTTCACTGATTACCTGCACCTGCCGGTTGATATAGCTGATCAAGGCGGTAAATTCTTCTTCTGTGAGAGCATTTGATCTTTCTGACACCTGCCCATCCCTGGTGATCTGAACGGGCAGGATTTCTGAATATCCGGCTATATCCCGGTCCATTTGGCGGATCACGTCCACATCCTTGATGGCCAGTCCGGTCATTTTCATCTTCTTGAAAATTTCCCTTTCAATAATTTCAATGTCCCGGACATCGGTTTCCACCATAGGGTCCTCGATCCTGAAATAAAAAACTCCGCCGGGTTTGGCCTGTTTGCCATTATATTGGGGCAAGCCCTGGAGGACTGAATCCAGGTATAAAAAGAGCTGCAGGGAAAAGCCGTTATAAATATCGGAAAGCTCAATATTCTTACTGCCGGATTTATAATCGATCACTCTTACATAGGTCTCATCACCAGTTTCCAGCAGGTCCACCCGGTCGATCCTTCCTTCCAGGTACACTTTTTCCCCGGAAGCCAGTTCAAACACGATAGGCGGCAGATCGCCTTTTATACCGAATGAAATTTCGTAAAAGGCAGGAACAAATTCCCCTCGTTTGATATGTAAAGTCAACGTCCAGGCAGCCCGGCGGCAGATCCTTTTCAGCCTGGTCACCAGGTACCTGAAGCGGTGGGAGCTGTCTAATATGCCGCTGTTATAATCCAGAACCAGCCGATCCATGATTTCATCCATCAGTTCAAAGCACTCCCGCTGGCTGAGGCTGCTCCACTCTCTCCCCTTTTCTCTCAGGCTGCGGGCAAAGGTCAAAAGACCCAGGTGGAACAACTCCCCGATATCAGGGGCTTCCATAGCAAAGATCTTCCTATCCCGGGGCTTTAAGCCGTATTCTATGAAATGAGCAAACTGGCAGCCATTGAATTTTTCCAGTCTGGAGATGCTGGTTTTAAAGGGGGTTTTGTATAATTCCCGGGCCATATCCCGCTCTATGGAATCCTGCTGGTTTTTATGATTAAACCCCTTAAGGACTGCATTTAGTTTATCCTGCCACTCTTTACTGCTTAAATACCATTCATAAACATCCCACCAGAAATCACCGATTTCATTGCCTTCCAGGTGATCCTTAAGGTTTAAAATCAAAGCGCTGAAAGTCCCTTTGGGAGTGCTGATCATATTCATATCCTGATAGCCCAGCAAAAATTTCTCTCTTTTGATAACCAGGGCCGGAAACAGTAATTTCAGACGATCGATGAGAATGGATGGATGTAATGGCTTACCATCTTCATCGGCCAGGGCGTAACTGATCCACAAAAAATCACTGGCTTTAGCCAGGGTTTCATAAATATGATAGTTTGCTTCAGCCAGCCGGTAATCATAATCAAATCCCAGATCGATGCCTTTGTCTTTTAAGGACAGGATCTCTTCTTCCGATAAAAGCTTGTGTTCCTCAGGCCGGGCCGGCAAGAGGCCATCATTGGCGCCGATGACGAACAGGGCTTTACCGGTAAAGCTTTTGGATCTGCTGAAACTGCCGATCACTACTTCATCAACAGTGGTTGGAATAATACCAATCCTAAAAGAGGAAAAACCTGATTCCAGCAGGCTGTGAAACTGCTTGAGATCCACAGTCTCATCACCCAAAAATTCAACCAGCTGGTCTAAGATCATCATCACGATGTTCCAGATCTGGGTGTTTTCATTCACATATTCAAAGAGCTTCTGTTCATGGAGTTCTTCTATATATGTCTCCAGTTTTTCCCGGAGATTGATATCTTCCAGATAATCATAAAAGTCACTGACCATTTCCCGACAGGGTTTCGCCTTCTTCACCTTCCGCTCCAGAGCTTCCAAAGGCTTTATCAACATTTCCCGGGCATGGTTGATGTTTTCCAGTGGTTCATCATCACAAGCGGTAAAGGGCTTTTTCCAGATGCTGCCTTTAATTCCGTAACGCAAGACATAGTTTTCCAATTCATCACCCTGACCCTGGCTTACATTGCTGAAACCGGCTTTTATAAAGCGAAAAACCTCATGATAGCGATAGCCTTTGATGATGATTTCCAGGGATGCCAGAATGGATTCGATAATGGGGTTTCCCATGATCCCCCGCTTTTCGTCCAGGAAAAAAGGAATGTCATTTTCCACAAAGGCCTGGCGTATAAGGCTGCCGTATTGTTCCAGATCGGTACAGACAACGGTGATGTCCCGGAACCGGTAATTGTTTTCCCTGACCAGAGAGATGATCATGGCAGTCAAGTTTTCTATTTCACTTCGCACATTGGCAGCGGCAAAAACCTGCAGATTTTTTACCGGCTGTAAATACTTGTTGTAGGGATAAGCAAATAATTCCTTTTCCAGAAAAAGCAGTTCTTCCTGACGGGTAATTTTATTACCAGACTGGTTTAGGTCGATGATTTTTTCCGGGATCCTTGATTCTGCTGCCAGTTCCCGGAGTTTTTTCAAAGTCTGACGGGAAACATGGAATATCTCCCGGTCCCGGTCCTTTAGTTCATCTCCCATAACCAGAGAGATGGTAACATTTTCACAGAGCCTGCCCAGTTTGCCGATCATTTTAAGCAGCTGGGGACTGAATTTATCAAAACCGTCGATCCATATCCGGGCATTTTGCAGAAATTCCGCACTGTCCAGCTTCCGGGTCACCAGATTGATATAATCTTCCATATCTATGTAACTGTCGGTCAAATATTCATTAAAACCCCTGTAGATCAGGAGCAGGTCATTTAATTTGCCTTTTAAAAGCCGGTCTGCCGGTAAGGTATCGATAAAACTCTCTAATAGTTCACTATCTATATTATTGCTTTTAAAATCCCGCAGAGACTCACTGACTATATCAATAAAGCCGGATTGCCGGGACGCTCCCGCAAAAGCACTTAGATCCGAGCGCAGTTCATCGATGATCTTCCGTAGCACCATGCTCTTGCCCTGTTCATTAATGGTGCTTAAAGTCCTGCCCCCGGCTTCATTGAGCACTTTGTAGGCCAGACGGTTGAAACTTAACACCTCTGCCTGCAAAATCCCGCTGCTGCCGATGCCTTTGATCAGATTTTTCTCTGATTCCAGGGTGAACTGCTCCGGAACTATCAGATATAGGGGATGGTCCCCCTCTTCTTTCAGACAGTTTACGATTTCACTTATTATGTAATCAGTCCGTGCGGTATCGGCACGCCCCAGAATGTAACGAATGGACATAGGCAAACCTCCCCCTTTTAAGTTCGATCAAAAACCAACAGCGACCCTGTTCTACTCTGTTTGAACCTTAGCTCCTTCCATGTGCAAGAACTGCATCAGGCTACAATATAGGTACCGCTCTCTCCCTCCAACGCCTCTTTCAGCTTTTCCGCTGAAGTGATCAGGACTTCCTGCCCTCCGGCGGCAATATAATCCAGTGCAGCCTTGATTTTGGGGCCCATACTGCCTGGGGGAAAATGTCCCTCATCAAGATACTTCTCCGCCTCCGACACCTTCATCTTTTTTAAATATCGCATATTAGGCTGGCCGTAATCAACTGCCACCTGGTCTACACCGGTGAGTAAAATATAAAGATCAGCCCCGATTTCTGCAGCCAGCAGGCTGGAGGCCAGATCCTTGTCGATGACCGCTTCCAAGCCGATCAGCTGCCCGTCTATCAGAGCTACCGGAATGCCCCCTCCCCCACAGGCGATAACGATATTCCCTGCTAGGGCCAGTTCCCGGATCGCTTCACTTTCCATTATGGAGAGCGGCTGTGGAGATGGGACTACCCGGCGGTATCCCCGCCCGCTGTCTTCTACTACCTGCCAGCCTTTCTCGGCGGCCATTTCCTCAGCTATTTCACGGGAAAAGAATCCGCCAATGGGTTTGGTGGGCTTCTGAAAAGCCGGATCATTCTGGCTTACCACTACATTGGTCAAGATGGACAGGGTATTTTTGGGGATCCCGGACTCTTTTATAGCCCGCTGCAGCGCAGTAGACAGCATATAGCCCATGGTTCCCTGGGTGGCTGCTACACAGACATCCAGCGGCATCATAGGGATCTTATGGGCTGATTCTTCGTTCTGAGCCAAGATCTGTCCCACTTGAGGACCATTGCCGTGTACGATGATTACTTCATAACCGCTGCCCACGATCCCCAGGATCACTTCAGCGGCTGCATCAGCATTGGCCTGCTGTTCAGCAAAAGTCCCCTGCTGGTTTTCCGGCAGTAATGCATTGCCGCCCAAAGCCACCACCGCGATCTTTTGGTGATTATTTTTCAAGATTTCTTCCTCCAAATAATTTATAGATTTTACTGCTTATGCTGTCTATCCCTGGTCTCCCCTGGGAAGAGTAAACCGAATCAGTCAATAAGAGGCATGGCTCCAATAGCCTATTGCAGCAGCCCCCAGAAATTATATTGCTTTTCCATGATCATGGCCCAGGCAATAGCCAGCCACACCACCATTGCAATTACCACCAGCAGCATATCCAGCCGGGATATTTCTGAGCGCTTGCTCACCATATAAATAATCATAATCAGATTATAAAACACGATGAGTCCCACAGCGATATAGAAAAAACTGTTCCATCCGGCGATGAGCCAACCGCCGATGAAAAAGGCGATCAAAATGCTGATTTCCCAAATTGCACTGCGCATACTCCATCCCTCCCCCTATTTTCCAGACCGGGCTTTAATCAAACCCGGGGACAGTATATAAAAAACTACACTCACCTGACCCAACTTTTACTTTTCCCTGGGACAGATATATTAATAATAACGCTATCTGTTAATTTTAAAAAGTCTGGTCAAGCCAGACATTTACTCTATTATAGTTTATTTTGTCTGTAAGCCAGTAATAATCTCACAGACAATAAAAAGAAGAGGCTTTAACCTCTTCAAGTTGAAAGAAAGGATTCTTGAAACTACTTCATCAAAAGTATGCGGGCTCCCACTGCCAGTAAGACAATACCCAGAATATCAAGATACTGAAAACTGATCTTCTTCATACCGAATGCTCCCATACAGTCGATCAAGACGGCTGTTGAAATCTGGGCTACGATAATGGCGGTGGTGGCATTGCCTACGCCTACCGAAGGGATCACTTTTACTACCGCAAAAATAATGATGACATTCAGTACACCGCCTAAAAGGGCATAGTAGGGAACGCTGCCGATTTTGGAAAAGCTCCCGAAGCTAATGCCCAGGAACAGAATTATCAAAAGCACCGTAACCGTGCCGATAACATGAACAAGCAATGTGGATTGCCATATCCCCAGGATCTTACCCAAAGCTGCATTCCAGGTACCCTGGATAGCCATTGCACTGCCGGCCAGTGCTGCCAGCGCAAGAAATAGCCAATTCATAGCAATATAATCCCCTTCGCTTTTAGCTTTATTTTCCGAATCATGCCGGCTTTTTATACTATAAATATTTTTATCCTAAATAAAGGTGGCCATAAAAATGATTATCATGCCTGCCCAGAATCCCAGCCACCTGCTCCTTGGGCCTTTCAACCCGGCCTGGGGCCACAGTTGAAAAACCACCAGATAGATCATGATCCCTGATGCAAAACCTAAAAGCAGCGGCAGGATCTGGGGTATGCTTAAAACGGTGAGTTTACCCAGGAGGGTCCCCAGGGGAGTGATTAAAGCAATCAAAATGGTTTTATACAAAATACTAAACCGTCTCATCCCGCCCATTATCAATGGCGCAGCTATGGCCATGCCTTCAGGGATATTATGTATGGCGATGCCTAAGGCGATCACAAATCCGGTGCGGTCCTTCAGTTCACTGCCCAGAGCGATGGCGATCCCTTCGGGCAAATCGTGCATGGCGATGCCCAGCATGATCAGGTAACCAAGACCGATCAATGATTTGTCCGTATAGGACATGCGGGAAAAGATGATCCGGTCGGTGATAAATAGAAGCGCAAAACCGGCAAATATGCCTAAGATGGCATTGAAGCGCCCGTAATACAATAATGCCGATGGCAGCATATCAAATACTACCACTGCTGTCATGACCCCTGAGGCCAGACCTAAAAAAACCGCCAGGCTCCGGTTGCTCCATTTTCTTTTTATGAACAGCAGCACCGCGCCGGCAGTGGTACATAAACCTGCCAGCAAACTGATGACCATGATTTTATCCATAAATAATTCCGCCCAGAATAGACTTATTCTAATTCTTATGTCTGCAGAATGTCATTTAGAAATTTATTTATATTTAGAATTTTCTGCCATATATAAACATTTATGTGATAGAATATTACTATCGGTAAATTTCCACAAGGAGGGTATATAATGGCTTATAATAACCTTTTGTTCAGCAAAGAAAATGGGATCGGTATAATGACTATGAATCGCCCGGAAGTGTTAAACGCTTTCAGTTATGAGAGCCTGGGAGAGACTGCGAAACTGGTGGATGAAATTGCTGCTGATCCTGAAGTCAAGGTCCTGGTTATCAGAGGCAATGAAAAGGTATTTGCTGCAGGAGCCGATATTCGTAATCTTATTCACTATAACCCCCAGGAAGCAGCAAAATATTTGGAATATGCCCAGGGCGGCATGCTTAAGATCGCCAATCTTAACATACCAACCATCGCTTCCATTGGCGGCTTTTGTCTAGGCGGCGGGCTGGAACTGGCGTTGGCCTGTGATTTCCGCATCGCTGCTGATAATGCAACTTTTGGGCTTCCGGAAATCAACTTAGGTATTTTACCTGCCGGCGGCGGGACCCAAAGACTCACCAAATTTGTCGGGGCCGGACGGGCCAAGGAGATCATGTTTTTAGGTGAACTTTTTGATGCTAAAAGAGCTTATGGCATAGGTTTATTATATGAAGTGGTACCAGTTGCCCAACTGGAAGAACGGACCATGAAGCTGGCCAAGAAATTATCCTTTAAACCGCCCCTGGCCATCAGAGCCTTAAAGGAACTGGTCCAGGTCAGCCTTGATGTGGATATATTTACCGGACTGATGATGGAAAAAGAAAAGTTCTCCAACCTTTTCTCCACCGCAGACCAGGTGGAAGGCATGACCGCTTTCAACGAAG
>LSQX01044784.1_pt1 | contig 10010 bp, 8 predicted proteins | sample 654561 | NCBI WGS metagenome assembly LSQX01 (sample SAMN04489861, study PRJNA283612) | anaerobic digester metagenome | isolation source: 4 biogas reactors fed with cattle manure at either 37C or 55C with and... | place: Denmark: Kongens Lyngby | collected 2014 | reverse complement strand
CGAGCTATAATTTATAGAAAGCTGAATAATATACCAGACTCATTAGGAACTGCTGTAAACATTCAATCCATGGTATTTGGAAATATGGGAGATACATCAGGTACTGGAGTTGCCTTTACTAGAAATCCAGCCACTGGGGAAAATAAATTATTCGGGGAGTATTTAATAAATGCACAAGGGGAAGATGTTGTAGCAGGAATTAGAACACCTAATGAAATTTCCGAATTAAAAGAAATTATGCCAGAAGTATATGAGGAATTCGTGAAAATTACCCATATACTTGAAAAAAGTTATAAAGATATACAAGATATAGAGTTTACTATTGAAAATGGAAAATTATATATGTTACAAACTAGAAATGGAAAAAGAACTGCTCAGGCTGCTATAAATATAGCTGTAGATTTGGTTAATGATGGCATTATAACCAAAGAAGAAGCTATAATGAGAGTAGAACCAAATCAAATAAATCAATTGCTTCATCCAAACTTTGATGAAAAAGCTCTTAAGGATGCAGAAGTTTTAGCGGTAGGACTTGCAGCATCTCCTGGAGCAGCTTCTGGGAAAATATATTTTAATGCTATAGATGTGGTAGCAGCAAAAGTTAGAGGAGAAAAAAGTATATTAGTTAGACAAGAAACCTCTCCTGAAGATATAGCAGGAATGATCAGTGCAGAGGGAATACTTACATCTAGAGGTGGAATGACTTCTCATGCAGCGGTTGTAGCAAGAGGGATGGGTAAATGTTGTATAGCTGGCTGTAGTGATATTAGAGTAAGTGAAGCTAGTAAAACTGTTAGAGTTAACAATTTAACGTTAACAGAAGGAGATTATATTTCTTTAGATGGTAGTACTGGCACTGTATATTTAGGAGAAATTAATAAAGTAAGACCAAGCCTTGGTGGAAAATTTGATGAATTCATGAGCTGGGCAGATGAAATAAGAACTATGGGAGTGCGAACCAATGCAGACTCACCAATAGATGCTGCACAAGCATTAGAATTTGGAGCTGAAGGAATAGGGCTTTGTAGAACAGAGCATATGTTTTTTGAAGAAAGCAGAATTTTCCCAATGAGAAAAATGATTCTTTCTAATAATATAGAAGATAGAAAAGCGGCACTAGATGAATTGTTACCAGTGCAAAGAAAAGATTTTTATGAAATATTTGAAGTTATGGGAGAAAGACCTGTTACTATTAGACTATTAGATCCACCATTACACGAATTTTTGCCCAACAAAGAAGAAGATATACTGGAATTAACAAAATCTATGCATATTAGTGTTGGTGAATTAAAAGATAGAATTGAGGAATTATCAGAATTTAATCCTATGTTAGGCCATAGAGGATGTAGATTAGCGGTTACATTTCCTGAAATATATAGAATGCAAACAAGGGCTATTATAGAAGCAGCTATAGATATTAAGGAAAAAGGCTATGAAGGTATATGCCCAGAAATAATGATACCTTTAGTAGGACATTTGGAAGAATTAAAATATGTGAAATATCAGATTCTAGAAGAAATTGAAATGGTTTTTGAAGAAAGAGAGAACACAGTAAAGTTTATAATAGGAACAATGCTTGAAGTCCCAAGAGCAGCAATTACAGCAGATGAAATTGCTGAAGAAGCAGAGTTTTTCAGTTTTGGTACAAATGACCTTTCACAAATGACATACGGATTTTCACGAGATGATGCAGGAAAATTCTTAAGTGATTATGAAAACAAAGGAATTTTCAAAGATAGTCCTTTTGAAGTTCTAGACAGAGACGGTGTTGGCAAATTAATGAAAATTGCCATAGAACTTGGAAAAAAAACTAGACCAGAAATTCATTTAGGCTTGTGTGGAGAGCATGGCGGAGAACCAAATTCAGTAGAATTCTGTTATGAAATTGGTCTTGATTACGTATCATGTTCACCTTATAGAGTTCCAATTGCAAAACTTGCAGCAGCTCAAGCAGTTTTGAAAAACAAATAGATTTGATTAATTGATTTACTTCCCTCCCATAAATAGTGTATTATATATATAATATACTATTTATGGGAGGGTTTTTTATGTATTCTTTTAGAAATGATTATAGCGAAGTAGCACATCCTAGAATTTTAGAATTATTAAGCAAATATAATTTAGAGGCAAATGTTGGTTATGGTGAAGATGTTCACAGTCATAGGGCAAAAGAATTAATTAAAAAATTAATCAAAAAAGATAAAGCGGATATACACTTTATACCTATGGGCACACAGACAAATTTAATAGCTATATCTTCATTTTTACGTCCACATCAAGCAGTAATATCAGTGGATACAGGACATATAGTTCTTCATGAAACAGGTGCTATTGAAGCTACAGGTCACAAAGTTGTCACTGTTCCTAATAGAGAAGGAAAGTTAAACTCAGAAGATATAATAAATGTTATGAATTTCCACAATGATGAACATATGGTTCAACCAAAAATGGTGTATATATCAAACTCAACAGAACTTGGAACTATATATACTAAGACAGAATTAACTGCTATAAGTAAAACTTGTAAAGATAACAACCTATTATTATTCCTAGATGGGGCAAGAATTGGATCTGCATTAACTTGTAAAACCAATGATTTAGATATAAAAGATATAGCAAATTTAGTAGATGTATTTTATATTGGTGGAACAAAAAATGGAGCAATGCTTGGAGAAGCATTAATTATTCTTAGGGAAGAATTAAAAGAGGATTTTCGTTTTCTAATAAAACAAAGGGGAGCAATGATGGCCAAAGGATTTGTTGTTGGCATGCAATTCGAAGCACTATTTCAAGATGACCTGTTCTTTCAACTTGCAAAACATGCAAATGTAATGGCAGAAAGATTAGCGGAAATCATTTTAGAAAATGGATATAAATTTTATGCCAAACCATATACTAATCAAGTATTTCCTATATTCCCAAATGCATTATTAAAAAAAATGGAAGAACAATTTGTATATGAGTTTCAAGAAAAAATGGATGAAGAAAATTCTGCAGTACGGTTTGTAACATCTTGGGCTACTACTAAGGAATCTGTTGAAGCTTTGGATGGATTTTTAAAAACAAACAAATAAAAGCAATGGAGATAGTCAACTATCTCCATTACTTAATAAATATCCAAGACAAAAGGGGAAGAGTAATATGGAGCTAAACAATGTTTATGATGTAATTATAATAGGTGCAGGAATTATAGGTACTAGCATAGCACGGGAATTATCTAAATATAATACAAGGGTATTAATTCTAGAAAAAGAAGCAGATATATCTATGGGATCAACTAAAGCAAATAGTGCTATAGTTCATGGAGGTTATGCTGAGGATCATTCACTATTAAAAGGAAGATTATGCTATAAGGGTAGGATACAATTTGAAAAATTAAATGAAGAATTAAATTTTGGATTTAAAGAATCTGGTTCATTAGTAGTGTCAAAAGAAGATGATAAAGAACCCTTAGAACACTTACTAAAAAATGGTATAAAAAATGGATTAGAAGATTTAAGTATTGTAGACTCAGAAGAAATAAGAGAAATGGAGCCTAAATTAAGTAAAGATTTAAAATGGGCACTGTATTGCAAAGGTGCTGGAATTTGTTCTCCATATGAGATGGCAATAGCAATGGCTGAAAATGCTATAGAAAATGGAGTAGAATTAAAATTAGAAAATGAAGTCATTTCTATTGAGAAAATAGAATCTAACTTTAGAATAGCCACAGATAAAGGTGAATTTTATTCCAATTACATAGTAAATGCTGCTGGGGTATATTCTGATAAAATATCTCAAATGGTAGGTGTAAACAATTTTGAAATTTTACCTAGAAGTGGGGAATATCTACTTTTTACTAGAGGTACAGGAGAAGATATAAATTCAGTTATATTTCAACTTCCCCAAAAAAATGGAAAAGGAGTTTTAATAACTTCTACTTATTACGGAAATCTTTTAATAGGTCCAGATTCAAATCAAGAAAGTACTAGAGAAGATACATCTACTCATTTAGAAAGAATTTCCCATATATATAATAGTGCTAAATCTATATATAGTGATATAAATCCCAAACAATTTATTAGAAGCTTTACTGGTATAAGATCTAAAAGCTCCACAGATGACTTTATAATAGAAGAAACTAAAGTGAAGGGATTTATAAATGTAGCTGGTATACAATCTCCAGGACTTACAGCTTCACCTGCAATTGCTGAAATGGTTCGGGATATTTTAAAACAAGCTGGACTAAATTTAGAAAATAATCCCGATTTTAATCCATTAAGAAAACCTATAATAACTAAGAAACCATTAAAACCATTTATTCAAGTAAAAGATAAAATAGAATTGCCTTTAGGTGCTGAAGGTAGGATAGTATGTCGTTGTGAGCAAGTTACAGAAAGGGAAATTGTAGATGCGCTTCATAGGGGGATAAAACTTAAAACAATAGATGCAGTAAAGAGAAGAACTAGAGCCACTATGGGCTGGTGTCAAGGAGAATTTTGCAGATCTAGAGTTTTAGAAATAGTCAAAAGAGAATATGGTGAAGATATAAATGAACTTCCAGATATAGAACATAGTGGAGTAAATAGAGTTCAAAAATCTGAATTATTGGATTATTTTGAAAGTATAAAGGAAGATTAAATGAAAAAAGAAAGATTTAAATTAAAATGTATAGGGCTAAATGAAGAAGGAAAGGGTATCGTAGAAATAAATGGAAGGCTAGAATACATACCCTATCTATTAGAAAATGAACTAGCTATTATAGAGGAAATAGAAAATAGAAACAACAAATCACTTAAATTAGTTCAAATAGCTAATCAATCTAAGGAAAGAGTAAAAGCTCCTTGTGAATACTATGGAAAGTGTGGAGGCTGCCAACTTCAACATATGACAAATCAGGCTCAAGATAAATTCAAACAATCACAGATAGAACAATTAATGAATCCTTATGGGAAAGTGAATGAAATATTAACTATGAAGGATCCATATTTTTACAGAAATAAAATTCATTCTACTTTTGCTTTAACCAAAAGTAGACAAGTAATATCTGGATTTTATAAAGAAAACACCCATGATGTTATTAATATTGAAAAATGTATTATTCAAGATAGTAAAGCAGATGAAATAATACAGTCAATAAAGGGATTAATGAGGTCTTTTAAAATGAAACCCTTTGATGAAGATACAGGACAAGGATTTCTAAGGCATGTATTAATAAAAAAAGGGTTTGCAACAAATCAGATTATGGTAGTATTAGTAACATCTACAAAAGTTTTTCCAGGTAAAAATAATTATATTAAAGCTCTAAGAAAAATACACCCAGAAATATCTACAATAATATTAAATGTTAATAATCGAAAAACTTCTATAATATTAGGAAATGAGGAAGTTACATTATATGGGAGAGGATATATAGAAGATGTACTATGTGGAGTAAGATTTCAAATATCAGCCAAATCCTTTTACCAAGTCAATCCAATACAAACAGAAGTATTGTATAACAAAGCCATTGAAATGGCAGGATTAAAAGGTGATGAAACTGTTATAGATGCATACTGTGGAATTGGAACCATAGGACTTATCCTTAGTCATAAAGTTAAAAATGTAATAGGAGTAGAATTAAATAATGATGCTGTAAAAGATGCAATTAAAAATGCTAGAAATAATAACATAAAAAATGCTTATTTTCATAATGAAGATGCTGGAGACTTTATGGTAAAGACAGCAAATGAAAATAAAAAGATAGACCTAGTAATAATGGATCCACCAAGATCAGGAAGCGATGAAAAATTCTTATCTTCACTAGTAAAACTATCGCCAGAGAAAGTAGTTTATGTATCCTGTAACCCTATTACACAAGAAAGAGACTTAAGATATTTAGTTAAAAATGGATATAAGGTAAAAGAAATTCAACCAGTGGATATGTTTCCTCAGACTAACCACGTTGAAGTTGTGGTTAAGCTTGAAAAGCAATAGGCCTTAGTAATATCAATAGTTTAAGCCATTGAGTGTATAGATGACATTCAATGGCTTTTGTGTTTGTGTACTCTTATATTATTGAGCTGCTTTGAGACTAACTTCATTTTGAGGCATCTTACCTAAGAGTGAGCCTTCAACTGTTTACAATAATCTAAGCATTAAGTCTACGGAGCGTGGATTGTTATTAGAAAAGAAGGTAGATATAATGACATAGAGGTGAAAAAGATGGATGAAAATAGAAAGAAACAACTCTTACTAAGATATAAGTACAGAAAGCCTGAAATGGGAATTATATATTTTAAATGCATTTCGACAGGAGATATCTTTATTGGTATTTCAAAGGACACAAAAGCAGATATCAATAGTAACAGTTTTAAGTTGGGAGGTAATTTACACCCTAATCATACATTACAGAAAATATGGGGTGATTATGGAAGGGATAATTTTAAAATAGGTGTACTTGAAGTTTTGCCTTATGACGAAAAGGACAAAGATAAAGATGACTATACTAAAGAATTAGAATCTCTTTATGAACGTAAATTAAGGAGCTTTCCAAATGCTAGGAGGATTAAATAATGGAAAACAATTATACAGCTGTACTTGTCGCAAAAGATTATGATAAAGTTGATGGTTATCGTGCGTATAAATCTCAGACAAAAATGCTTTCATTAGAAAACAAAACATCAGAAACAATGGCAAAGGTGTGGAATATGACCGATGATCAAACAACAGAATTGTCTACCAGTTTGCCACTTCATCAAGTGTTAGATATGACAATTTTTATTTGTAGTGGACTTCTCTATTTTAAGGAGGCTTATCGTTATCCAAAACTATATGATCCGAATAATCCTTGTATCGAGCGAATCGGATTACAAGGAAGTGCCATGACAGTATCAGTCTGCACTGATAATCAAAATATTGATGAAGAAATACAATCATTTACACAAATCATCAGCAATCAAGGAGAAATTTTTGGTGAGCGACTAAGAATCCTTTCCAGAATGTTAAAAGAAATGGGGTACTAAAAATGAATGAACAATGGGTATTATCTTCAGATAGACAATTGACAGAAGAAGAGAAAAAGCTTGTCTGGAAAAAACCATTATCACATAAAATTAGTGAGCAAGAAATTCGTGTTAGCAATGAAATAAAGAGAAATTGGAATAATACAGATATGAAAATAGCAAATATTCTATTAGAAGGAGATGCAGGATCAGGAAAGACTGAGATGGCTAAGGCATTATCGGCCAATTTTGGTTTACCATATACAAAAGTTACATGTTTTGCTGATATGGATAAGTCAGATATCATTGGCGCTATTTTACCAGTCCTTTCAGGAGAAGAACAATCTCAAATAGATGAGAAAGATGTTTCATATAACTTTTATCCTTCAGAAATTGTGCGAGCTTTTGAAAATGGATATCTGTTGGAGATTCAAGAACCAACTGTTATTCGTGATGCAGCTGTTCTTATGGCATTAAACTCTGCTTTGGAGCCAGATGGAACAATAAATCTACCAACACGCATAATAAAGCGCCATCCTGATTTTATAGCGGTAATTACTACAAATAGAGGATATAATGGAACCCGTCTTCTTAATGAAGCACTTAGAGATCGTATTCAACATGTTGAAAAAATGGATTTACCTTCTATTAAGGTAATGATAGAGCGTGCTATAGCTAAAACAGAATTTAAAGATGAGCAAGTTTTAGAATTGTTGGCAAATGTAATAGTTATTTTAGATGAAACGGCACGAGCTAATGCAATTAAAGGAGTTGCTGGAATGCGCTCATATTTTTTCTGGGTAGATTCAGTAGCAAATGGTATTGATATAATAGAATCTTTGTACCAAAAAGTAATTTATAAAATAACAACAGATTCTGATGAAATTAAAATTTTAGAAGATTCGCTTTCAAAACAAGGGATAAGGTCAGAATTAGATGAGATTTCAAACCACGTAAAAAAAAACAGAATAATAAAGACGCTATAGAGATTCGTACCTGGGATGATGGAACAATAAGTGACACGGATGATGTTCCAATCAGTGAAGATGCAATTCCACTTAGAAAGTCAGCCGATAGTGAAGGACATTCTAATAAGGCTTCAGAGGATACAGAAATTACTAATAGTACTGATAAAGGTGAAGATGGTAATCCATATTATCATCAACTAGAATCCACACCACAAGAAAAGAAACAAGAAGAACAAACCTTTAGAAAACAGCTAAATAAAAGTATTCGCAATATGTTTTCAGGTACAAATCATCAGGGGATTAGATTAATTGTCCATCGACCTGAGATTACGCCAGAATTGATAGAAGAATATAATAAATTATATAGTGAAACAATGCCAGTTGTAAAGGAACTTGTGCGAAAAACAATGCCGCTATTGATACATGAAGATTCAACTTCTATTTCTAAAAATCACTTATACGGTAGTCAATTCAATGCCGATAGTATTGCTAAGAAAGATTTTAGATACTATGCCAAAAAGCGCCCTCCTGATGAATCTCCATCCTTGTTGGTTGCCCTACGTATTGATGAATCAGCATCTATGTCTGCATTTGGGAGATTAGAAGCGGCAAAACATGCTGCCGTAGCTGTCTATGAGTTTTGTGAGCAGTGTAAAATTCCTATAATTATTTATGGCGATACAGCTGATCGTTCACCGATGGAACAGATGTCGCTATATGCTTATTGTGATTCTACACATTCAGAACAAGATGATCGCTTCAGATTAATGAATATACAAGGTAGAAGTAATAATCGTGATGGAATGGCTATGCGAATTTTGTCTGAAAAATTGTTAATGACAAAAGAACAAACAAAGTTAATGATAAGCATTAGTGATGGGCAGCCTAAAGCCATGCCTAATTATTCAGGTGATGTGGCGATTAGTGATATGCAAATGGTATTAAAGGAATATAGGCGAAAAGGAATTACATTTTTGGCAGCTGCTATTGGACAGGATAAAGATACCATCTGTGATATTTATGGCAAGGAATCTTTTCTTGATATAACAGATTTAAGACAACTTCCTGTACGATTGGTAAAAATAATTGCAAGATATTTAGGCAAATGATATACTAAATTCAATTTAAGTTGACATTAATGGAGGTGAGTCAGTTGGATTGTGCAAAGGTTGGAAAACTTATTTTACAGTTACGTAAGGAAAAGGGTTTAACACAAAAGAAGGTGGCGGAAGCCCTGAATATTAGTAACAAAACTATTTCCAAATGGGAAACCGGTATGGGCTGCCCAGATGCTTCGCTTTGGTCAGAGTTGTCAGGAATCTTAGGTGCAGATATTCAAAAAATGTTAGAGGGGGAACTTAACCCTAATTCCCCAGACTATGGGAATATACGCAGAGTTAAATTTTATGTTTGTCCCTTATGTGGAAATATTTTAGTTAGCACAAGTCCTGCCTCCATCTTTTGTTGTGGGAGAAAACTAACAGCATTGATTCCTAAGAAAATGAAAGAGCATAGTCTTGACGTTCAGGTAATGGATATCGACTATTACATTTCATTTGATCATGAAATGCAAAAGTCTCATTTTATTTCTTTTGTAGCTTATGTTGCAGATGATAAAGTACTTTTAAATCGATTATATCCAGAACAAGATTCTGCAGTTAGATTTCCAATAATGAGTGGAAGTGGTAAACTTTATGCCTACTGCAATCATCATGGATTATGGGAACAATCGATCTTGGAGAAATAAGTATAAGTTTTTTAATGGTAAATGTTAGAGATCCATCTCGTTAAGCTTGAGGATTACTCCTTTCCACCAAGGAACAACTGTGTATTAGCAACATCATTATTGTACTCTCAGGGCATGTGGAGTGCATTGCGTTGATACAAAAGAAAACTATATAGAAATCCTGAGATTCAAGCAGTTTCATGACCATTTCGTATTCATTGAAGATGAGCATAATTTCAAGAAAAAGGTATTGAAAAAGCATTTCAATGTTTCGGTGGTTGTTAACCTAGAGTGTGGAGATACAAGGAGATAAAAAAATAAACAACTTAAGTGATTAACGGTTGCTGTATCATT
>LSQX01012972.1_pt1 | contig 10010 bp, 6 predicted proteins | sample 654561 | NCBI WGS metagenome assembly LSQX01 (sample SAMN04489861, study PRJNA283612) | anaerobic digester metagenome | isolation source: 4 biogas reactors fed with cattle manure at either 37C or 55C with and... | place: Denmark: Kongens Lyngby | collected 2014 | reverse complement strand
CGACGGCACGCCTCTGGAGTTTTTCTGTGATAATAATTTTTATACCACTGCCGCAAGTAGAATTGCACGGCATATATTTAAAAATGTTGTTTCATGCGAGGATATAATAGAAATATGTCGAAGTGAAGAATAGCAGCGAGAGGTTAAAGTGTATTGTCAACCTCTATCCTATCACATATAAACAAAAGGGCGTATCACCAGCTTGCATGAAGCCAATGATACGCCCTTTTCTGTTGTGCTGAAATTATTAAAGCTCCTTTTTTAATAGATTTATTATTTCCTGAGTATTAGGCACTCTGCCTAAGCTGAGGACTTTTTTGTTATAAACGAGTGCCGGAGTTGTCATAACGCCATAAGCTGCGATTTGAGCAAAATCCCTGACATGGTCTACGGTAGTGTCCATGCACAGAGCCTTCAATGCCTCAAGAGTGTTCGCTTCAAGCTTATTGCACTTATCGCACCCGCTGCCCAGAATTTTAACGGGCGAGTCATTTCTTAACTCCGCTTCCGTGCTGCCTGAGCAACAGCTTTTTTTCTTAAAAATTCCCATAATATCCTGCGCTCCTTATACAAATATAAATTGAAGTGCATTGAATACATAGCCTATAATAATTATACCCACTGTCACAATGCCGATGAACAAAGCGAGTAGCTTGGGCTTAATTGCTCTCCTGAGCATTATCATTGAGGGCAGAGAAAGTGCGGTAACGCCCATCATGAAGGCAAGCACCGTGCCAAGCCCGACGCCCTTTGAGAATAATGCCTCCGCTATCGGTATTGTGCCGAAAATGTCTGCATACATAGGGATGCCGACCACTGCCGCAACGAGCACCGAAAACGGATTCCTTTCGCCGAGCACCACTCCAATCCATTCGGCAGGTATCCAGTTGTGTATGACGGCGCCGATGCCGACGCCCGCAACAACGTACCAGAATACTTTTTTAACAATCGCCAAAACCTGTCCCTTAGAATATACCAATCTGTCACGCCTTGTAAGCTCCGGTGAATCAATGTCTGCACCTGATGCATTTAAGACGAACTCTTCAACATACTTCTCCATATGCAGCTTTTCAATTATTGTCCCGCATATTACCGATAGGATAAGTCCGACCACGACATAAGCCGCCGCCACCTTCCACCCGAAAATGCTCATAAGCAGAATTAACGAGCCGAGGTCAACCAGCGGAGACGAAATTAAAAACGATAAGGTGACACCTAAGGGTAAACCCGCTCCCGTAAAGCCGATGAACAGAGGGATGGACGAGCATGAGCAAAACGGGGTCACCGTGCCGAGCAATGCTGCCAGGCAATTTGCACCTATTCCGTGGAAACGGCCGACAATTCTTTTTGTCCTTTCAGGGGGAAAATAACTTTGAATATATGAAATTATAAAAATGAGAACTGCAAGCAAAACAAAAATTTTGATTATGTCAAACAGAAAAAACTGAACGCTGCCGACTATGTGTGAATTCAAATCAAGCCCTGCAGAGGTTAGCAAATTCCCAATCAGGGTGTTCAGCCATTTCATGCCCAGAAGCTGGTTCTGAAAGAAGTCCCAGGCTGCCTGTACTTTTGCCAGAATATCATCTCCTTCAGATAGATATATTTAGATATCTCTATATATAACGCTGCTAAAAAGGGCAATAAGCCCTTTTGCTTATACTTTTTCTTCTTTTACTTTTGCTTTGTAACTTCATTGAGCAGATTAAATGCGCCCGCCACTCCACTTGCGGAAATCTTGTAATATGTCCATTTTCCCTCTCTTCGGCTTTCGACTATGCCCGAATCGCACAATATTCTCATGTGGTGCGAGAGCGTGGGCTGTGTGACCCTCAAGGCTTCAAGGAGATGGCAGGCACACTTCTCCCCTGTTTGCAGCATTTCAAGAATTCGCACCCTGTTTTCGTCACACAAGGCCTTGAAAACTCTTGCCGTATTATAGTATCTTTTATCCATTCCTTTTCCTCACATAGATAGCTATCTATATATATTATATGCAACATATAGATAATTGTCAATATGTTTTTTAGTTCATTTCAAGCAGTTTTTTCATTGAACCGTTATCCTGACGGACATGCTTATAAAAGAAGCTCGACGAGAGGTTGTGGTGCTCTCCCCTTTTGCAGGCATAGGCAAAGTGAATCCTGCCGTTAATCATGAGTTTTGCAACCGCCCAGTAGGAAAGCAGAATGTCGCTCTTATCGAATTCCACATTAAAAATGTATTCCCTTTGCTCGCCGTTTTTTATATCAACCTTGAGCGTTCTCGGGGAGATATTGCCAAAGGCGGCCTTGTTGAAACCGCCTGTTTTCCATGTTTCAAACGGAGTTGCAAGGGAAAGCTCGCCGTTAATATCCTCACCCGTGAAATTTGACACAACGGCTTTAATCCTATTGCCTATAATGCTCAGGTCAATTTCGGGGTTAAAATATCCGAATTCAAAAATATCTTCAAAGCTCTGACCATCATCCTGATAATGAAGCCTGATTATGCCATTAGCTTCCACAGAGGGCTTAGTTATGACAATAGGATATATTCTATAGTCATTCGGTGCAAGGTTATACTCAAACTCAATTTTATCCGAAGAAAAGCCTTTTGAAAGCAGAAGCGTCATTTTACCCGAAGCACCCGCATCAGCTTTGTTGTTGACAATAGAAACATTAAAACGATAATGAAGGTCATCAATTTTTTCCACCCTTTTGCCTATGACGCCCACAACACTGAAATAACCTAAGGGCATTGAGCCGAGGTCATGCTCCCAGCTCCTAACATAAACGGGCTCAACTGGCTCCTTTTCGATGCCGAGCTTTGACGCACCGATTTGCTCCGATGCCCGTTTTATCCCGAACCTAAAGCTCTCGATTGAATGTGAGCCGACGATATATCTCAGCGAGTTTTTGCCGTGTTTTACTGCCCGATTTTCTTCTTCGAGAAGATTGACACTCTCGGCACTATCGATATCAAAATCAAATTTAATTACAGCGGTGCCGTTAGTGCCGTTGGGTTCAAAGCCTCTGATTATTAGGCCTCTTTCCTCTATCGAGCCGAATCTGCCCTTCATCGCAGCCATTGGGTAGCCGCCCGCTTTTATTGTGGTTATTATGAAATCCTCATTACATTTTATAAAGCTCTTTGAAAGCGGCAGAGGTTGATTTTTTGCGGGTGAAACATTGCAAATTGAGAACAGCGGGTCATTGACCTCGAAAGCCTTACGATAGAGCTTTGCTTCCCTGTAGCTGCCCTTGTGCGGATAAATTGAATACAGAAACGAATGAGTTTTTTCCTCCGGAATGAGCTGTTCGCCGCCTGTGGTGTTGCCGATATTACCATAAAAATCAGCGGTGTGGAAGAGCATCATGTTGAGCATATTTTCGCCCTCAACGGAGCATGAAATCGTGCCCTGATTAATTACCGCAACGCCGTAATCGTCGGTAAAGCCTGCCTGAGTTGCACAAATAACATCATCGAGAATCAGCCACCTACCCGCCTCGAGCTGGCGTGAAACATCATTAATAAAGGCCTCCAGCTTATCAATATTCTTCGCTTTGACAAGCAAAACATCAATGGGCTTGCCAAAAGCGTTATCACTATCCCTGAGGAAGAGGATGGAAATACCCTTTTTGCCGACATTGTTTTCATATCTCTTTTTAAGTGAAGGCTTGAGAGCTGACAAAATTTTGTTTTCGTATTCGTTGTTTTCCCCTTCAACGCAAAGGACAAATCTGGTATCTGTATTAGTCAAATCCTCGTTGAAATGGATGACCTTAGTGTGACCCTGCTGCTCGGTGTCGGGGAATTGGGTGACCGGAATTGCCTTTTTGGTCAGCGCCGTTAACAGCTTATTTGATATCAGCTTCAATTCCTTGCTTTCATCATGCCTGATTATGGAAGTCATGCCGATATTGATATCACCGAGCGGTTTGCCGTTTTTCATAAATGCAACGGTAACTGTCGGCCCTAAATCAATCCACTGGTTTGCAGGCACTATGCGGCTATGCGAAAAGGAGGCATGCTGATGAGTTTGGAAGGAAAGCTTGTTTTTGCTCTTTGAGCAGACATGGGGAGCATACCTGTCGTCATAGACCGTTTTGCCGCCCTTAATGTCAACGGGAAAGGTTAAGGTAAACAAATCGTCTCTGCCAAGGTAGTCCTCAACGGAGGTTTTCAGGTCAATGCGGTCAATGCCCTTATACAGGGCAATCTCCTGCTTGACATTTGCGATTATATCGAGCTTTACATATATTGTCAGCTTCTCATAAAGCTCACACTTTTCGCTGACAACCTTAGCCTTGTAATCGCTTGAAAACAGCTTTTGGCCGGTTGTATATAATTCGTGCTGAGCCTCCATTCTGTCAGCTACTTCACGCAGCACGGCAACTCTGTTTGCCGGGCCGTCAGTGTCGGTGCGGAGAACCTCTCTTTTGTTGATTTTGTCATAGATGGAAACAATCCCGCCGCCCAGCTTTTCATCAACCCTGACGCGGTAGAATCTGTTCTCAATTGTATTGTCGGAGCCAAAGCTGACCTCTGCTACGCTATCCGATTTTTTGAGTATATAGACAGCGTAGCCTAATGCGGGAACCTTAGGAATGAAAACTCCCTTTTTGGAATCCGAATCAACAGCCTGAAGTCTGTATTCCCTGCCTTTTTCGTCGTAAAGGGAATGGCCTTTACAGGCATATTCAGGCAATAATATTTCGCATGGCTCACATCTTGCCCAGGTATGTGGGTTAAAGATAAAGTAAGGCATTTCGCCCGCCTTAATTTTTGCACCCGATGCGAGAAAAACGGCTGCCCTGTTGACAATATCCGCCGCAAGCTCCAGTGCTTCACGGTATTCTATCATTAAATCCACAAAGGATATCTCATTGTTTGTTCCGGTTATTGAATCATGGTGCTGGGCGCAAAGCAATTGCCTCCACGCCTTATCGAGAGCTTTTTCAGGGTATTGCGCTGCGTACATTGCAGCAATTGTTGAAAGCTTTTCAGCAGTGATAAGCAGATTTTCGCAAAGCCTGTTTGCCTGTTTAAAATCGGTTCTTGTCAGCAGCACACCCGAATGGTGCTGAGTAAGGTCCCTGGACGAAACCTCCATATTGGAAATGCCTTTTTGTTCCTTCTGCTCCCTATCGTCCTGTGCAATTCCGAAATCCAGCTCGGAAAAAACGGAGCTGGCTGCCTTTGTTATTGTTTCCTTCTGCCAATCAGTGTTACCATCCTGCGGGTAAGCGGCAACATTCGGGAGAAGCCCGGAGCTTTCGTAGCAATGCTTGAGCCCGAGCCTCATGGCGGATTTCATATCAACACCCTTGTTATGAATTATATCTGTTCCGTCGGGTGAAATATGGTGGAGAACACTGTCAAGCCCCCAAACGGTTTTGCCCCATCTCACCGCAGTTGTCCCGCCCTTTGCGCAAACCTGCGAAAGCTGGTTAAAGTGCCCGAAAACATCGCCGGGAGAATATATATGAGTAATTCTGCCCAAAACATCACGGTGATAGAGCTGGCCGTAAATAAGGTTGCGGGCAAATCCCTCACCCGAGGAGGTCAGGTCATTTGGCTGGTTATAAAAACAGTCCGCCTCAGCCCTGCCCTGCTCAAATGCTTTTTTAATAGTCTCCCTGTCCTCAGGGTAGATTGAATAATAGGGATGCAGATAATCAATCTCCGAAAGCGTCGCCTTGAAATTCGGGTTCCTTTTGAGCTCCTCAACCATGCATTTTGTAAGATATATCGCACCCATTGCATAGGTTCTCTGCTCCTGATGATATGTAGTGTCAAAATGGAAATCCGAGCTGTAAAGCTCAACACCTTCATACCCGCAATAAGGCAGTGTCTGCACAAAAATGCTGCGCACCCTCTCTTGAGCCCCCTGCTCCCTGACGGATAGAGAAACCTCTGTAGTTTCTTCTTCCTCAGCTGTCGGGACACTCAGCCTCACAGGCACACATTCGCCCGGTTTTAGAGAAGGCACATCAATGCTCTGAGAAAAGCCCTTTGCGTAATAGCTGACAGTGCCGCCCTGGGTATCGCTGAAAGCTCCCGCAAAGGCCGGAAATATCTGCCTGGGTACCTGAGCGGTACCGAAATATGCCGTTGTCCTCTCGGGGTAAGAGATTCCGATGTTCCCGCTCCTGACGGCTACAGGGTAGATGGTGCAGTACGCTATCCCCAAATCAAAGGAGTCGCAGATATACCCCGTTCTGAGCTTGAACATAACAAGGTTCCTGCCCTTGTTGAAGGTCACTGCAACCTGCCTGCCTGTGGTTCTTATGCCTTTGACTCTGCCGTAGGGTTGATTATCAACCATCTCGCCGTTGAGAAAGAGCTGGCAGCCGGATGTTTCATGGCATATTATTGCATCATAGGCTTTTTCACAATCCACATACAAAGCGGAATAGAAAACGCAGTTTCTTTGCTCTGTTGAAAAAATTGCCTTGTAATACGCCTCATCCTTATTCACTCCACAAGTCCATCTGAGATATTCTTCACCGAAATAGTCGTTTTTTATTTTTAAACCGAGATATGGTGCCGCATTCTTTTCGCCGCCTGAGCTTAAAAGGTAATCAATTGCCAGAACCTTGTGCCTTTGATATAAATATTCAGTTTCAAAGGCTCCGTCTGTCTTTGCGGCAAATGGCCCGACTGTCATAAAATCATAGATTCTCGTCTTAGGGAAGGGATTCTCCGCACTCTGCAAAAAATCCTCAAAGCGCAGGCTAACCACATTCCCCTTGATTCTTGACGAATAGTAGTCATTGTTTAACATAGCATCCACCCTCACTGTTTTTTCATTCGGAGCTTAATTATCAAGAGTTCAACGAATATGATAGTTTATATGCCAATTTTTGTCAATATAATATGCTGTATTCAAATAAAAGAATGTTAAATATTGTTGAATTTTTCATTTAATAAATATATAATCTATTAAACCATTAAAAAAGCGGGAGGTTAACCATGAAAAGAGATCAAGCACAAAAAATAGCTAGCTCAATGGTAGAGAAAATGAGCATTGAGGAGAGGGCTAATCAGCTTGTCTACAAAGCAAAAGCCGTCAGCGGCCTTAATATTAAAGAGTATAACTGGTGGAACGAGGCTTTGCACGGAGTCGCAAGGGCTGGCACCGCAACGGTGTTCCCGCAAGCTATCGGCATGGCTGCATCCTTTAACTCAGAACTGCTGGGTGAGGTTGCCCGAGTAATTGCACATGAAGGCAGAGCAAAGCACAACGCAGCAAATGAGAATAATGACAGGGGTCGCTACAAGGGCATTACCTTCTGGTCACCGAATGTTAATATATTCAGGGACCCTCGTTGGGGACGGGGGCAGGAAACATATGGCGAGGATCCGTTTTTGGCAACACATATGGGTGCCTCCTTTGTAAACGGACTCAAGGGTGAAGGTGAATACCTCAAGGGCGCCGCCTGCGTCAAGCATTTTGCTGCTCACAGCGGGCCGGAAGGCATTCGGCACGGCTTTGACTCAGTTGTTGACGACCATGACCTGTTTGACACTTACCTGCCTGCATTTGAGCGGATAATCAAGGACACGGAAGTTGAGGCGGTTATGGGAGCTTATAACTCTGTAAACGGAGAGCCTTGCTGTGCTTCAAAAAGGCTTTTGTGTGATATTTTGCGTAAAGAATGGGGCTTTAAGGGTCATGTTGTTTCTGACTGCGGAGCAATAACCGATATCCATCGGCATCACAGGCTGACAGCTGATGCAATTCAATCCTCCGCCCTATCAATAAACAACGGCTGCGACCTTAACTGCGGTGAGGCATACAATTCTCTTATGGCAGCATATGAAAGAGGGCTTGTATCCGAAGAGGTTATAACAGAAAGCGCTGTCAGGCTGTTGACAACAAGAGTTCTGCTCGGCGAATTTGATGAAAATAATCCTTACCACAGCATCCCTTACAGTGTGATTGATTCGCCTGAGCACCGTGAGGTGAACTATAAAATGGCTTGTGAGTCATTGGTATTGCTGAAAAATGAAGAAAATTTCCTTCCGCTTGAAAAAAGCAAAATAAAAAGCATTGCAGTGATAGGACCTAATGCCCAGTCAAAGGCAGCACTTGAAGGAAACTATTGCGGTGTCGCCTCCGAATACATAACGGTTGTTGACGGAATCCGCCAGGCACTTCCGCAGGCAAGGTTGTTTTTCGCCCAGGGTTCGCATCTTTATCGTGACTGCTCTCAGGACTCAGGGGAAAAGAACGATAGACTTAGCGAGGCAATTGCCGCCGCCCGTCAAGCAGATGTTACCGTTCTTTGTGTCGGGCTGGATGCATCAATTGAAGGGGAAGAGGGAGATTCCAACAATGCCTATGCCAGCGGTGACAAGATTGATTTGCTACTACCTCCTGCCCAGCGGATTCTGGTTGAAAAGGTTTGTAATATTGCGAAAAATGTTATTATCGTTATACTTTCCGGCAGCTGCATCGATGTTAACCCGCAGGGGCAAAATGCAAAGGCAGTTATTCAGGCATGGTACCCGGGTGCTGTAGGCGGCAGAGCTGTTGCCGATATGATTTTTGGTGGATTCAGCCCATCCGGCAAGCTCCCGGTCACCTTCTACCACGGAACAGATAAGCTGCCCCCGTTTGAGGACTATTCGATGAAAGGCAGAACATACAAATATATCGAAAGTGAGCCTCTCTACCCCTTCGGGTTCGGGCTCACATACTCAAGCTTTGAATTCTCTGACATGAAAGTCGAAAAGCTCTCGGATTCTGTGGCTGTCGGTGTCAATATAACCAACACGGGCAATACCGACACCGCACAAACGGTTCAGATATATGCCGTTTTTAACGAAGAGTATAAAACTCCCAATTATTCTCTCTGCGGATTGTGTAAAGTAGATTTACTTGCCGGTGAGGCAAAAATGGTCAGCGTTAATATTCCGCTATATTGGCTAATGCCCGTAAACCCTGCAGGGCAAAGGGTTCTTCCGAAAAATACGGTCAGGCTTTTTGTCGGATCGCATCAGCCAGACATCCGAAGCAGCGAGCTTTGTAAAGATAAATGCCTTTACAGTGACATTACGCTGTGAAAATCAAAATGAGCAAAACGGCAACGGAAAATCTCCGCTGCCGTTTCTTTTTTATTGGTATGATTATTCCGGAGCTTCTCCTGTGAAAAATACTCCTTGTCCGGGGAGCAATGTCAAATTAATAGTTGCTGATTCAACTGTTGTAGCCTGACCTTGTTGATAAATTGTGAGTGACGATGCATCGGGCACTGTGAGGATTGCAGCAGTCATCGAATCATTAAATTCCTGCATATTTGTCCGGCATAGCCCTTGCGTCACCTTTTGAGAACAAACCGACAAGCAGGCCGTTATCGCTTTCAATTTCACTTTATATACTATACATAGGCAAAAGAATTCGTTCAATAAAAAATTCGCTCAAAGCCTTAAAAAATAATGAAAATCTTGAATTGGTAACCGCACTTTGGGCAGACTATCTCCCTTCTGCCGGTTTTCCTTTTTAACCTAAGGTTTTCTTTGCAGTTCGGGCACTTACGAAAACGGTGAGTCCTTAAATATATTAGTCTAAGGTGTAAATTCCTCAATGGTTTTTGAAGCTTATTAATACGCAAACGCAGCAAAAGCCTTTCAAATGCTTCACTCTCTTTTTGGCGTTTAAATATATTTCTTGAAAAGGCTCTGAAAAATACGAGCGAAATGATGGCAAGTTCAATCGCATATAGTGTATAAGCGCCTCTAAAGGAATTTACCACCGCAACAACAAAACACAACACGAATAAAAAGTATGAGAGTTTATCAAAACCATATCTTCCGTACATAAAATTTATTAGTTTTTGCATGATGTTTTTCATATTTAACCTCTTAATACTTAATAATATTATTTTTGACGTGTTTAAAACATTTAGGCCTAATATTGAAGAAAAACCCTTTTTTCGTGTCGCATAAACTTTTTAAAAAAAGGCCAAAAAACCACCCTTTGGGGTGGTTCTCAATGTGGCGCCTGTTGTAGGACTCGAACC
>LSQX01290974.1_pt2 | contig 10011 bp, 9 predicted proteins | sample 654561 | NCBI WGS metagenome assembly LSQX01 (sample SAMN04489861, study PRJNA283612) | anaerobic digester metagenome | isolation source: 4 biogas reactors fed with cattle manure at either 37C or 55C with and... | place: Denmark: Kongens Lyngby | collected 2014 | reverse complement strand
GAGTAAAGAATTTTTTTACTGACAATTACAACCATCCTATGTTCGAGGGAGACATTCAACTTGTTGATATGATTTATCTTAAAAAGGATTTATAGGAAAAGCAGGAATGTATTACAAACGAAATAAAAAACGTTGAACAAATATGCATTTTTATCACCCTTACATATTATAGGAGAAAAGTCAGGTATACCCGATTTCGACACTTGCTTGTGTTGTTTGTTAATGTTTTTGAGGGTTTTTGCCGTATAATTTTTTTTTGTGCTGATTTTTGTTTTAATGAAATAATCTCTTTTTTGAGAAGGGAGTATCCAAATAGGAAAGCATTATTGGAAGAATTAAACAGAGTGTAACATCAGGACAAGTCTTCCGTAAGAATAGTAATTTTTAATTCGTAATTATCTTGCGACCTTTATTCCAACATTTTCATTATCTCATCCATGATGAGGCGGTTGTTGGAGAGGCGGGGTACTTTAAACTGACCACCGAGTTTGCCTTTGGATGCCATCCATTGGATGAAAGTGCCCTGGGGTACTTGGTGAATAATGGGTTTATGCAATAAGAGGTCGAAGGAACGTTTGACTTCATAGTCGGAGTTGATTTTCATGAGTTCGGCATCCAATATATCTGTAAATATTTGTAGATCGGAGGGAGGAGTTTCGAATTCAATGAGCCATTCGTGGCAAGCTTTTTTGTGGTTGTCGAGATAAACGGGAGCAGCCGTATATTCACTTACCAATGATTGTGTTTTTTCGCATGTTATTTGTAAGGCTTTTTCTACATTGTCGACGATCAACTCTTCGCCGAAGGCATTGATAAAATGAGTAGTACGTCCGGTGATGATGATGCGGTAGGGGTTGAGAGAAGTAAATTGAATCACATCGCCTATGATGTAACGCCACAAACCGGCGTTGGTAGATATGACGATGGCGTAGTTGACGTTTTCCTTTACTTCGTCCAAGGGTATGGCGTGGAAATCATGGTTGTAGAAATCGTTGAATGGGATGAATTCAAAAAACACTCCGTTGTTCAGCAGCAGCAGCATATCGTCGGCATAGGCACGGTCCTGGGTGGCGAAATAGCCTTCGGAGGCATTGTAGATTTGCCAGAATAGTAATTTGTCAGTATGGGTGATTTCTTTGTATTGAGGCAGATAGGGGGTGAAATTCACTCCTCCGTGCATAAATAATTCCAGATTAGGCCAAATGCTATCCAACGTTTCTTTCCCTTCGATTTCGAGTATGCGTTTCAGTATAATCAATATCCAGGAAGGCACACCCGCCAATCCCGTAATGTTTTCGTTTTTGGTATGTTGTGCAAAGAGTTCGAGCTTTTCGTTCCATCCGTCGATAAGGGCAATCTTTTTAGGAGGTGTTCGTAAATGATTGGCCCAATCGGGTATATATTTGATAAGCAATGCCGATATGTCGCCGCAAATTGCTTTGGGATTCAGCTCTGAAGGACGCATAGATCCCGATAAAGAAAGGGTTTTCCCACTAAAAAGTCTGGTGTCGGGACGGTTTTGTGCGTACAATGATAGGGTGTCTTTTCCGCCTTTGTAATTGCATTCAATCAACGATTCCAAGGAAACGGGAATAAATTTACTTTTGCTTCCACTGGTACCCGATGATTTGGAAAACATGCGTACTTTGCCTCTCCACAACACATTGCGTTCCCCTTTAATCATGCGTTCGATATAAGGGTAGATTGATTCGTAGGTGTTGAGAGGAACTGTTTCTTGAAATTGCCGGTAAGATGTTAATTGTCTGTAATTATATTTCTTTCCCCATACCGTATGACGTGCCGCTTTCACTAAGTAATGAAAGCAATTTTTCTGGCATAGAAGAGGCTCGTTTACGATTTTTCGTATATTCGAGTTTTTGTTCTGAAAATACGATCGTAGGATGAAATTGACGTATGACATTTAAATCGGTTTAATTTTTTTTAAGGTCTGAAACCAACGTTCGGGGATTTCATTACGGCAGGCAGTTTCATAATCTTTGAGGGAGCAAGGAACGATATAATGGCGGCTGTAGGCCGGGTTTTTGTTTTCAGAAGGAATTTCCATCCACCATAATCCACTGATTTTGCTTTTATAAAAAATGATTTCATAAGCATTGTCGTGTAAAGATACGAAATACTTAAAGAAATTGTTTTTGATAATGTCAGGAGCGTCTTTTTGGCGAATGATAAAACCGTCGATAAAATACCAAATGATTTGAGCGATGAGTTTGGCGCTCTGGTCGGCTATGTCGTAAGTGGGATTGTACTCATAGATACCGAAGGAAGATAATTTGTGGTTTACACCGGCATAACGACTGAGTTGACAAATTTCTTTTCCATTGAATCCGTTGGGCGAAGCATGTTTGCATCCCGGGGAATCGGAAAAACGTATGGCCGACATATCTAAGGTGAGTACATCGGCATTGCGTATGAGAGGTTCACAATCGATCAAATCTTCTTGAGCCTCTCCCAAACGGCAAGCATCGAAATACAGTTTGTCCATCAACTCAATATCCTCTTTATCCACAAAATAGGTTTGATAGCCTATGTTGCTGTAATTAAATAAGAAATTCGGTTGACGTAAGATGATTTTATGCAGATAGGAATTGGATTTAAAAGGCAATGTTTCATTCCCAATGTCGAAACGGGCATCAATTGACACAATGTTGATTACCCTTTGCAAATGTTCGTAAGCCAGATAATTGGCATAGGTAATATCTTGACTGCCTCCTATGATAATGGGTATGATATCGTTTTCGATGAAGTAACTTACTATATTTTCAAGAGCAATATAGGTGTCGTTGGCAGTTTTTCCGATTTTGAAATTGCCTAAGTCGGCTATCGGTGGCATTTCCGGGTGTTTGTAGAGTTGGTAAAACTGTTTTCTTACCTTATCGGGAGCTTCGGAACATCCCATGTTATTATAGGCATTTTTTTCCTCAGGTACTCCTACAAGTACTAGTTTTACCTTCTCCAAGGAAGGGAATCGGCCTTCTGTATACATCAACAAGTGGTTCCCTATTAGGTTATTCGCTTCGTTTGCTGTGAAGAAGTCTAATTCTTCGGGTATAATTGGGTTAAAATACAAAGATAAATCCATCGGATGTTTGCATTATATTATTTCTTCTTTTGAAGGGCTGTCTGAATGATTTTCATACAATCCTCATAACTTAAATCCATGTTGATTTGAGTTCTGGGAATTTTGTAGGTGGCGTTTTTATAGGCGATGTATTTCCCTGTTTTCGCTTTCATAATTTTTAAGTCTTTGTCTTCGGTAAAGCTTTTCACCGTATTTTTCTTATCCGTTTGTTGGATGATATCAATGGCGTCTTGTAGTTTTACATCGGCAGGGATGGTATTGGCCGATAGTTTATAGAAATGACCGCTGTAGGCAATATAGGGTCCGTAGCGACCTACTGCAGCCGATACTTCCACATCTTTATATTTCCCTATCACGACAGGTTTTTTTGCTTCGTCTTTTTTTGTTTTTTCAGCTATGATTTCTACACAACGTTCTACGGTAATGGAAAATAAATCTTCCTGTTTGGGAACCGAATAGTATTTCTTTTTATACAATACATAGGGCCCGTAGGGGCCTATATTGACAATAAGCTCATCCCCTTCGTATGTCCCTACTGTGCGAGGAAGTTTAAATAATTCCAGAGCTTCTTCCAGCGTTATAGTTTCTATGCTTTGTCCCGGCAGTAGTTTAGAAAACTTCAATTTTTCATCTGTTTTAGTATCACCGATTTGCACTACGGCTCCGTAACGAGCTAATTTGGCATAGACATTCTTTCCCGAAGTTGGGTCAATGCCTAAGAGTCGTTCGCCTTTGGCTTTTTCGGAATTTTTCAAGGTGCTTTCTATCTTCTCATGGAAGGGATAGTAAAAATCGTGTATCATTTCCTTCCAGGCTAATTTCCCTTCAGCAATTTCATCGAATTTCATTTCCACTCCGGCCGTGAAATTGTAATTCATAATTTCTTTAAAGTACTCCATAAGGAAATTATTGACAATATTTCCTATGTCGGTAGGCATGAGTTTGGCTTTGTCATAACCTACTTTTTCTTTTTTTACGGTCTTTTTCACGGTATTGTCACTGGTGAGTGTCATTACTTTATAGGGACGTTCAAAGCCTTCTTTATTACCTTTGACGACATACTGACGTTTTTGAATCGTTGAAATGATGGGAGCATAGGTGGAGGGTCGTCCGATACCTAATTCTTCGAGTTTACGCACCAAACTAGCTTCGGTGTACCGATAAGGGGCTTGTGAGTATTTTTCTACGGCTTGAATTTCTTGTTTATAGAGTTCAGCACCTTGATGTATGCTAGGCAATTTGCCTAACATGTTCTCTTCTTCGGATTCGTCTTTTGATTCGGTATAAATCTTTAAAAAGCCGTCAAATAAAAGCACTTCCCCTACGGCAGTGAATTTTTCTTCGGCATTGGATAGGTGGATGGATATATGAGTGCGTTCGAATTCGGCATCACTCATTTGCGAAGCCAGGGTTCGTTTTCGTATTAAGTCGTATAAACGTTCTTGCCCGGAGTCGCCGTTTTCGATGGATGCTTTATCGATATAGGTAGGGCGTATGGCTTCATGGGCTTCTTGCGCTCCCTTGGATTTTGTGCGATAGTTGCGTGTTTTACTATAAGTTTTACCGTATTCCTCCGTGATGTATTTTTTAGCAGTATTTAATGCTAAATCAGATAGGTGTACGGAATCCGTACGCATATAGGTAATATAACCCGCTTCATAGAGTTGTTGGGCTATCATCATGGTACGGGCTACGGGAAAATTTAATTTACGAGCCGCTTCTTGTTGCAAGGTTGAAGTGGTAAAAGGGGGAGGGGGTGTCTTTTTGGTGGCTTGCTTCTCGACGGCAGCCACGGTAAAATGAGCGCTTTTGCATTTTTCTAAAAAAACATCCACTTCTTTTTCTGTTTTAAAACGGGTGTTGAGTTCTGCTTGCAATACAATGTTGTTACCACTCGTAAACGTAGCTACCACTCTAAACATAGGAGTAGATTGAAAGGCTTGTATTTCTTTTTCTTTTTCTACTATCAAACGAACGGCAACGGATTGTACCCGTCCGGCCGATAAAGAAGGTTTTACCTTTTTCCATAATAGCGGAGACAGCTCAAAGCCCACCAAGCGGTCCAATACCCTGCGTGCTTGTTGTGCGTTGACCAAATCAATATTTAAATCTCGAGGATTTTCTATGGCATGCTCAATGGCGGTTTGTGTGATTTCATGAAAAACGATTCGTTTCGATTTATCCTTTCCAATACCTAACACCTCCATCAAATGCCAGGAAATGGCTTCTCCTTCACGGTCCTCATCGGTTGCTAACCAAATGGTATCGGCTTTTTTAACTTCTGTTTTTAATTCGTTGATGATTTTTGTTTTATTAGATAGAATCTCATAATTAGGCTCAAACTGATTCGTAATATCAATACCTATATTCTTTTGTGGTAAATCACGTACATGTCCCATGGATGATTTTACGACGAAATCTTTCCCTAATATGCGTTCGATGGTTTTTGCCTTCGCCGGTGATTCTACAATGACCAAATTTTTACTCATGTGTCCCTATGTTTATCTTTTTTGATTTTAGCTGCAAAAGTACATTATAAATACATTAACTTAATTGTTTGTCGTAAATTTGTTTGTTTTTTTTTACATTATTAATAATGTATACTCGTTCCGTGCTTGTTGAAATAAAAGATGTTTGTATGTGTTTTGTACTGAAAACTCATTACTTAGCTTTTGCTTTCGTCGCTTTCAAAGCAGTAATCACACAACATACATACTACGAAAAAAAATACCGAGAATTGTTTATTTCCTTCCAAAAAAATGAACATTTTTTTCGATTAAATTTATGGATCTTTCTATTCGACTAAATATCAACAAGAAAAAATTTTATTAAAGTGATTGTTGTGATGCATTTATGTTATACTTTTGCAGTGTACTAATAAACTAATACAGTAATAACAATTGTTTATCTAAAGACATACAAAAGATGATTACATTACACAACATTGATTTTGGGTATACTAAGAAGCAACATCTATTCAAAGAGTTGAGCTTAGAGATGCAGAAGGGTCATATTTATGGCCTTTTGGGTAAAAACGGTTCAGGGAAGACGAGTTTGTTGAAAATCATGGCAGGCTTGCGTTTTCCGCAACAAGGGAGTACGGAGGTTTTAGGTTATCGGGCGGCATTTCGTAGTCCGGAAATGTTAGGAAATATGTATTTCCTATCGGAAGAGATCTTTACACCAACGTTAAAAATAAAACAGTTGGCGCAGGTCTATGCGTCGTTTTATCCTCATTTCAAACAGGAAGAATACCATCATTATTTGGAGGAATTCGACGTTAAGGATAAGAATTTATACATCCATAAATTATCCCACGGCCAAAAGAAAAAGGTGATGATTTCATTTGCCTTGGCATGTAATACCGACATTTTAATCATGGATGAGCCTACCAACGGATTGGATATCCCGTCCAAGAGTATTTTTCGTAAAGTAATGGCATCCGCCGCGAACGAGGATCGTCTTTTTGTGATATCCACACACCAAGTGAGGGATTTGCATAGCTTAATCGACACGGTCATCATTTTAGATAATGGTGAAATTGTCGTGAATGCAACAGACCAATGCATCACGGAAAAACTCTATTTCCAAGCGGTAGAGGATAAAGTAGATGAAAAGGAGGTCTTATATATGGAGGAAAACCTGCGTGGTAATCTCATTGTTACTGAAAACAAACAGCAAATCGATAGCCATTTGGATTTGGAATTGTTTTTTAATGCCGTTATGGCAAACAAAAAAAGAATAAAAGAAATATTTAATGCTTAATTTTATTATTATGGATACATCATTGTCGTTAACTCGGATAAAACATTTATTAAACAGATATTTTATAGAAAACTGGAAAAAAGATTTATATGTCGGATTGGTGTTGTTGGTGATTGCTTTTGTTTCCAATCCTATAGCAGGATTTTCGAGTTTTGTGTATATTGTGATGATTTTATTATATACAGGCAGAATATTCGGAAATTTAGCACATAAAGCATCCGCTCAACATTATCTTATGATCCCCGCAAGTACAAGCGAGAAATTGATTACCAACATTTTTTTAAGTCACATTTATTATGTGTTGTTATTGTCGGTATTTCTGGTGTTGGGAATCCTTCTAAGGGCTTTGATTTTAGCGCCTTTATGTGATGACACTTCGTCTTGTACGTTTCTTATCCCCTATATTAGTTTTGCTAGTTATTTATCCTTTCTTTTATTTCAGAGTATATTGGTTTTCGGGTCTGTATATTTTAAAAAGAATGCGTTTATTAAAACCTTATTAAGCCTTTCTGCATTTTTCTTTTTCTTAACGATGCTGGTTATATTTATAATTAGGATGAATGTAGGAAGTATGACCCGGCTTGCGGAAGAATTTGACTATTATGTGAGAAATCCGTATCCAAGCTATCTTATACCCAGCATCATTTCTATTGTCTTTACATGTTTTTTCTGGATATTAAGTTATTTCAGATTAAGAGAAACGGAGGTTTAATATGGAATTTAAAGAAAAGCAAGCCATCTATTTACAGATTGCCGATTATGTGTGCGATCACATTCTCAGCGGACAATGGAAAGCCGGTGAGAGGCTGCTGTCGGTGCGGGAATTAGCCGTGAAATTGGAAGTAAATCCCAATACGGTCATGCGTACCTACGATGCCTTGTTAAAACAAAATATTTTACTCAACAAAAGAGGAATCGGTTTCTTTGTTGACAACGAGGCTGTCAATAGAATCATTCAGTTTCGAAAACAACGGTTTATGCACGAAGAATTGCCTGTCTTTATCAAAAACATCCATCTGTTACAGATTGGATGGGATGAAATCGAAATCAAGTACAAAGAATACAAAGAAAATCAACAGAGTAGTTTCACATTAAATACAGAAAAAAATGAAGAAAATAACCAATAAGGCATTAATCATTGCCGCAACAGTCGTATTCGTTTCAGTTATCGTAGCTGTCTTACTTTTATTTCATACCGTAAATAAGGAATATACTACCCATACAGTGTATAAACAAGGAAATGATAGCGTGTGTATCGAAAAAACGGAAGTGAATTTCCTCAACGGTCTTTATTATAAAAAAGAGGAGAAACATTCAGCTTGTGAAGAGGATACGATCGAAATAGATGTACCTAAATAAAAAATTCACATACTTTCTTTCAACGTAAAATGAGTAAAGTGAGCAGAAATGTTCACTTTTTTTATGTCTGAATATGTCCTTCAAATACACAGCAAGTGGGTCCTTGCAAGGTGATGTTTGTAAATCCGGTTTCTTTTTTATCAAAAGCAAGCGTAAAGGTACCGCCTCTGGTTTTGACGTGAACGGTACTACAGGGATGGAGTAGGGAATAGGCAAGGGAAGAAGCGGTTACGCCGGTACCGCACGACAGGGTTTCGTCTTCCACGCCGCGTTCAAAGGTTCTGACAAAGATATGATCTTCGTTGATTTCGACAAAGTTTACATTAGTGCCTTCGGGGAAGTGGCTGTGATGTCTGATGCGCTTGCCTTCGCTAATCACATCCAACCGATGGATATCGTCAACGAATTTAACCACATGAGGAGAGCCGGTGTCAAGGAAGAATCCATCTTCAAAAGGGACAATCTTATCTACGTCAATCATATGAAGCAATACTTCAACTTCTCTCCCTAAATCTTTAATAATAGATCCTTTATGTATACCGTCCATGCCTACAAATATGCCTTTCCTTTCTATAATTCCTCGTTTATGAGCAAAGGCCAAGGCACAACGTCCGCCGTTGCCACACATGCTGCCTTCGTAGCCGTTGGCATTGAAATAACGCATTTCAAAATCGATGCCTTGTTGTTGTGAGGGATTGATAAGGATTAAGCCGTCGGCGCCTATGCCCGTCCTTCGTTGACACAAAGTACGAATAAAATCGGGTTTGTCGTCGAAATCAAGTTGGCGATTATCCAGAATGATAAAATCGTTGCCAGCACCGTGGTATTTATAAAAGCTAAACATAGGAATTTATGTGCTCATTTTCAAAATATTGATTTCTTCTTGTTTTAAGAAGCGCCAATGACCTCTGGGTACGTCTTTCTTAGTCAATCCGGCAAAGGAAACACGGTCGAGCTTTTCAATCGTATACCCTAATTTTTCAAATATCCGACGTACGATGCGGTTTTTCCCGGAATGTATGCAAATGCCTATTTCTTTTTTGCTGTCGCCTACATAGGAAATTTCGTCGGGTGTAATCAGGCCGTCGCTCAATTCGATCCCCGCGGCTATTGATTCAAAATCTTCCAGGCTTAGGTTGCGGTCCAATTCGACGTGGTAAATCTTACGTACGCCGTATTTGGGATGTGTTAGATTTTTGGCTAATTCACCGTCGTTGGTGAATAGGAGCAAACCCGTGGTGTTACGGTCTAATCGTCCTACGGGATAAACGCGTTGTGGACAAGCTCCTTCGATGAGCATCATGACGTTTTTACGGTCAAATTCATCGTCGGTAGTGGTGATGTAGTCTTTGGGTTTATTTAGTAGAATATATACCGGCTTTTCCCTTTGCAGGATTTTGTCTTCATAACGGACTTCATCGGTAGGCATTACTTTGGTTCCTAATTCGGTAACCACTTCGCCATTGACTTTTACGGCGCCTGCTTCTATGAGTTTGTCGGCCTCCCTGCGGGAACATATGCCGGCATTGGCAATGTATTTGTTTAAACGAATAGGGCCTCTTTCTTCGCTCCATTGCAAGGATAAGATTTTGGGTTTACGTTCGCTGCCACGTCCCTCTTTACGACGTTGGTCAACGATTTCCGATAAAATCTCCGATTCGGCCGTGGCATTTCGTTTTCGTGTCCTCACCGGACGACCACTCTCTTCTTTGCGGCTATAGGGTCTCTTACGACTGTCGTTCGAAGGAAAGGATCGGTCACTATGGGAATTCCTTCTTTTATCATCG
>LSQX01055584.1_pt1 | contig 10011 bp, 4 predicted proteins | sample 654561 | NCBI WGS metagenome assembly LSQX01 (sample SAMN04489861, study PRJNA283612) | anaerobic digester metagenome | isolation source: 4 biogas reactors fed with cattle manure at either 37C or 55C with and... | place: Denmark: Kongens Lyngby | collected 2014 | reverse complement strand
GTATGTGCAGTAGCGGATTAGAAGCACTTTCCTGTCCGTTTAGCACAAAGTATTTTAGAAGCACAGACCTTCGACTTACCACTTCACCCGCTATTGCCACATACACGCTGTTACCACCTGTGCTTCTTTGTCTACCGTGGTTTGTCGGTTTATTTGTTGCTCCGTTTTTCATTGTCTTTTGTCGTGCGGTGGGGCATTTTTTTAAATTTCTCTTTTCTTGGGCAGGGACTTGGAAGCTCTTTTGCAGGTTTTGGTCGTGCGGAGGGGTTGTGCGACCTGCAAATGTGCTTACAAGTGTGCGTCTGCCTAATCCTTTCTTGATTTCAACCATCTTTTTTCTTTAATAGAATAAACATGTCCATTCCAGTAATTGCTGACTTCTTCATCCCATTCAAACCCAGGTGTAAATAATTTATAGAAAGTATTATTCGTGTTCTGAATTACCTTATCCAAATAGGTGTACCCAATTTCAGGAAGATAGTAATAATCACCTCGAGCATGATTGCTATCCTTAATTTTAATAGAATACAGTTGTGCAAGTTGTTTGAGTATTTCTTCTTCAATTATTGCTTCACCCAAATCATCTAGTACAAGCTGAGGAATAAATGCTAAAAAGTCTTCAGCATCTGTAAAAAGCGTATTGGAACTATTAAATACATTATTTGAGTTCAACAGACTTAGAAATAACCACTGTTTTTGAAGTTCTGAGTCATACGTTTTATTAACGGTATTGAAAATCACTAATGCACTCAGATTTGTTTTAAAAGCCATTGATTTATAGTGTTCTAATTTTAACCTATAATCAGAGTTATCTATGTCTTTGAATCCGTTTTTTCGGTTGCACCACATGGTAAACATGCCAATATATTGGAGCAAATAATCACTCCATGAATACTCTTTTTTAGAAAGTGGGACTTGTATTAAATGCTTTTGCTTATTTTCCTCTTCAACTGTTTCTTTATGTCCTATTAGATGCAGAAGAATTTCCATCATAATCAAATACATGGACAGATCAATCAATGACGGCTGATTACTTTTGTCGTCAATCGTTTTTTGATAAAGTATGTCATAATAGCTATCCAGGAATTTTATAACCTTATCTTTCAGTTTTTCAAAATTTGATTTGGAAATGCTTCGCTTTGGTTTGGGGTCCTTCTTTTCTGAACGACCACTCGAACGATTGATATCTTCTGTTTCTACCTCGTCAATTTTCGCTTGAACTTCTTTCTCACGACTTTCTTTCAGATAAGAGAATATGCTTTCCCAAAGACGGACTCCTTTGTATTCTACATAATGGTGAATCTTTTCCTGGCTATCAATATGTTTTGCTCTTTCCTGAATTTCTGCATAACTCAAATAGAGCAAATCATCATCTTCCTCTTTCGGTAACTCGTCATTTCGTTCTTCTTGTTCACTGGCTTTTGATATTCCTTTTTTTACTTCTTTCTGACGATAGATGGTATTGAGGTAATCAATGATTTTAGGAGTAGAAAAATTTCCGCTTTCGATCAGTTTTCTAATCTGATTTAATGATCTGTTCCGAGGAGAAGGGTTAGTGCTTTCAAAAGCATTGATATCTGTTATAAACTGTTTGTTTGACGTTGCTATTCCTTGTACTGAAATTTCGACAAATAGCAATGCAAGGCCATTCGGTATCGATATTTGTTGAAAATGCTCACCAGGTTCCAATGCAATCATTTCTTCAAATTGCATTGCACGCTTAGGGTCAAACAGCTGAATGTTAGCATTCTTGATTGGACTTTTTACTTGTAAAATAAGGTTAACAAGATCAAAATTCTTTTCTGCCGATTTGATAAATACTTTACGTTGAAGTTCAGATGATTCTGAAAGTTTGGTTTCATTTTCAGATTCGTAATCAGATAGCTTAACTGGTTTAGCTACTGACTTTATCGTTAGCAACTCAAGATAATCTTTTTCAGTACTTTGATAGATAATACAAGACTCTTGATTAATAGCCGGAATAGTCATAGTGCCAAAGGCTGCTATTGAAGCATTAGCACTACCTGAAATGAGATAGTTTTTAGCTTTACCTTCAAATATTATGTTCTTAGCATGAAAATAACTTTGTCTTTGCTTTTCCTGCATGACCTCCGACCATTCAAAAAAACGGACATTGGATTGATTTTTCATTTTAAGGGGTAAGGCACCAAAATCAGCCTGCACCAACACATCAATTTGCTCCGGTTTATAGCGGTTGTTCAGTTCTTGAATAAACTTGCCCTCTGAATCATGAAACGGACACATAATGGTAATCCGCTCTATTTTATCATTTCCAACAATATCAGAGACTTGACTAAAAAGAGAGCTTTCTGATTGGTTTGTATGAAAGCTAATCTGATTTTGTGCATCCAAATTGAAAATGGTAGCTTCCGCTTCATCACCCTTAGCAAGTAAAAAACAATTCTCCTCAATACTTTTTAGTTTGCTGTTGGCAGAATCACCTAAATCAGTATGTAACTGTTTCATGTAATTCCATGCCTGGATAACAAAGCCATATTTGGTATCATCTTGGCTATTTACATAAATGGCATTCCATACTTCGAGATTTTTGCCATGACCGGAAGTGGTTAGATTACCTGAGCCAACGAGTAGTAAAACTGTATCTGGCCCTGCTAGAAAAATCAATTTGGGATGAAAAGCTCCGCTACTTTGTATGCCATGAACAGCGTAATTTCTTTTTCGTTGCTGACTTAAATATCCATAGTGCTCCAACTGGTTTGAGAGCATAGCTCCATCGGCCAAAATAGAAACATAATGGATTCCTTTAGAACCTAGTAATGGCAAGACCTGCTGCTCTAAATAGTAGAGGTTGATAGAATAGGCGGTAAATATGGCTGAATGAAACTTACCGGATGGTATTTCTTTTAGGAGGATTCTGCTTTTCATACGCCTCCAATTATCTTAGTTCCTGCCTCTGTAATAGTGTATACTTTCCCTTCTCTTTTAATCCAGCCAATATCCATGATGTATTGAAGTACATTTTGCAAACGGGGAGTTGTGCGGTTAGGTAAAGTTTCTCTCAATCGCCACACAGAAAAATCTTCAATCATGTAATTGTGTACCAAACTTTGACCAATCCGTGTTTTGCTGTAGGATGAAAATGTGTGAAGATTGATCGCTTTTATGATCATGGCTTTCACATATTCTTGAACACTTAACTCTCTTTGCGAGATGACCAAATCATCAATGAGTTCTATGGCATAACCAATTCGGTTAAAATTGTTTTCGGGTGCCGAAGCAAATTCTTCCAATTGCTCTAGTTGAGCATTGCAGTTGACTTGTACGTGCAAGATTGTTTTGACTGCATGCATAAGGCAAGTCCCAAATTCACGAGACCGGAAATATTTTTCCATCTCATCGTAAGCGAAATAAATGTCTTCCTCTTCCTTTTTAATCTGCTCAGCTAATTGTTTGATGGAGTTTATTCCTACAAGAGAACCTTCCAATTCAAAAGCCTTCATTGTTTCATTTACAAGATCATCAATTTTCTGATCCAATAAGGTTGGATAGGTTTCAATAAAGTAAAGGAAACAAGCGTGAAAATGCTCAAACGCCACATGTATGAGCTCATTGATTTCAAACAGGTACCAGGCAGTAGCGGTATCCTTTTTTAAAACAACTTCTTTTTGATGCGAACGATAATTAGCACGTAAAAAAGAGCTCACCAAATTTTCAACACCTTCATTGTGCTCATTTAAATGAGACAAAATCAATTTGATGGTTTCCCTTCTATTAAATGAAGGTTCAGCTTTTTTATTGTCAGCGGCAAGTAACGCCTTTTCGTATATGCTGCGTTCGCTGCTGCCTTTCGGTATTACATGCAAGGCAAACGATTTAAGTTTTGCCAAATCTGATTCTTTAATCTTGCCATTATACACCGAACTCCAGAAAAGATCACGTTCTTCTTTTGGAATGTTTTCCTCAAAGGATTTCGCCAGTTCTTTCCCTTTTTCTGTCAGCGTATAAATATTGAGATCGACTTGGGCATTGGGATGGTTGATCAAGTTAAGGTCACGGACAACTCCACTGTAATACTGACCAAAAACACCAAGTTTAAATTTCCAATATAATCCGGGTCCATTTTCCTTTTTCGATTCCCAATCTGCTCCATGTTTAAGGCTGATTGTTGGACTTAAATTCTTTGCAGCATAAGCGCTGCCACTTACGCCTGTAATACCCTCGAAGTTTTTTACCATTAGATACGCCAACAGCAATTCAGCCCTGCGACTATACCTTATCTGCTCTTGTAGCGAATTTTTCTTGGTAATGCTTTGAAGTATAGTATCAAATATCCAGCAGTAAAATCCATTGTAGCGGATGCGGTTAGTAACATTAGTGATGCCCACCACCATTTTGGTATAAATCACCACACTGCTATTCTGAATAGCTAATGGATCTCTACCGCTGGCAGCAGATGAAAACTCTGCCCAAAAAGGTTCTACTATTTCTTCTGTTGTATATGGCATGCAAAAATCTATTAATAATACTCTTTGATATACTCATAAGCCCGATTAAACAATTCTTCTTCTTTGTGCAACTTGTACTTCAAAAGTGTTTTTCTTAACTCCTTTTGCACCAGTCTTTCTCCGGTTACGGTGTTTTGCCAGCCATCATAACGAACGAATTTTACGATTTCATCAATTTCATTTACAATCCTTTCAACTATCGCGGGGGTTTTGTCTGTCTTCATTTCCAGGAATAATTCGGTCAGGGCTGCTTTTGCAGATTTCTGCTCTTGAATGGAAATGATTTCTCTTTCAGCCCTTAACGTGTCTTTGGCCAATTCGCATAGTTGCTTAATGAATTCCACACTACTGATTAGTCCTTGTTCCGCTTTATCTCTCAACTCCTGCAAGCGTTCTCCCAAAGCCTTGAATTTGGGATTACCTGAATTCTTTTTGAATCGGCTGATGAGAAGTTTAACTACTCGCTCAGCTTCTTTTGGATTCTTCTTGTTCATCAATTCCTCAATGAGTTCAGAATCCAATACCATTTCTTCCATGTCATGATTGATACCCGAAACATGGATGTGTTCATGAATGAGTGCTGTTGTTTGGGCGCCCAAAGCATGCCACAACAAGCGGCCATTATCGTCAGCAGCCGGTTTTACCGATGTATAAACCTGAGAAAGCCATTTGTAATCTTTTTGAAATTGATTCAGTACTTCGTCAGGGCTTAAGGCTTCCCAAAGTTTGGATAAAACTGAAAAATCTTTGGCAAATGCATCCCGCTTTTCATTCGTGTTAATGGCATTTTGTGCGGCTTCCAATCCTTCAAACCCTTCTTTTGTTCGATCAACGCCTTCAAAGTGGGCTAAAGCTTTTTCCATGTATTCAGGGAGTTTGCCTTTTAACTCCTGAAGATTGGTAATCACTGTTTTTACAGTTTCCTCATCGAATGCCAAAGCTTGAGCGGTATCGTCAAACACACCAAAGTAATCTACAATACGACCAAAGGTTTTGTTGGGGAAAAGTCTGTTGGTGCGGCATATGGCTTGTAAAAGCGTATGGTCTTTCAGCGATTTGTCCAGATACATGGTTTGTAAAACAGGTGAATCAAATCCTGTAAGCAATTTTGCGGTTACAATAATGAATTTAAGAGCAGAATTAGGATCGTTAAATTCCTCTACAATCTTTTCCTGCTTGTCTTTGTCAATTCCCCATTTTTGTTTGAAATCAAAACCGTCATTGGCAGAAGTGCTTATCACCACACGGCTGCTGTTTTCAGGCATCAACTTATCTAATTCCTCTTTGTACTGAATGCAGGCGTACCGGTCAGGTGTTACAATCATGGCCTTAAAGCCTTCGGGAGCCACATGTTTGTTGTAGTGCTCTACAATATCTGCAACAATGGTTTGCACCCGCTCCGGAGCTTTCAAAAACTCATTCATTTTAGCTGCTTTCTGACTGAGTTTGTTGCGGTCTTCCTCACTCAGGTCATTAGCCAATTCCTGAAACGCAGTATTAAGTGCTTCCTTGTCAATGTGGTAGTTGGGTAGCCTCGGTTCGAAATGAAGCGGCAAAGTTGCTTTATCGCGGATACTGTCTTGGAAAGTATAGCGACTCATGTAACCGCCTTCGTCTTCATCTGCACCAAAAGCCCAAAAAGTGTTTTTATCTGCTTTGTTGATGGGTGTTCCAGTCAATCCGAATAAGAATGCATTGGGTAGTGCTGCCCGCATCTGTCGCCCCAGGTTGCCTTCCTGTGTGCGGTGGGCTTCATCTACCATCACAATGATATTTTTGCGTTGGTTCATATTGGGATAAGCATCCCTGAACTTGTGAATCATGGTGATGATGATCTTCCGGGTATCTTTTTCAAGAAGCGTATTGAGCTCTTTGATACTATCGGTAGTTACAAAATTGGAAACATCAGCCGAAGCAAATGAAGCACTTATTTGTGAGTCCAAATCGGTTCTGTCCACCACAATCAAAACGGTTGGATTGCCCAACTCCACTTGTTTGCGAAGCTTTTGAGCAGCAAAGAGCATAAGTAATGATTTACCCGAACCCTGAAAGTGCCAGATTAAACCTTTTTTGATTCGGCCTTCCAATACACGGTTGACCAAAGCATTGGCACCTTCGTATTGCTGATATCGGCAAACGACTTTGATTTTCTTTTTTGAATTGTTGGTGCCATACACCGAATAGTATTGCAGAATATCGAGCAGGGTAGAAGGCTTTAACAGGTGTGTCAGTTGCTTGCCTACATCCTGCAATCCTGCAAAATGGGTTAACTCATCTTTCTCGTTTTCAATGCGCCAGGGTGCCCAAAACTCTAAAGGGGTTCTAACCGCACCAATGAAAAGCTCTTTGCCTTCGGAAGCGAAAGAAAGAATGTTGGGGACAAAAAGCTGCGGAACGGCATTTTCGTAAATATCATGAACCTCATGGGCAGCATCATACCAACTGATGGCCGGGCGAACCGGTGTTTTTAATTCGCCCACAACTACCGGAATGCCATTGATGAACATTACTACATCCGGAATTTTGGTTTCGCGGGCATGCACTTTGAATTGATTGGTCATAATAAACGAGTTTTCTTTCAACTGCTCGTAATCAATCAATTTTACCTTAACGTGTTCGCCCTTTGGACCAAAAGGCATGGAATGTTCATTCTTCAGCCATTTGGCAAATTCTTCGTTGGCACGTACTAACCCAACATTGGCAACGGTGATTAAAATGGCTCGAAGTTTTCTGATTACTTCATCTGCATGTTCAGGATTTCTGTTAATATCCGGATTGAGTTTGCATAAGGACGCTTTTAACTCTTTTTCGAGCAGCACTTCGGTGATATCACGCTTCAACAACTCGGCAGGTACATAACGCCACTTTACGGTATCATAAGGTTCCATAGGTTCCTCTACCACATTACCTTGCCTCACCTCATTCAGGTTGACACCTGTGAGCTTGTGAATAAAAAAATGCTCTACTGTATTGAGTTCGTTAAATCCCATTATCCTAATATTTCGTCTAACAATTTATGCTTCAGTTTTTTCAGCGTTTCTTTTTGATTGGCTAAACCTTCAATATTCTTATCCAATAATTCAAATACCTTTAATATTTCTTCCTGAGTTTTCAAATCTGGAATTGCCAATTCCATTTTTGACAAATCTCTCCATTTGGCTCTTGGACTTAAGGAACCTGCGGAATTGCTTACAGCAAACTCAAAAACAGGGTCGGCTGACATATAGTAAGGCAGTAACTCCGGTTTGATGTTTTTGGGATTCGCTTTTAAAACAGTAATATCACCAGAACATAAACCTTTAAAATCAGCTTTGGCAGCTTTTTTTAGATAAGCCCTTCTTCTGCCAAACAATACATCTCCTTCTTCAAATACTTTTGTAAAAGTTGTTCCATCTGCCACATTTCCCCAACCTTGGATTTTCAAATTGCCAGGCTCTATGTGTTCTAAACCAACAAATCTTTCGATTCCTTCATCCAATGGGTTTCTTGCTGTTGCTCTTGATTCTTTTGCCAAATCGCTTAGCGTTACCTTTTTACAATTACCATTTAACAAACTCCCAAATTTTGGTGTATTGGACACTAATTCAGTTGCAAGTTTGGTTCTGAGCTTCCTCAAATTCCCCTCCTGCGNNGGGGGAAGTTTGAATTGGTATTTGGATAAATCTTGCCATTTAATTCTTTTTGAAACTGAGCCAACTGAACGAGAAATTCCAAAATCCCATAGAGATGTTGTGTTTAGCAAAAGATTTAGAAAGCCCGTGACAACTTTATCATTCTCTCGAATTACGGTTAACTCATCAGAACAAATGGCTTCAAAATTTAAGATACATGATCTTCGTTTGAATTGTGAAACTGAAACACTTCTACGAGCAAAAATAATATCGTTCGGGTAACACCTTTTGCCTGACCGTACATCTTCGGTAGTTCGATATGATTTTATAAAAAGATCACCAATTTCAAGATTTTCGGGTCTGATAAACTTCTCGTTTGGATATTCAGTTAGGTCTGATAACTTCTCATTTATTTCATTCGAAACATCCTGTAATTCGACCGAAACCCATTTATCAATATTTAATCCATTAGGTTTATTCATTACCATATCCTATTTGGTCAAGCTTGCTGAGTAGCTCATCATTTAATGAATTAAGACGTTTCTGATTATTGCCGATTTTGTTTATGAGGGAATCGATAGATTCAGTAGATTCAGAACCATTATTGTTCATTACATACATAAAGACAGTAAGCAACCAATTATTCTTCTCAATGTCTTCAATTGAAACAATCTTGGAAAAACCATCTTCATCTTCGAAATTCCAGAAAGCGTCAGCTATTCTTTTAATGTTCTTGTCTTCCAGATAGGCTGAACTTCTTTCAAGTTTTATTTCATTTACACCGTTGATAAAAATTATTTTACCTCTACGTTCTTTTGGTTTGTTCATGTTGCACACCAAAAGACAACTTTCCATACTACTGTTATAGAAAAGGTTTTTACCCAAGCCAATTACGGCATCCACTACATCATCCTCAATCATTTTTCTGCGCATGGCGGCTTCTGCATCCCGAAACAAAACACCATGCGGCCACAGCGAAACGCTGCGCCCCGTATCAGGCTTCAGGCTTTTAATAATATGCTGTTGAAAAGCATAGTCAGCACAACCCTGTGGTGGCGTACCCCAGATGTTTCTGCCAAACGGGTCATTCACAAATTTTGATTGGCTCCAACGCTTAATAGAATAAGGCGGATTGGCCATGATTACATCAAATTGTTTGAGTTCATCATTTTCCAAAATCTGTGGTTGGTCCAAGGTATCGCCCTGCACAATCAAAAATTCATCAATATTGTGCATAAACATGTTCATCCGGGCAATGGCCGAAGTAATCAGGTTGAGTTCCTGACCATAGAGTTTCAGGTTTCGATACTCTTTGCCTTGCTTTTTCAAGTAAAGGGCAGAGTTCAACAAAATACCCCCGGAGCCACAAGTGGGGTCATATACGCTTTCGCCCGGTTGCGGGTCGGTGATGCGGGTCATTAATTCCACCACTGTACGGTTGGTGTAAAACTCCGCAGCCGTATGACCACTATCATCAGCAAACTTGTTAATCAGGTATTCGTATCCGTCACCCATTAAATCGTGGGGTACATTTTTAACGGATAAGTTCATGGTCGAAAAATGCTCAATTAAGTCGAGCAACTTTTCATCACTCAGCCTACGCTTATTGGTCCATTGTGCATCGCCAAATACGTCATGCAGTAATTCAAAATTGGCCTTCTCAATTTGATGTAAGGCATTTTGAAGTTTCTTACCAACATCTGTTGAAGTGGCCCGAACATCACTCCAATGGCAACCCTCCGGAATCTGAAAACGATGGTTTTCCCGAAAATGGGCATAGTCCACATCCCCATCCGAAAGTTCAAGGGCTTCCTGGTATTCTTCGTCCCATATATCCGAAACCCGCTTAAAAAATAGTAGCGGAAAAATGTATTGTTTAAAGTCGGCCGCATCAATCATCCCTCTCAGAATGT
>LSQX01373924.1_pt1 | contig 10013 bp, 9 predicted proteins | sample 654561 | NCBI WGS metagenome assembly LSQX01 (sample SAMN04489861, study PRJNA283612) | anaerobic digester metagenome | isolation source: 4 biogas reactors fed with cattle manure at either 37C or 55C with and... | place: Denmark: Kongens Lyngby | collected 2014 | reverse complement strand
GGTGATGCGTTTTCTGCACCTTGTGATGCCATGAGCATAAGCTGCTTTCTGCTGATAGTGATTTCTTTTCTCTTAAAAGCAGGCACAAAGCCGAACCTTCCGTAATATGAAAAAAGGCTCTCAGAAGCAGGAACAAGCGAAATAAAATCAACAGCGGTTTCAGCGGCAAAGCGCTTTGCTGATTTAATAAGGCTTTCCATATATCCTTTTTTCCGAAAATCGGGATGGGTGCAGGCAGCATAAATATAATAAGAGCTGAATTTTTCACCCGAAATGCAGACTTTTCCCTCAAGCAAAAACAGCATGGAAACAATGGAGACGCCAACCCTTTTTATCAGAGTTCTTTCGGGGTTAAATCTGTTTTCAAGAAAGAAACGGATATATTCGTCCTCATCACCGAAACAGATTCTCCATAAATCAAAAATATCGTCTATATCCTTTTTTGATGAAAATTCAATCATAGTTACCCTCTGTAAATTGCCCTGAATTTTTCGAGTAGAATTTCAGGATAATAGGACATCTTGGCTTTTCTCAAGCCCTCTGAGCCCGTATCCTCTTCACGGTTGATGTATTTATATTCGCTAAGTGCGTTGAATGCGAACTCACGGTTTATCATGGGATAAGCACCCCTAATTTCTGAGTAGGCCTTTTCAAAATGAGTGCAGAAGGTTTCATCATTGAGCCTTTCGCCCATAGTAAAAGCAATGACCTCACCGTTAACCCTTAACAATGCACCGGTAAGACCTAGCTCATTATAGTAATCAAAACCTGACTTAATTGCAAGGTATTCGTTATCTATCGCTTCAGGATTTTTGTCCCTGTTTTTTTCAAGCCAAATTTTATTCATTCTTTTACATTCGTCAATATTGCCGGAATCAATAGGCTCGTAAGACCATTCATTTTCTTTTTTGAATGCTGATATATGGTTCCTTTTTGAATGATATTTTTTGCCTGAAAGATTGATTAAATCATCACAAAGGTAAATATAATCAAAACCGTCACGATATGGCTCATAAGAGAAGGTGTTTGGTAATATCTTCTCCATTTTTATTACATCCTCGGCAGTTAGACCAAAAAACTCCAGTGAATGCTGCTGCTCTTTAGTTTTTGAAATGAGTTCAAGGACAGCATTTTTAAGGTCACCGTCGCCTATAGGAAAACAAAATCTGCAGACATCGGCATCTTCATCGGAGGTGCAGGATATAAACATATCGCTGATAACGGCAATCCTGGTTTTGTACACTGCACTCCACATATATATATTGCCAAATGTATATTCGCAACCGAATCTTTTAGTTCCATAAAGGTATTTATTTATCCACTGCTTGTCCGTAAGCTTAGGCTTTACAAATTCCAACATCTATTTAATCTCCTTAATAACCATTGAAAATAAAGAATCGTTAATCTCCCGTACCGATAACGGCTCGCCGTTATTTGAACAGGGAATTAACTTCCAGCCGTAATGCTCACATGAAAAAAGTGCGGCTTTGCGGCATTTTTTTAAGTAATCCGTATCGGCCTCATGAATATCCTTATCAACTTTAAGCTCCCTGGTCCTGCGGCTGAGCAGCCGTTGAGAAATCTCAATGGGCATATCAAGATAAAAAACGATATCCGGCCGTGGAATTCCTATTTTATTATACTCAAAATCTTCAAGCCAATTTAAGTATTCCACCCATTTTTCCTCAGGGAGCTTGATTGACTGATGATAAGCGTTTGAGGTGGCATATCTGTCTGAAAGAATACATTTGCCGTCATAATAATCCTCTGCCCATTTGTTTTTAAAATTTGCGTATCTGTCAACTGCATAAAAGCTTGAGGCTGCATAGGCATTGACATCACCTGGCTTGTCCCCAAAACTGCCGGCAAGGTACATCTTGACTAATGAGCTTGACGGGCTGTCATAATCGGGCAGCTTAATCTGGCGAATTTTAATGCCGTTGCTTTCAAGTCTTCTCATGAGCAATTCAATCTGTGTGCTTTTTCCGCTGCCGTCAAGACCTTCAATAACAATTAGTTTACCTGACACAATTCAGACCTCCGGGTTAAGTTTTTGACAAACCTTATAGCATTATACAACTTAAAATATTAAAATCTTACTTAAAGATTATAACACAGTTCGAAATAATTTCAATACCGAAAACGGCTCAACCTTTAGGGCTGAGCCGCATTTATTTCTATATCATTATGGGTTGAATTTGTTTAAATTCAAGAGCCGCAAGCATGGCGTCGTAGGTTTTTGTGAAATCCGCAACTATTGAATTTGGTTTATTTGTGGGTTCATCCTGCCGCATCGGAATAAAGTATAAGTATTTTCTATTCAATAATTTGCCTATATTAGCTGCAGAGGCTCCCAACGCGTCATTTGTTGAAACGCCTATTAAAACCGGCCTGTGATTCCTAAGATGTGCTTTTGCGGCAAGTGTTACGCAGGAATCGGTTATCCCGTTTGCGAGCTTGCCGATTGTGTTTCCGGTGCAAGGTTCAATTATTAGAATATCCAGATACTTTTTCGGGCCGATAGGCTCAACCCCCGTCAGGGTGCTTAAAACCTTGTTGCCGCAAATATCCTCTATTTTTCTTATAAAATCCTCAGCCTTGCCGAACCTTGTGTCTGTCTCGTATGCCGTGCCGGACATTATTGGAGTTACCTTTACCCCTTTATTTACCAGAACTTCGATTTGTTCAATAGCCTTGGAAAATGTGCAAAACGAACCGCAGAGTGCAAAGCCCGCTGTAATGCCTTTCATTCGCTTCCCTCCTTTATCGTGTTGATAATTGCTTCGCCAATAATTTCTCCGGATGTTTTAGGCGCAACCTTTCCGGGGAGCGAACCGGCAATAATAAATTTTAAACCCAGGCTTTCAGCTGCTTCAAAATCAATACCGTAAGGAGAAGAAGATATATCTACAATCAGGCAATCCGGATTGAGAGTAGCAAGGATTCTTTCGTCAACTACAAGCGTTGGCACAGTGTTGACAAGGATATCAAAATTATTGTCGTTATTATGTAAATCCTTCAAATAAACAGAACGATACCCCTCAGCATTTGCCCATGCAAGGTCACTGCACTTTCTTGCAGAAATTGTAACCAATGCCCCCATTGCGCTCAGCATTTTCGCAAGTACCTTTGCAGTTCTGCCGTATCCTGTTATCAGGCACTTTGAATTGTGCAGAGTTATCGGAAGGTTATCTATTGCAATTTTTATAACTCCCTGAGATGTCGGAATCGCATTCATGACTGCAAGCTCTTCTCTTTCAAAATAATCATAAACTTGAATTCCCTTTTTAAAAAAATTGGACTTCCAGGCATTGCTCATCATTCCCGCAAAAACAAACTGGTCTCTATCCAGGCAGTCTGAAAGCTTTTCAAGGGTTTCCTTTGTTTTTCCGTATGGTGAATTGATTTTTTGCCCATCCATGCTAGCGGGTAGGGGCAGAATAATTACCTGAGCGCTTTCAACCGCTTTTTTAAGCTCGGTGCAGCTGCACCTTATATCATCACAACCCTCGAGTAGTTCAAAACCGAATAGTTCTGCTTTATATCCCATTGACAGCAGATAGTATGCCAAATACATTTGGCGCTTATCACCGCCGATAATGAGGAATCTTTTTATCTCCCGCATAAGCGCCCTCCTCACAAAAAAGTAATTTTGTTACTATCAATACATTATATGAGTCGCTTTCTTATAGGTGAGATAAAGAAATGTACATTTAACTGTTTATTTCCGGTTCAAAAAGGAATATAATAAAGTATTGTGAAAGGGTGATTGAGCTTGTATCAAATTGACAGCCTATTAAGAGAAGTTAAAAGAATACATTTTATAGGCATCGGCGGCTCCGGAATGTGCCCGCTTGCTGAAATTTTGCATAAAGAGGGCTACTTACTCTCAGGTTCAGACAATAACGAAAGCGATACTCTCAACAGAATCAGGGAGCTTGGCATTCCTGTATACATGGGTCAAAGGGCTCAAAACATTGAAGGGGCGCAAATGATTGTTTATACTGCTGCCCTCCTGCCCAATAACCCTGAGCTTGTTGCGGCGAAGGCTTCGGGAATACCTACCTTTGAGCGTTCAAAGCTCTTAGGTGCAGTTACACGAATGTTCTCGAACTGTATTTGTGTCTGCGGCACTCACGGCAAAACAACCGTCGCTTCTATGCTGACTCAGATTATGATTGAGGCGGGGCATGACCCGACTGCCGTTATCGGCGGCAAACTTCCTTTGACAGGCACAAACGGTATTGTAGGTCATAGTAAATACATGGTTTGTGAAGCGTGTGAATTTGTTGACACTTTCCTTGACCTTTCACCCGATACCGCTGTAATCTTAAACATTGATGAAGACCATATGGATTATTTTAAAACCCTTGATAACCTTATATTGTCATTCAGAAAATTTGCGGATATGGCAAAGACTCTTATTATCAATTGTGACGATGCTAACACACTCAAAGCAGTTGAAGGGTTGGAGAATAAAAAAATAATCAGCGTAGGAATGTCGGATAAAGCTGATTATTCCGCAACAAATATCCAAACAAATGGTAAATATCCCGAACTCGATGTTACATTCAAAGGTAAATTACTCGGTCATATTAAGCTCGGTATTCCCGGCAAGCATAATGTGTCAAATACTCTCAGCGCAATAGCTGCCGCCATGAATGAGGGCGTGAGTTTTGAAATCTGCGCAAAAGCCGCCGGTGAATTTCACGGCGCAAGCAGAAGATTTGAAATTCTCTATGACAAAAACGGAATTACTATTGCAGACGATTATGCGCATCATCCACGTGAATTACAGGTCACGCTTGAAACAGCAAAAAACATGGGCTTTAACCGTGTTATTGCTGTGTTTCAGCCCTTCACATTTTCAAGAACGGCCATGCTCATGGATGACTTTGCAAAAAGCCTGAAAATAGCCGACAAGGTTGTAATGACTGAAATAATGGCATCCCGTGAGGTCAACACCTATAATGTTTACACCTCCCAGTTAGCTGAAAAAATCCCCGAAAGTGTTTGGTTTAACACCTTCGAGGAGGTTGCTCAATATACTGTTGACTATGCCCGAAAGGGTGATTTAATAATCACCCTCGGCTGCGGAGATATATATAAAGCGGCAAAAATAATGATAAAGAAATTTAGTAACAAATAAAATGTTTTATATCTGACAGACGGCTGCTACTAATCGATGCATGATGCATCTTTAAATACTTCTGAAAGAGTTTCGTTTGTGATGTAATAATTACGAATATCATTGTTTGACATCCTTTTAATGTTGTCTCCTACCCTCAATAAAATTCTAATTTCAATAATAATCCGCAAATAGTGTCGAAAAAACCGTAGGCTCAAATAACCTACGGTTTTTATTATTACGATTTGTAATTATATATTCCCTGCCACTCGCAACAATTCGTCGGCAGTTCCTAGTTGAAGCTCGGATACATTATCAAGCCCACTGATAATTCTTGCAAGCTCATTTTTCCTGCCTTCGAGGTCAAGAGTTTCAACCTGAGTGTAGGTTTTTTCATTGCTGACGGTTTTGCTGATTCTTATATGATTTTCAGCCTGAGCGGCAATCTGAGCAAGGTGCGTAACGCAAATAACCTGCCTGCCTTTTGAAACGCTTTTTAGTTTCAATGCTATTTTCTGAGCGGCCCTGCCGCTGACTCCTGCATCAATTTCATCAAAAATCAATGTCTGAATATTATCTTTATCAGATAATACATTTTTTATCGCAAGCATTATTCTTGATAGTTCACCGCCGGATGCTATCTTTGCAATAGGTTTAGGTTCCTCACCAATGTTTGCACTGATAAGAAACTCAATATAATCCACTCCCGTTGCACCTAATTCGGTTCTTTTTTGCAAAACTTCAAAGGTGACAGAGGGCATATCCAGAAATCTTAGCTCTTCCTTGACATCCTGTGCGAACTTTTTGCCTGCCTCCCGCCTGCTCCGGCTCAACTTTTCGGCAAGACATAAAGCCTTCTCATGCGCTTTTTTGATTTCGACCTTCAGCACAGAAATACGCTCATCGGAGAAAGCTATTTTCTGCGCTTCGTTCTTCGCATTTTCCAGAAATACCAGCATTTCTTCTTCATTCTCACCGTATTTTCTTGAAAGACGATAAAGGATATCCAATCTTTCCTCAATTACGCCCAGTTCTTTAGGGTCATAATCAATTGAGAAAAACACATTTTTAAGCTCCTGCAGATATTCGTCAATATCATAGGAAACAGAACGGATGCCCTGTGCGGTTGTGTTTATTTCCGCAAGGTATTCCCCAGCGGATTCAAGGTTATCTGCAGCATTTTCAATCAAATGCAGGGCGCCTGCCTCCTGCTCATTGCCGTTTAATGACACATAAGCAGACTCCAGAGCCTGCATTACCTTTTCCGCATTCTGATAAAACAAACGCTGCTGAGATAGCTCCTCACGCTCACCGATTCTAAGATTAGCGGCCTCCAGCTCATTAATTTGATAATTTAGTATATCAAGCCTTCTGCTTTTTTCAGACTCATCCATCTCAAGCAAAGATAACTCTTTTTTCAGGGAGTTTAGATTGGCATAATTCGCCTTATATTCATTCAAAAGCTGAGAATTGCCTGCAAGCCTGTCAATAAAAAGATAATGCGTTTCAGGCGACAGAAGTGACTGATTGTCATGCTGACCATGAATATTAATAAGCTCACTTCCAATGCTTTTAAGCATCGAAACAGTCACCGGGCAGCCGTTTATCCTGCATGAGTTTTTGCCTTCGACGCTGATTAAGCGCTGCAAAAGTAGGGTATCGTCATCAGTCTGGTCAAGCTCAAACTCAGAAAGCTTTGCCTTAACGCTATCATTAATCCTCGAAAAAAGTGCAGTAACCTTAGCATTGGACGCTCCTGTTCTGACAAGCTCACGGGAGGTCCTTTCGCCTAGCACAGCATTAATTGAATCTATTATTATTGATTTTCCGGCACCTGTTTCGCCTGTCAAAACATTGAACCCGTCACTGAGCTCCAGCAGGGCACTTTCAACTATTGCAATATTCTCAATTTTCAGGCTTTCGAGCATAATATCACCTAAATTCTTACTTGGTGAGCAGCCTCTGAATCGCGTCCTTCATTTGTGAGGCATAGCCTTCTGTTCTGCAAAGGGCAAAAATTGTGTCGTCACCTGCTAGTGTACCCACAAGTCCGTCCCATTTCATTGAATCAAAAGCGGCACAGGCAGCCTGAGCCATGCCCGTGTAGCATCTGATTACTATTGTGTTGCCTGCATAATCTGCGGAAATAACTGAATTTGCAAAAATGGAGTAAAATTTCTCAAGCATTTCATCTGTTTCGGTTTTGCCGACAGTGTATCGGTATGTACTGTTCGAGCCCATAGTTTTAACCAGACGAAGCTCTTTAATATCTCTGGAAACCGTCGCCTGAGTTGCTTCAAATCCGTTTTCACGAAGCCTTTTTAAAAGCTCGTCCTGTGTTGAAATGCTGTAATTCTCAATAAGTTTTAATATCTGTTCATGCCTTTTCTTCTTCATTTTAAAATTCCTTTCCGATAATTTGGTCAGAATTCACACTCTGCGTTGAGTCAGCTTGCTATTGAGAACATCAATAAAAGAATCCGATTTTATTCTGATGAAGTCTGCGGTAAGCTTAGAAGTGCAGATTTGAGCGCTTGCCCCTTCGGGAATTATTATTAATGCACCGCCGTCACATGAGAGGGCAAGTTCACTGTCATTTTCAGCGGTCACTGTAAGCTTTTTATCTTCCTTGAAAATCAATGACCTTGAAAACAGCGAATGAGTGCAAATGGGTGTCAAAATCATACAATTTATTTCAGGGTCAACCACCGGACCGCCAGCTGAAAGTGAATAAGCAGTCGAACCTGTCGGGGTTGAAACAATTATGCCATCCCCTCTGAAAATATTTATTGGCTTGAAATCGCACTTGACAAGAATGTCTATTATTCTCATTGCACCGAGGCGTGAAAAAACAACATCGTTAATACAATTATCTTCAAAAAGAATTTTATTGTCAAGCTCAACACGAACATTTAACATCGTTCTTTTATCAATTGTAAAGCTCTTATCAATAAGTCTGTTCAACATTGAGAGCTCATGCTTCTCCATCCCTGCCATAAAAGCGAGCCTTCCGGCATTAATGCCTAATACCGCCTTGCCGAGCTTTGCGGCAGATTTTGCGGCACGCAAGATAGTCCCGTCCCCTCCAACGGTTATTACGGCATCACAGGCGTTTAGTAATTCATTTTCGTTGACAAAAACGGCCTTTGTTGAAACAAAATTTGACTTATATGCATTAGAAATAAAATATATGCATTTGAGTTGGTCAAGCCTACGGCAAACCTCAAGAGTAATGCTCAGAGCATCCTCCTTAGTTAGGTTCGGCAAAATTGAAAATTTCAATGACTATTCACCACCGCTCAGTTCTTTATGCGACATCCCGACCAAATCGGAAAAATTAAAGTTTAAATCATAATCGGTAATATTGTTTTTTACAATGTGCATGAGGTATTCAATATTGCCCTCAGGGCCTTTGATAGGCGAATAATCCAAGTTTTTAACAAAAAAACCGTTTCTTTGAGCCTCTTTGCACACATTTTCGACTACTGAGATATGCACCGCCTTATCACGGACTACTCCCCTTTTACCGACATTTTCTCTGCCGGCTTCAAACTGCGGCTTAATGAGGCAAACCGCCTGTGCATCGTCCTTTAAGAGCCCGTACATAACGGGAAAAATATGTTTGAGAGAGATGAACGAAACATCAACGCTGGCAAAATCGATTTCTTCGGGAATCTGCTCACGGGTCACATATCTGAAATTGGTGCGTTCAAGGTTTACAACCCTTTCGTCCTGCCTGAGCTTCCAGGCGAGCTGCCCATAGCCGACATCAATGGCATAGACCTTTCTTGCACCGTTTAAAAGCATACAGTCGGTAAAACCTCCGGTTGAAGCGCCTATATCCATGCATATGCAGCCTTCAAGCTCAAGTCTGAAGCTATCAATACCCTTGCTTAGCTTCAGCCCCCCTCTGCTGACAAAAGGAATGGCGTTTTCCCTAACCTCAATAGTATCTTCTGCCTTTACGGTCTGGCCCGCTTTAAGTGATTTTTGAGAATTGACATAGACCTGACCTGCCATAATAAGAGCCTTTGCACGCTCACGCGACTCAACGAGCCCCTTTTCAACCACGGCTACATCAAGCCTTTTTTTCTCACTCAACCGTTAACCCTCCGAAACTATTTTGAACATTCCCTGAGCATCAAGATGATATTTTGTCAGCAGTGATTCAACCGAGCCCTGCTCAACAAAGCAATCGTTTATGGCTGTAAGATTATACTTTCCCTTATATTCGTTTTCAAGAAGCATAAGAGCAAATTTTTCACCGACACCGGCACTCCTGATTCCCTCTTCAAAGAAAAAAATCTTGTTTCTGTCCTTAACTCTTTCAAAAATCTGCTCATCCAACGGTATAATTCTGTTGAGCTTTACTATTTTAATGCTTATGCCTTTGTCATTAAGCATTTTTTTAGCTTGACAGGCATTTACAAAAATCCTGCCGTATGTTACAAGCGTTATTTTTGCATTCGAATCGCCGTAAACATCAAAAAACCCGTAGCTGGAGATAAAATCTTCGGGCAAATCCGCCTCCTCGCCTCTGGGATACCTGACTGCAACAACATTTGAATCCTTGTATATTGCATATGCAAGATAGTTCTTCAATTCTGCATATGTTGACGGTGAATATACTGTTGTATTCGGTATACTGTTAAGGAATGCAACATCAAAAATTCCCTGATGTGTTTCGCCGTCCTCACCGACAAAGCCTGAGCGGTCAATTGCCAAAACTATTTTTTGGCACTGTAGTGAGGCATCATGAATGAGCTGGTCATAGCTTCGCTGGAGAAAAGTTGAATAAACCGCAAACACAGGTATTTTCCCATTCTTTGCAAGACCTGAGGAAAAGGTAACTGCATGCTCTTCGGCAATGCCAACATCAAAAAAC
>LSQX01397423.1_pt2 | contig 10014 bp, 5 predicted proteins | sample 654561 | NCBI WGS metagenome assembly LSQX01 (sample SAMN04489861, study PRJNA283612) | anaerobic digester metagenome | isolation source: 4 biogas reactors fed with cattle manure at either 37C or 55C with and... | place: Denmark: Kongens Lyngby | collected 2014 | reverse complement strand
ATTGCGGTGCGGTATGACCGTGGAGATGGCATGCTTGTAGACCAGCTGCTGCTTCCCCTCCACCTCGATAAGCACTGTAAATTGATCAAAACTGCGGATATTCCCTTTGATCTGGTAACCGTTCACCAGAAATACTGTTGTGGAGATATTCTCCTTGCGCAGCTGATTCAGAAATGTATCCTGCAGATTCACCGGTCCCTTCATCGATTGTCCCTCCATTTTTCCTTTAACCTATCTTATTCTCTGTATAGCCAAAGATTTCCTTTACCGCCCCGACAATTATTTCCGCCGGGCCGGCCAGGGAGCCCTCTGCGGGCCGCTCCAGCCAGATGATCTCCCGGTCCCGCCGGAACCAGGTCAGCTGACGTTTGGCCAGCCGCCTGGTCTCTTGCTTGATCGCTGCGGCGGCCTCCGCCAGGGTCGTCTCCCCGTCCAGGTACGCGGCGAGCTGGCGGTAGCCCAGGATCTGCAGCCCCGGGGAGTGGCGCGGATAACCGCGCTCCAGAAGCCCCCTGACCTCATCGAGCATGCCCCGGGCAAGCATCTCTTCGGTGCGCTCCTCGATGGCGCGGTAGAGCAGCGGTCGCGGGCGCGTCAGCCCAAAAGTGAGCAACTGGTAGGGCGATTCCCTCTTCTCGGTCCGCTCGACCTGCTGCGAGATCGGTCTTCCCTCGAGGGTGTAGACCTCGAGGGCCCGAATGATCCGCCGCCGGTCGTTGGGGTGGATCTTCGCCGCCGCCGCCGGATCAAGCCGCTGCAGCCGCCGGTGGAGCACCTCCGGCCCCGCCGCCGCGGCCTCCGCATTCAGCCGCCGGCGCAGCGCTTCGTCCTTGCCCCTGCTCCCGAAAGCGTAATCCGCCGTCACCGCCTGCAGGTACAGCCCGGTCCCGCCGACGATGAAGGGCAGCCGCCCCTGGTGCCACTGCCGGGCGATGAGCGGCCGGGCATCGCGCTGGTAATCGGCAACGCTGTAGTCCTCGTCGGGGTCGACCAGGTCGATGAGGTGGTGCCGGATCAGCCGCTGCTCCGCCGCGCTCGGTTTGGCCGTCCCGATATCGAGACCGCGGTAGACCTGGGCCGAATCGGCGCTGATGATCTCGTTTCCCAGCCGCCGGGCCACCTCCAGGGCCAGCGCGCTCTTGCCCGCCGCGGTGGGCCCGACCAGGGCCAGCAGCGGTATCTTCGGTGAGCCCATCAACTGTCACCCCCCCGGCGGTGAAAGCCCCGGTCTAGCTCGGCGCGGTGGAAACGCAGCACCGTCGGCCGGCCATGCGGGCAGTGCGCGGCGCCGGGGGTCGTCTCCCAGTCCCGCAGCAGCTGCTCGGCCTCGCGGCGCTCCAGAGGCTGCCGCGCCTTGACCGCACGGTGGCAGGCGACCGTCTTCAAAACGGCGGCGCGGCGGTCCTCCCCCGGGGCGGGCTCCCCCTGGAGCAGCTGCTCGAAAAGAGCATGGATCTCCGGCTCCGGTTCGTCCTTGACCGTGAGGGGCACCGCCCGGAGAATATAACTATTATCTCCAAAAGGTTCCAAACTAAACCCGGCCTCCTCCAGAAAAGGGCCGATCTCGGCAAACCGTTCGCGCCAGGCCGGGGGCAGCTCCAGCTGGAGCGGGATGGTCAGCTGCGCCCTTCTCTGCCCCGGTTCCGCCGCGGTAAAGCGGTGATAGAGGACCCGCTCGTGGGCGGCATGCTGATCGATGAGAAGCAGCTCCTCGCCCTTTTGCGCCACCAGGTAGCTGTGCAGAAACTGTCCGATGAGGCGGCAGCCCCCCGCGGGAGCGCTCCCGGGTGCCTCCTTTGCCGCTGCAATTTCGCCGCGGCCCGGAAACAGGTGAGCCCCTTCCGGGAGAAGCTCCCCCCCGGGCACTCCTTCCCGGAAAAGAGCAGGGGATTGCTGCGGCTCCAGGAGCCGCTGCTGCTGCAGCCGCCCCTCTCTCGCCGCCTCCTTCTCCCAGTCCCACGGCCCCTCTCCCTTCCGGCCCCACGCGGGAGCGCTTCCCTCCAGGGGCAAAGCGTGCAGCGCGGCGCGGGCTGCCCGGAAGAGCAGCTCGTTGAACTGCCCGGGCCGCTCAAAGCGCACCTCGCTCTTTGCCGGGTGCACATTGACGTCGAGCAGGGCCGGCGCTGCCTGCAGCACCAGGACAGCGAGGGGATAGCGCCCTCGCCCCAGCATTCCCCCGTAGGCCCTCTCCAGGGCACTTACCAGCAGGGGACAGCGGACGGCGCGACCATTGATCACCACGGTGACCCAGCGCCTGGAGGCGCGGCTGAAATGGGGTGCGCTGATAAAGCCGCTCAATTGGATCGCGGCCTCAGCGGAGCGGCGCTGCAGCGGCAGCATCGCCGCTGCGGCATCGCTGCCGTAAAGAGCGCCGATGGCGTGAAGCAGCGAACCGTCCCCGGCGGTGCGCAGCACCGTTCTCCGTTCATTTGTCAGGGTAAAGGCGCAGTCGGGGCGGGCCAGCGCCAGGGCGGTGACCAGGCTGCTGATCCGGGCCTGCTCCCGCGGCGCTCCCCGCAGAAATTTGAGCCGCCCCGGGGTGTTGAAAAAAAGATCTTCGACGATCACCTCGGTCCCTGCAGGGGCCCCGCTCTCCTCCGGAGCACCCCCGCCGCCGCCCTCCCGCCGGATCCGCCGCGCCGCCAGGTCGCCCGGCCGACGGGTGGTCAGGGTGACCCGCGAGACCGCGGCGATGCTCGGCAGGGCCTCGCCGCGAAAGCCGAGGCTGGTGATCGCCTCGAGATCCCCCAACGCCGTCAGTTTGCTGGTGGCGAAGCGGGAGAAGGCCAGCTCCAGCTCCGCCGGAGCGATGCCGCTGCCGTTGTCGACCACCCTGATCCGGCGCTTGCCCCCCCCCAGAAGGCTGATCTCGATGCGGTCGGCCCCGGCATCGAGGGAGTTTTCCACCAGCTCCTTCACCACCGAGGCGGGGTGCTCGATCACCTCGCCCGCGGCGATCTGCTCCGCCGTCTTTTGATCCAGTAGCTGTATCGGTTGGTTGATCAATTGTTCAGACCCCTTTGCTCAATCTGCCCTTCTTGCTTCATCTTCACCGTCCCCTGCACCGTCATCGGCACCGCCGTCGTGAAAGAGCAGCTGCTGCAGCCGGAACAGCTGCTGCAGCGCCTCCAGCGGGGTGAGCCGGTTCAGATCGAGCTGCTCCAGGGCGCCGATGATCGCCCCGGCCCGGCCGTCCTCCCGGGGCCTCTCCGGAACCAGCGGCAGCAGGCTGAGCTGCTGCTCCGGCGCCCGCGAGGCCGCCGCCTCCAGCTCCGCCAGGATCGTTTCGGCCCGCAGGAGCAGCTCCGGAGGGAGCCCCGCCAGCCGGGCCACATTGATCCCGTAGCTCTTGTCGGAGCGCCCAGCGACCACCCGGCGCAGGAAGAGGACCTCGTTTCCCTTCTCCCGCACGGCCATGGTGTAATTCTTGACCCCCGGCAGCTCCTCCTCCAGGTTGGTCAGCTCATGATAGTGCGTCGAAAAGAGGGTCTTCGCCCCGATGCGCCGGTTGATATATTCGAGAACGCTGCGGGCGATGCTCATCCCGTCGTAGGTGCTGGTGCCGCGGCCGATCTCGTCGAGCACCAGCAGGCTGCGCGCGGTGGCCTCCTTCAGGATCGTCGCCGTCTCCTGCATCTCGACCATGAAGGTGCTCAGACCCCGGCTGAGATCATCGCTGGCGCCGATGCGGGCGAAGATCCGATCGAGCAGCGGCAGCTCGGCCGCCGCCGCCGGAACGAAGGAGCCGATCTGGGCCATCAGGCAGATCAGGGCGGCGCTGCGGATATAGGTGCTCTTGCCGGCCATATTCGGCCCGGTGATGATCAGGGTGGAACCGTGCTCATCCATGAGCAGGTCGTTGGGCACGAAGCGCTCTCCCGGAATTCTCTCGACCACGGGGTGGCGGCCGCGCTTGACCCGTAGCCGCCCTTGCTCCGAAAATTGGGGACGGCAGTAGCGGTACCTTTCTGCCGCCTCGGCAAAGCTCTGCAGACAGTCGAGGCGGGCCAGCTGCCGCGCCGCCGCCTGCATCCGGGGCACCTCCGCAGCGATCTCCTCGCGGAGCGCCTCGAATATTTCGTACTCCAGCCGGATCAGCTGCTCCCGGGCGCCGGTGATCCGCTCCTCCATCTCCTTGAGCGCTTCAACGGTGAAACGCTCCGCATTGACCAGGGTCTGGCGGCGGTGATATTCGGGAGGGACCAGCTCCAGGTTGGGCCGGGTCACCTCGATATAGTAGCCGAAATTGCGATTGAAGCCCACCCGCAGCGACTTGATCCCGGTGCGGTCGCGCTCCTCCTTCTCGAACTGGACCAGCCGGCCGCGCCCGTCGCGGGTGATGCTGCGGAGCCGGTCAACCTCCTCGCTGCAGCCCTCGCGGATGAGGCCGCCTTCGCGAAGCTGTGCCGGCGGATCTGCGGTCAGCACGGAGGCGATGCGGCCGGCAGCCGCCGAGAAATCGGGCAGCTGCCGCAGCGTCTGCAGCAGCGGCGAGCGGCACTGCTGCAGCATCCGGGAAAGGGGCTCCACCGCAGCGAACGTCTCCTTGAGGGCGTTCAGATCGCGGGCCCCGACCCGGCCCGTGCAGAGCCGGCTGCAGAAGCGCTCCAGATCGAGAAGGGGCTTCAGCCCGGCACGCAGCTCTTTCCGGAGCAGCGGATTCTGGCGCAGCTCCTCCACCGCCTCCAGCCTCTCCTCGATGGGCTGCTGCTCGAGCAGGGGCTGCTCCACCCAGCGGCAGAGCAGCCGCCGTCCCATCGCCGTAAGGCAGTGATCGAGCAGCCCCAGCAGGCTCCCCTGCCGCTTCCCCTCGCGGATGGTCCGGGTCAGCTCCAGATTGCGGGCGGTGATCCCGTCGACCGCCATCCGGCCCCCTGGCAGAAAAAGCTCCAGGCTGCGAAAATGTTTTCCCCGGGCCGGATGCTGCAGCATCTTCAGGTAGTCCAGCGCCGCCGCAGCCGCAGCGGCCGCCGCCGGGTAGCGCGCCAGCGAGAGCCCCTCCCAGAGCTCCCCGCCCCACTGCGCCGTGAGAGTCTCCCTGACCTGCTCGGGGGCGGCACCGTAATCGAAGACGGTGCCGGGGGTCTCCTGCTGCTCCAGGACCGGGCGGAAGATGGCGGCAGCTTCGGCAGAGCAGTAGAGCGACTCCGCCGGCTGCAGCCGCAGCAGCTCATCGATCAGGGCCGCAGCGGCCTCCTCCCCGGCCCACTCGTTGATCCGGAAGTCGCCGGTGGAGACATCGACTGCGGCCAGCCCGTAGTAGCCCCCGTTGCCGCCGGGAAGGGCGCTGATCGAGGCCAGATAGTTGTTTATGCTCTCCTCGAGCATCTGCGGGTCGGTGACCGTGCCTGGGGTGAAGATCTGGGTGATCTCGCGGCGAACCAGCCCTCCGCCGGCCGTAGGCTCCTCGACCTGCTCGCAGAGCGCCACCTTGAACCCCTGGCCGAGCAGCCTGTTCAGATATGTATCGATGGCATGGATCGGCACCCCGGCCATGGGGATGGGGTCCTTCTTGCTGCTGCTGTCCCGGGTGGTCAGGACCACGTCCATGGCCCGGGCGGCAACAACGGCATCCTCGAAAAAGATCTCGAAAAAATCCCCGACCTGGAAAAAGATGATCTTGTCCGGATGCTGCTCCTTGAGGGAGCGGTACTGCTTCATCATCGGGGTCAACTCGCTCAAAAAACTCTCACCTCCCGGCCGCCCTTCAGCGGCGCAAAACCGCGGCAGGCGGCGCTGCCCACTCTCCTCTAGCGCCGGTTCGCCAGCAGGGCGTGCTCGAGAACGGCGCGTCCCACCGGAAGCGCCTCCGCCGAGGCCCAGCCGCCCTCCTCGATCACCGCCACCACCACCACGGCCGGCGCCTCCGCCGGGCCGTAGGTGACATACCAGCAGATATTGCCGCCACCGCTGCCGGTCTCGGCGGTGCCGGTCTTCCCGGCGACCTTGAAACCGGGGATGGCTCCAGCAGCGGTGGGGGTACCCGTGCCGTGGAGCACCTCGACCAGAGCGCGGTGCACCGTTGCCGCAGTCCCGGCGCTCACCGCCGCCTCTTTCCACAGGGCCGCCTCCTCATCAAGCAGCAGCTGTGGCTGCGGGATGGAGCCCTTGGCGGCAAAGGTGCTGAAGAGAAGGGCCGCCTGCAGCGGCGTGATCATCACCTCGCCCTGGCCGAAGCTGCTGTCGGCCAGCTGCACCTCCGAGCGGATCCCGTTCTGGGCCAGGCGCGAACGGGCCGCCGGCAGCAGAAAATCGAGCTGCTCGCCAAAACCGAAGCGCTCGCCGTAGCGGGTGAACTGCTCCGTTCCCAGGGCCAGCCCCGCCCGGGCAAAGTAGATATTGTCCGAATATTTCATCGCCGCATTCAGATCGAGCCGCTCCACCTCGGAGCGGACCCGGCGGACATGATAATCGCCCCAGGAGGGCGAGGCCTGCCACTGCTCCCCCTTGATCACAACGACCTGAGCGGGGTCCAGCACCTTTGTATCGACTGCCGCGGCAGCGGTGAAAGGCTTGAACGAGGAGCCCGGCGGGTAGAGCCCGGAAAGAGCCCGGTTCAGGAGAGGCTGCCCCGGATCCCCTGTCAGTTCCTGCCATTGAGTTCCAGTAAGCCCGGTGATAAAGAGGTTCGGATCGAACGAGGGATTGCTGCAAAGCGCCAGAACCTCACCGCTGCGCGGATCGAGCGCGACCACCGCCCCCCGCTTCTCGCCCAGAGCGGCGGCGGCGCACTGCTGCAGCCCCAGATCGATGGTCAAGGCGATATCCTCTCCCTTTTCGCGCTCGCGCGAGGCGATCAGGGCCGCCTCCTTCCCGTCCGCTTCGAGAATCCGCAGGGTGCAGCCGCGGCTGCCGGCCAGCCTTCGCTCCAGCACCGCCTCCAGCCCGGTTTTCCCCAGCAGATCGCCCTCACGGTAGCCCTCGGCCTGCTTTTTTTCAAGCTCCTCCGCCGAGATCTCCCCGATATAGCCGGTCAGATGCGCTGCAGCCGCCCCGGCGGGATAGCTGCGCCTCTCGATCTCCCTGATCATCACCCCGGGAATCGCCAGCAGCTCCCCGACCAGATTCTCCTGGCCGCGCGGGAGCACGGTCAGGGGAACATAATCCCCCTGGCGGACCCAGGGCTGATGCAGCCTGGCGATAACGGTCTCCCTTGAGAGACCCGTCAGAGGCCCCACCGCCGCGGCGAAACTCTGTTCATCCTTGTAGACCCCGGGGACCGCGCCGACCTCCTTGAACCGCCCCGGCCCGGCCAGAAGCTCGCCGCTGCGGCAGGTGAGCGTGCCCCGCTCCGGCAGCTCCCGCCTCAGATCAACGGTCCGCTCGTCGTTCAGCTCGGGAAAGATCAACCCGGGGTGCCACCGCAGCAGCCAGGGTGCCCCCTTCTTCTCGCGACTCAGCTCGACCGAATAGCGCACCGGGATCGTCCCGACGGCGGAGCTCTCCAGGGCCGCCGGGAGGGAAAAAGAGGCCCTTTCGACGCTACTCTCCCGCGCCTCCATCTCTTTGAGCTCAACTGCCTCAAGTCCGATGAGCCGGTCGATCTCGCCGTAGCGCCCGGCAAAGCTCTCCGCGGAATAGGTTTCGCGCGAGCTGCTGTCGAGAAGCTCGTACATGGCCGCGTAATCCTGCTCCTCCCAGAGAGCGTAGAATTGCTCCACCACCGCCTCGGGACCGGTTCCTGCGCTGCAGCCTGAAAATACTGCCGGCAGGAGCAGCAGCAGCAGAACGCCCAGCTTGAACGACAGTCCCGACGATCCCGCCACAGCCTTTCTTCTCCGTTCAATCATCTTCCTGATCCCTCTCTTCTGTCTGCTTCAGTCTGTCCTTGCCCGCACCTTAAACCAGCTCCCCGGTCAGGTACCAGGTATAGGCCCCGGTGATCTCCACCGTGACCAGCCGTCCGCTCAGGTCCTCTGCCGCTGCAAAATGAACCAGCTTGTTCGTGCGGGTGCGGCCACTTAACATCTCCGGATTGTTCTTGCTACGCCCCTCCACCAGCAGCTCCACGGTCCGGCCGAGCTGAGCCCGGTTCAACCGCAGGCTGATCTCGTTCTGCCTGCGGGTCAGCCGCTGCAGCCGCTCATTCTTCTCGGCGGCGTCAAGCTGCTCCTTCATCGCCGCAGCCCGTGTCCCCGGACGCGGCGAGTAGATAAAGGTATAGGCCTGGTCAAACTCCGCCTCATCGAGCAGCGCCAGGGTTTCCCGGAAATCGGCTTCGGTCTCGCCGGGAAATCCGACCATGAGGTCCGTGGTCAGGGCGATGCCGGGGACCTCTTTCTTCAGAGCAGCGACCAGCTCGAGGTAGCGTTCGCGGGTGTAGCGGCGGTTCATCCGCTCGAGAATGCGGTTGCTCCCCGCCTGGGCCGGCAGGTGCAGATGCTCGCAGATCTTTTTGCCCCGGGCGATCACCTCGATCAGACGGGGCGAAAGATCTTTGGGATGCGAGGTCAGGAAACGGATCCGGGCCGGCCCGGCGCTGCGGTCCAGCTCCGCCAGCAGGGCGGCAAAATCGCCCCCCGCCCCCGCTGCCAGATCATTGCCGTACGAATTGACATTCTGGCCGAGCAGGGTGATCTCCAGATAGCCGGCCTCTTCCAGCGAGCGCGCCTCAGCGATGATCTCCGCAAAAGAGCGGCTGCACTCCCGCCCGCGCACATGGGGGACGATACAGTACGAACAGAAATTGTTGCAGCCGTAGATCACCGGCAGCCAGGCCTTGAAACTGCTGGACCGGCGAACCGGCAGCCCCTTCCGCCCCGCGGTCGCTTCGGCAATATCGATCAGCGGCCGGCGGCTCTGGCCGGCCTGCTCCAGCAGCTGCGGAAAGCGGGGCAGGGCATGGGTGCCGAAGATCAGATCGAGAAAGGGGAAGCGGCGGGCCAGATCAGCCGCCGCTTCCGGACGCTGGGCCATGCAGCCGCCCACGGCGATGAGCAGAGCTCTGTTATTCTCCTTCAATTTCCGCAAGCGGCCCAGCAGACCGGCAACCTTCTCCTCCGGTTTCCGGCGGACGGAGCAGGTATTGATCACGATCAGATCGGCCTCCTCGGGGCCGGCGGCGGGGCGGTAGCCGGCGCTCTCGAGCATCCCGGCCAGAACCTCGCTGTCGCACTCATTGGCCTGGCAGCCGAAAGTAATGATCAGATATCCCTTCCCCTCGCCGAGCAGATCGGCCCGGAAAGGAAGTTCAACCACAGCCTGTTCCAACCCCTCCGCCTCCTTTCTCCGCTATTATATCAAAGTACCACCCCGAACAAAGAAGCGGCGGGGCGGCGGCTGAAATTTTTCCCGGTGGCACCGCCCCGGGCGGCATTCGGGGAAATTAGGCCCATGATCACCTTTATCTACCAGAAAGAAGGATTCTTAAGATATATGCAGAATTATAGGAAATTTGAAGGGGGTTTAGCCCCCGAACACGAGAGAAAAGGGGTTCGGAAAAATGCAACGTTACGGCTGGGCCGCCTATCTATTCTTCACCATCGCGGCCCTGAGCGGTCTCCTCTATCTCTATGAACAGAACCAGCAGCAGCAGCAAAGATACGAACGTCTGACCCGGCAGATCGACGATCTGCAAACCGTGTACGAAGAGGCTGTCCAGGAATTGACCGAGGTTCATGATGAAAACCGCGAACTGATCCAGGATCTGGAGGACGCGCTTTACCGGATCGAGACGGTCAGGCAGCGCAATACGCAGCTTGAATCGATCCTCTTGAATCAGCGCCAGACCTACCGCGACGCCGTCGGGATGCGCGGCGCCAGCATGACCGTGCTGACCCGCTCCCACTTCACCGCCAGGCAGTACGAACGAGCCTGGAGCAGACTCGGCGCCGGCGGGCTCAAAGGAACCGGAGAGGCCCTCGTCAGAGCGGAGGAGACCTACGGGGTCAACAGTCTCGTCCTCGCGGCGATCGCTTTTCTCGAGAGCGGCGCCGGCAAATCGCGGCTGGCCCGCGAGAAGAACAACCTTTTCGGGCTCGGTGCCGGGGGAGCCGATCCCTACGGCAGCGCCCT
>LSQX01110594.1_pt3 | contig 10014 bp, 9 predicted proteins | sample 654561 | NCBI WGS metagenome assembly LSQX01 (sample SAMN04489861, study PRJNA283612) | anaerobic digester metagenome | isolation source: 4 biogas reactors fed with cattle manure at either 37C or 55C with and... | place: Denmark: Kongens Lyngby | collected 2014 | reverse complement strand
GCGATATCAACGCCACAGTCGCCCGGGCGTTTCAGGATGGCCAGGCTGACCGGATCCTGTGAAACGGCTGCCAAGGCATCGACGGCATGGGCTTTTTCAGCCAGGAGCTCCAAGTCCTCTACCACCCCGTAGAAGTTGGGGTTCTGGACCAGGAAGCCTGCAAATGCCTTGTCCTCGGTGGGATAATCTGTGGTTTGGCCATTCTCATCCAAAGCCCCTGTCACCACTTCGATATCGGCCGCATGCATGTAGGTCTTGATGGTCTCCATGGTGTCAGGATGGACGCCCTCAGAGACGAAGACCTTGTAGCGGCGCTTTTCCCGGCAGCTGAGCAGGAGACCTTCAGCAGCACCGGAAGCGGCGTCATAAAGGGAGGCGTTGGCGACGGGCAGGCCCGTCAAGCGGGTGATATAGCTCTGCCATTCGAAGATGGCCTGGAGGGTTCCTTGGGAAATTTCCGCCTGGTAAGGCGTGTAGGAGGTCAAAAACTCAGACCGGCTGATCAGATGGTGGACAGCGGCCGGCTGGTAGTGGTCATAATAACCGGCGCCCAGATAGCTGTCATAGGCCTCACTGTTCATATTTTTTGCCGCCAGGGCCTTGAGGCTCTCGGCGACTTCCATCTCACTCATTCCCTCTTCCTTCAGCGCCTGGAATTCATCGACATTGATGCAGTCGCATTCGGGGATCATGGAGAACAATTGATCAAGGTCAACTCCCACCGACGCCAGCATTTCCCGGCGTACTTCGCGGTTCATTGGGAGATAACCGGTCATGCTTGCTCCTCCTTGCAAAAGGCGTCATAGGCGTCCTTGTCGAGCAGGGCGTCCAGCTCGGAGGGATCGGCCATGTCGATCTTGACGAACCAGGTGTCCCAGGGAGCCTGGTTGATCATTTCGGGTTCGTCTTCAATGTCAAAGTTGGCCTCGACGATTTCGCCGCTGACCGGGGCATAAAGATCCGAGGCGGCCTTGACCGACTCGACTGTGCCGATGATGCCTTCGAGCTCAACCACGGTGCCTTCCGGCTCGGGTTCCGCATAGACGATGTCTCCCAATTGATCCTGAGCAAAATCGGTCAGACCGATGGTGGCGATATTGCCCTCAACTTTTACCCATTCGTGCGTTTTTGAGAATTTCAGATCCATTTTCTCTATATCCTTCCTGTAAATCGCTTGTGTCTGCGGCCCTGCCGCTGACCATAATAACCTTTTATGATGATGATCCCGGAGGCAGGTCTGCCTCCGGGATCATCCGCTTATTTACCCTTGACAAAGGGTGCTTTCACGACGGTGAAGGGTTGCAGGTTCTTACGGACCAGGACCTCCACTTTTTCCACCTGGGGCGTATCTAGGTCGACCAGGGCAAAGGCGATGCCTTTTTCCAGAACCGGCGAGAAGGTGCCAGAGGTGATAAGACCCACCTTCTTGCCTTCTACGTGAACCTCATAGCCTTCACGGGGAATAGCTTTGCTGTCGCTGACCAGGGCCAGTTGACGCCGGGTCACCTTGTCCTTCATAACCTGGCCTTGGAATTCATGGTCCAGATCCACAAAGAAATCCATACCGGCCTCCAGGGCATTGATGTCAGGAGACATCTCATGACCATAAAGAGGCATACCAGCTTCCAGTCTCAGGGTGTCACGGGAGCCCAGACCACAGGGCTGGACGCCGCCCTCAATGAAGATGTCCCAGTAATGGGCTGTTTTGGCCTTGGGAATATAGAATTCGTAACCATTCTCGCCCGTGTAACCGGTCCGCGAAATAATCATCTCCCGGTCCTCACCATCAACAGGGACCCAGATCTGGCGGAAGCGCTTGAGCTCTTTGATGGCTGTCTGCTGGTCGTCCGTCAGGCCCAGCTTGTCGGCCAGTTCCATAATGCAGTCCAAGCTGCCAGGGCCCTGTACTGCGATTTGTCCATAAAGATCGGACTCATCAATGATCTCAAAGTCTGCGGCCCGGTCGGGATAAGCCTTCTTGTAGGCTTCATGGCTCTCCGCCATGTGGACTAGGTCCTTATCTTTATTGGCGGCATTGACCACCAGGAGATAGTCCTCTTCACCCATGGTGTAGACCAGAAGGTCGTCCACGGTTCCGCCGTCGGCAGCACTGAGGATGGCATAGGTAATCTGGTCGGGCTTTTTGCCCGCCACCCGGCGGGTCAGCAACCAGTCCAGATAGTCGCCGCTCCCTTGACCCTTGACCCGGATTTCTCCCATGTGGGAGACGTCAAAGATGCCGGTCTCGTTACGGACGACAAGGACTTCATCCTTGACGCCAGCGTACTGGACGGGCATATCCCATCCAGCATAATCAACCATGCGGGCTCCCAGAGCCACATGGCGATCATTTAAAGGTGTTTTTTTCATGAAAGTACCTCCCCTTAACAGAATCAGTTATAACTTTAAACCCAAACAATAGTAACATGAAAAGCCAACTGATCACACTAAAGTTTACACGAGTCTTACTTTTTCTTTTTGCTTCGTAACAGTTGACCCGTAACCGGGGAAACAGACAAAAAGAGGCAAGTAAAAGGCAAATTTCTGCCCGCTTACTTGTCCTCTTTGCTTTTTACCATTGCCCTTGGCATCAAGGGCGGATTGGGTCTCTTAAAACTCCCGCTATGAGGGGGATACCATCATCATCAGTCAGAAGGTAGATGAAAGGCCGGTCCACTTCAATGACTGTCAAGTCCGGGGCCGGCTCCCCTGGAGGCAGGGGGATAAAGTCCAGCTCAATAGCCTGGCCCAGGGAGGCAAATGTCCGGCCTTGTCCGCCACCTGTCTCCCCGGTCTCAGGATCTGCTTGAGTTTTCACGGACAGGGCAGGCATCCGCAAGTTGACCCTTTCGCCATCTCCTTCAAGCTTGATCAAATTCGAGAACAAGGATTCTTCTGCCAAGAGATCGTCTGGCGTCCGGCCCTCATCAGGAAGCAGGACATAGAGCATGCCCCCTTCCAGGGGCAGCCTGGCCGCCAGGCTACCGTCTCCCGACTTCCTGTAGGCCGACGCCTCCGGAAACTGATAGAAAAGGATGCCATGGGGGCTGACTTCAGTCTCGGCTATGGCCTGGACCCTGATAGCCAGACGGATCTTTTGGAGCAGGTTTTCCCGTTCCAGGCTGGCCTGGTAATCCAGGTCCATCCCCTGGCCCTGATAGGCTTCCAAGCTGAATCCCTCCCTGTCCTCTTCCTCTTCCAGAAGTTGGAGAGCCTGGTAGAAGCCAGCCGGTGAATAGGCCCGGTTATCCGCACCGCAACCACAAAGGAGGTCGGCCGATACCCGGTCGGTCAAATCCATCATGGCACGGACGCTTTCAGCAAGGCCACGGGAGCTTGTCGTCAGGTTGGGCGGGGCCTGGACTTCCGGCTCAAAATTCTGTGGAAGACTGTTTCCATAACCCTCCTGATCCTCCCTCAAGTCGGCCGGTGCCAGGTCCTTGGTTGAGAGCATCCCCAGTCCTCCGGTCAAGCGGATGATGAAGCCAATCATGACAAGGAAAACCAGGCCGGCAGCTATGGTGCTCCAGCGTTTCCATGCAAGAGCCGGATGCTTTTTGACCTGGCGGACGGGGGCCGGAGGCAGGACATCCATGAGCAAATCACCGTCAATATCTGACAGGCTGTCCATGAATTGATTCACTTGTCTTTCTTTTTCTTTATTCACGATATCCCTGTGTTTCCAGTTCTTCTTTCAGTTCCCGTCTCATCCGGTGGAGGAGGACCTTGACGGCGCCCTCCGTGCTTTCATGAGCCTCTGCGATCTCCTTTATGGAGGAGGCGTAATAGTAGCGTTGCAAAAAGATGATCCGCCGCCGGTCAGGTTGTTTTCTCAGCCAGGCACTGATCAGCCCGCTCAGCTCCTGGCCTTCCAGCGTCTGGACAACATTGGAGTCCGAGGCCACCAGCTCCTCCATCTCGTCCAGGATCAGGGGGATCTGCCCCCCTCCCCTCTTGTCTCTTTTCCTGGCCCTGACTATGTCCAGGGCAAAGTTTCTAGCGATCCGGCAAAGGTAGGCCTTGAAGTATTGAGGTCTTTGTGGCGGGATGGCATTCCAGGCCGCCAGATAGCTGTCACTGACACATTCCTCAACGTCTTGGTGATCGCCCAGGATATTCCAGGACAAGGAACGTAAGAGGGCCCCGTACTTGTCCATGGTGGCCTGGATGGCCTCTTCCGACCTTTGGAAATAAAGGTCCAGAATCGCCTGGTCTGTATATTTCTCCGCCTCTGCCATCCGCCTGCAAAACCCGCTTTACACTTAGTGGGGGGCCTTGCCCCCTGGCAGAAATTGTAACACGAGCCAGGGATGGCCTGCCTTATTCCGCCAGGGGATTGCGGATAATCCCCACAAAGAGGGGGTTACCGGCATCGTCCTGGATGATATAGAGGAAGGGTCGGTTGAGGGTCAGGTAGACTTGATCCATTTCGACCGGCATGGCCCCGGTTTCCCGGATCTGGATTTCGGTATAACCTGCCGCTTCCACCCCTTTTTCGTCCAGGGCAATAAAAGTCTCCTGGCTGATGGTGGAGACCTCCGCAGATATATCCAACATGGCCGACAGGTCAGGCGACCCCTGGACAATGTCGCTTAATCCCAGGCCTTCCATGGCTTTCAGGATGTCCGTTTTATTGCGGTAGCTGAACTTGGGGAGCTGGATTCTCAGGTCTGCACCCCCCCAGCTGGCGAAGGTGAGGTCTGACAGGAAGCTGGGGTCCGCCAGAAGGTCCTGGGCTTCCAATCCTTCCTGGGGAAGGACGAAGACCATCCTCCCATTCATGAGTGGCAACTGGGCTGCTGTGAAACGATCCGATAAGAGCACCGACCGATTCGTAAAATGGCCCCTCAAATAGGGAACCTGATCGATGACCTGGTCCTGACCGTAGAAGGCCTCCTCGACAAGGTCTGACTCCGAGAAGGGGTCCAGCCAATCCGCCTTAAAATAGACTGTGTTCATGAGGACCAGAAGGAGGAGGGGATCACTGACATCAATCTCAGGCTTGATTTTGCCCCGGGTTTGCTCTGCCACCCAGTCGCTCATCATTTGGGAAGTCTTGGTATCTGAGAAGTCAACGGCCAAGGCTGAGGCATAGAATTCATGGGTCATCTGGTCCAGCCAGGCCTCCTTGACGCCTGCCCCATCCTGGCCGACCAGGTCCTCTTTGATCCAAAGGGCATTGGCGATAGCTTCCGCCGCCCCCTCCCTTTCGTAGGACATAAGGGCATAGAGCTTGCTCAATTCCTGGCCAATATCTGTCTCAGGAGATGCTGCCAGAAAATCCCGAAGATCGGCCTTGGTCTGACCGGCCGATCCGGCCTCCAGCATGGCCAGGGCAAAGTAGAGACTCATGGGTGAATAAAGGCTGTTCCTCTCTCCCCCGTCAAGCAGGGCCGAGGCTGAGGTCTGACCGGCAAAGTCCCAGAGCGAGCGTCGGAAGGCCTGGGAGACCTGGTCATAAGAGACTCCTTTCAGCGCCTGGCCTGGCCTGGCCAGAACCTGGGCCCGGGCCGGCTTGCCCGGTGATTGCCCCTGACCCAAGCCACAGCCGGCCAGGGCCGTCATGAGGATCAGCATGCTTAAACTGATTATCAAAAACCTTTTCATCTTATCGATCTCCTGCAAGTGGATTTTGGATGATGCCCACAAAGAGGGGGGCTCCCGCATTGTCCCAGATCACATAAAGGAAGGGTCGGTTGAGGTGGACCTGGAGTTCTTCAGTGGGCTGAGGGGGCATGCTGCCTGCCATGTGCACCTCGGTGTAAGCGGCGGCCTCAATGCCTTTTTCGTCCAGGGCGATGAAAGCCTCCTGGCTGATACCGCTGACCCAGATCTCCCCGTCAAACATGGCCGAAAAATCGGCCCCTGCTTCCACCAGGCCGGTCAAGCCCAGGTCCGCCATACTGTCAAGGAGATTGAGTTTATTTTGGTATTTGAAGACAGGTACTTGTAAGTCAACGTCATAGAGGGACTCCCCCTCCCTCTCCCAAAGCTTGACCAGAAGGTCAGGATCCTCCAAGAGGCTTTGAGGGCTGATGCCCGGAGCCGGCAGGACAAAGGAGATGGATCCATTCTTGAGGGCCACCGCCAGAGCTGCGTATTGATCGGTCTTCTGGGCCGAATACTGCTGATAGATTTTTGTAAGATAGGAGGCTTCCACTGGCGCTCCTTCCTCAGGGTAGAAATCTTCCTCAAGAGGGGTCGGATCAAAGCGCTCACTCCACTCGGCCTGAAAGTAGAGGGTGTTCATGAGAACCATGTAGAGGAGGGGGTCATCCAGCTGGATGTCTGGCTTGATCTTGCCATGGGTGGCCTCTGCCACCCAATCGCTCATCTGTTCAGCTGTTGCCGCCCGGCTGAAATCCACAGCAAAGGCCGAGGCATAAAGATGCCGGGACAGGTAATCCAGCCAGTCCTGCTTGACTGGCCTTTCCTGGCCCTCCAGAAGATCCTCTCTTATCCAGATCCCATTGGCCAGGTCCTCGACTGACCCATCCCGCTCCCGGGTCATGAGGGCATAGAGGATTGACAGCTCCTGGCCCAGATCCAGGCCTTCTGACTCCATGAAAGACTTGAGGCCTGCCTTGGTCTCACCGGCCGCACCCGCCTCCAGGATGGCCAGGGCATAGTAAAGGCTGACAGGTGAATAGAGGCTGTTCTCCTGACCTTGCCCTGTCAGGGCCGGGCCTGCAGTCTTGCCGGCAAAAGCCCAAAGGGCCCGCCTCATGGCGTCCGACAGATCCGTATTATTAGGAAGATCCAGGGGCAGGGCGCCAGGAAGAACCAGGGCCAGCGCCTGGGCCTTCTCCCCTTCTGTTTTTTCCGGCTTGGATTTTTCACCGTTGTCAACCGGGTCCGCCGGCCCACAGGCCAGGACCGTAGTCAGTAAAATCAAGAGACTCATGGCCAGGGCCACGCCTTTTTTAATGTTCATCGCTCCGACTCCTTTCAAAGGGTCCTCAATTACTAGAACGTCAGGACCGGTGAAAGGTTACGAAAGACAGAGGTGGTATTCAGTTCTTTTTTTGGGGATCCTCCCAGACAAGGACTTCTTCCTTGGGCGGGGGAGGTTGAGGGATGAGCATAGGACCTTGGGGAATCCGGGTCCGGATCATAAGGCTGGGAAGCTTGGTGCGCCGGGCCCGCTTGGCAGTCAGTTCAATATCGCCATGTTTGGGACAATGGCCGGCGGCAAACCAGCTTTTACCTGGATTGATTTCCCGCCAATCCGCCTTTAAGGACTGGCCGCAAGCAGGGCAGCGATAGGTCTGGCGGCCCAGGACCGCCAAGGGCAGGTCCCGCTTGTCATATTCCAGCCTGCTCTCAGACTGGCTGACCAGGAAGGGATCATAGATGAAGCCTTTCAGGGCAGGGGTATTTGCCTTCTTTCTTTGTTTGGCAGAGGGGTCCTCGGGGTCAGCCGTCAGGGTCTCCTCCAGAATCTTGGCGGCATAGATGGCGTCGGACAGGGCCTCATGGAAGGGGAGTTCCTTGTCCAGCCGCAGATAATCCAGGGCGTATTCAATGGACCGTTGGTTGCCCCGCCGGGTGCCTTCCGCAAAAGCAGAAAAGACCGCCTGGATATTGAGGGCCTTGAAGGGGATCTCCTCCATCTGGTGGAAGCGAAGGTTGGATATGAGGACCTCCGGATCGGAAGTCCCCCAGGAAGCCAGAACAGGATCCGGACCGGCAAAGGCCATGAGGTCCCGGAAGGCATCGGGAAAGGCCACACCTTCATCCAGGCTCTGTTGGGTCCTTTGAGTGACCCGGGCGATATAGCGTTGAATCCTGGTGTAAAGCACAGGCTTGACCTGCCTTTGGAAGCGCCCGGTGATCTTCAGCTCCTCATCCAGGCGGACAGCTCCGATCTCAATGATCTCAAACATCATCCGGGCCGCCAGATCGGGGTCCACTTTGAGACCCCGGGAGGCGGAATTCCATTCCAAATCAAGCACAATTAAAGCTGGCATGGGCCAATCCTACTTCCCCAGATCACTTCTGTCCGCGGGAACGGGCCCCGAAAACACTCTTAATCTTTTCTGAAAAACCTTTACGTCCTTCATAGTTTGAGTCGCTGCAGCTGTCGTCGAATTTTTGCAGCATCTCCTTTTGTTCGGGACTGAGATTGCGGGGCACCTCAATCAAAACCCGAAACTGGTGATCCCCTCTGGCCGTTGGCCTGCCGATATAGGGAATGCCCTTGCCCCTCAGGGTCACAATCTCACCGGGCTGGGTCCCTTCACGCAATTTATGGCTGACGGGGCCGTCAATGGTGGGTACCTCGATCTCTGCCCCCAGGGCAGCCTGGGCGTAGGTGATGGGTACTTCGGAGAAGGTCCGGTTGCCCTCCCGGGTGAAGATGGGATGGGGCCGGATAAAGATCTGGATATAGAGGTCGCCATAGGGGCCGCCATTCTGGCCGGGTTCCCCTTCACCCCGCAGGGTCAGCATCTCCCCTTCATCGATGCCGGCCGGGACTGTGACCAGGAGCTTCTTATCCCTCATGACCACACCCTGGCCCTGACAAGTGGAACAGGGGTTGTCGATGACCTGACCGCTGCCCCCACAATGGGAACAGGTCCGGGTGGTCATGACCTGGCCAAAAAGGGTCTGCTGCTGGGTGTATTCCTGGCCGCTACCGTCACAGACCGGGCAAAGAGCCGGATCCGAGCCGTCCTCGGTCCCCTTGCCCTGACACTTACCGCAGCGGTCGGCCTTCTTGATGGTGATCTCGCGTTCCACACCAAAGGCCGCTTCCATAAAGTCCAGATTCATCCGGTAGCGGAGGTTGGCCCCTCGCCTGGGACCGGTTCGCCGGCGGGCTGTCTGCTGGCCGAAGCCGCCGAAGCCGCCAAAACCACCGAAGCTGCCAAAGAGGGTGGAGAAAAGATCATCCAGGTTGATGTTATAGGCGGCAGCGCCCGCACCAAAGGAATCGTCTACGCCCGCATGACCCAGCTGGTCATATTTGGCACGCTTGTCAGCATCCGACAGGATCTCATAGGCCTCATTGGCTTCCTTGAACTTGGCCTCAGCTTCCTTGTCGTCGGGATTGACGTCGGGATGATACTTTTTGGCCAGCTTCCAGAAAGCCTTCTTGATGGTGTCCTCGTCGGCATCTCTGGCTACGCCCAGAATGTCATAATAGTCGCGTTTTGTCGCCACTTGATCCTCCAGCGGCCGTATTGACGGCCGTTAACTAGTGTAACATGCCCGCCAATCCCAAGCGCATGAGGGAGCAGGTATCCGCCGGATACCTGCTCCCCCTCTTTTATGGGATCAGCCTCAGTTTTACTGATCGTCGCCGCCTACATCTTTAAAGTCGGCTTCATAGGTGCCCGGGGCCTCCTGCTGGGGAGGGGCATCCTGGGCTTCCTGGGCCTGCTGCTCCTGCTGGACCTTCTGGTACATGGCTTCTGAAGCCTTGTAAACAGCCTGGCTCAGGGCTTCCATATCAGCTTTCATGGCCTCCAAATCGCCCCTGTCGTGGCTGTCTCTCAGCTTGGCCAGATGTTCGTCAATGGCCGCTTTATCGGCATCTTCAAACTTGTCGCCCGAATCCTTGAGCAGTTTTTCCGTCTCATAGATGGTGGTCTCCGCCCGGTTCTTGGTGTCGACTTCATCCTTCTTCTTGCGGTCTTCCTCGGCAAAACGCTCCGCGTCCTTGACCGCCTGATCGATATCCGCATCGGACAGGTTGGAGGAGGCCGTAATGGTGATGTGCTGTTCGCGGTTGGTTCCCTTGTCGATAGCTGAAACATTGACAATGCCATTGGCGTCGATGTCAAAACTGACCTCGATCTGGGGGATGCCCCTGGGTGCCGGTGCAATACCATCCAGGATAAAGCGGCCCAGGGATTTGTTGCCTGCGGCCATCTCCCTTTCACCCTGGAGGACATGGACCTCAACCTGGGTCTGACCGTCAGCAGCCGTGGAGAAAACCCGCTTCTTGCTGGTGGGGATCCTGGTGTTGCGGTCAATCATCCGGGTCATGACCCCGCCCAGGGTCTCGAT
>LSQX01228053.1_pt1 | contig 10015 bp, 14 predicted proteins | sample 654561 | NCBI WGS metagenome assembly LSQX01 (sample SAMN04489861, study PRJNA283612) | anaerobic digester metagenome | isolation source: 4 biogas reactors fed with cattle manure at either 37C or 55C with and... | place: Denmark: Kongens Lyngby | collected 2014 | reverse complement strand
GTATTTAGCTCGGTTGATTACCTCAGTATCGTGGGTTAATAAAACCTGTTCTATTTCTTGAGGATTAGTTTTAAAGTAATCTAATCCATCTTTTAGTATGGAACTGAGTAAATATTCAACTACAGTAAAAGCCATATCAGCCTCCTGCGATTCGGTGCTGCAGTTTGTTGAGTTCCGATTCTATTTTTTTACTTATAGTAGATATAGCCCGTAAACCTGTCCTACCCATAATAAAGAAATGTCTTTTGTTCTTTTCATCCATTCTACGGAAGACCACTAAATGGGTGTATATCATTCTTTGCTTTCCTACATTTGGTCCCCGTTTAATGGTCTGCACTGTTCCACTAATAATTCCCCCCAATAAATGTTCTGCTTTAAGTCTTGAAACTGTTTCATATCCTCTTTCTCTCCAGGTAGCTGCCATTTCCTTACTAAATCGGAATTCAGATCCTTTGAATTTAGTGGGAATAGTTTTAGTAGTTGACTTATAGGGAGTAAAAGCTACTGCAGTTCCTCTTCTATTGTATTCTGTAGCTTCTCGAAAACGAGATGCTCTCATACTTCCAACTAGGAATAGATGAGGAGATCGCTCTACAAACTTTTTTCTATCATACAAAGTATAAGGACGATATCTGTTTAGGTTCCGAAGTAAGTAGTATTTGAAGGGAATATCATAGTATATCTTATTATCTTTTTTAGTTCGTTTAGCTTTAGCTGGATTTATTTTATCCCAAAGGTAGAAGGATTTATAACCATACTCTAATCTCCTCATAGTTCCATCACTGGTATCTATTCCAATAGTGAATCCTAAGTTGGGAGAATGGTCAGTAACCTCAATGTTTCTTCGATAGTATTTACCTTCTCGGTGAGATAGTCTAGAACTAACTAAGTTCTCTAGATCTTGAAGAGCAGAATTTTTAATCTTAGTTATATCTCCCTTAAGTCTTCCTAATTTTCTTCTATTCTTCTTTAAGTCTTCAGGCAGAGAATCTACTGAAATCTGGAGGGTAGTACTATTCATTGTCTATCACCCTCTTTTTCTCCTCAATCAATAAATCTTCTCTTCTCACTAAGTATTGATTGGGGAGCTTAATTACCTCACCTGAGCTGTTTTTAATTCCTCTAGCTTCGTGAAGCATAGTCATAACTAAATACTGGAGAAAAGATTTATAGCGGATAGATACTGTGTTTCCTGCAGGAATGTTAGTGGTTAGCCAAGTAATGGTGTGATCTTCAAAAGTGTAATCTAGTTCAGGATCACAGGCAGTAAGCACACCATCAGCATCTATATAATAGAGATACTCTATTTCGTGGATAGGGAAATTGACTGTTATAGTATCTCCTTCTTTAGGGTAACTCTCTATGTAGGTAGTCTCAAAGTCATTGATAATGATTCTATCTCTAGTAGAGAGCTTAATGGTAGAGAGGGTAGAGACATTAGCTACTCCAAAAATCCACAGACCTGGTTCAGCAAAAGAAGGAAAGCCTTCCATACTGGTAAAGAGAGCTAAGTTCTCTTGAGGATCTAAATAGGTAAGACCTCTTCCGTAGCAGTAAGGACAGTGAGGGTTGGGAATTCCTACTTCATTAGCACAAGGACAAATGATAGCTTTTTCCCAAGTTATAGGAACTCCGTGCTGTTCTACGAATTGGTCAAACTTCTCTAAGTCCTCATTGCTTTGCGGAGGATCTAATACTCCTGAAGTAAGAAAAGTAAAGTTCTTATATATCATAGAATAGCTATATCCCTACCTCTAATGGTTTCCAATACTTTCTCATAGAAGAACTTAACATCTGCCCGATACTGTCTAATTCGAGGATGATCTTGCAGTATAGATGTGGATTTAGATACTCCATCTACTGAAATACTAGAACTACCTACTCCTGGACCAACTACTAAATCTAAGAAGGTTTCACTTATTCCTATCACTGCTTCTTTAGCTATGATGTCTTTAAGCACAAAGGGAACTTTCCCTTTTTCAAATCCTGCAGTGTATTCTATCTGCCACAGTTGTGGAGCATAAGTCCAGCGGCGTAAGAATACTGAGAGCCAGTCTCCACCTCTGGTAATCAATAAACTACCCAATACTCCGAAAGTAGGAAAGATTTGCAGTTGCCCTTCTTCTTTATTAACTCTTAGCCATTCATTGGGAAATTGAAAAACATTGTAATCAGCAAAGACTATCTTTAAGCTTTTCAATTCCAATACTGGTCTGTGATAAAGAGTGAGATAGCCAAAGTTAGAATAGTCTTTCACATAGTAATCTTGTCTATCTACAAACTCTGTAGGAACTAATATTAAATCAGTAGCTAAAGATACTCTATCTTGAGCTGCTAGAATATGTGTTCTATATAACTCCAGAGGGATGGGATTACCATTTCTATCCATAATATCCCACCCCCACAGATAATTATTCTTTAACTCCGTAGGAGTAATAACTAATCCTGCATCAGGATCTTCATCAGGTGGAATGATAGGATCTAATTCGTCGCTCATTTAACACTCGTGTAGGTGAAGCCATAAAGATTGGCTTTCACATCTCCAGAAGAGCCAGTCATAGTCAGAGTATTAGCCTTCTCTAAATTAAGAACTATACAGGTAAAAGGAGAATAGCTAACTGTTCCATTGACATCTATTTCTAAAAGAGTCTTACCATCACCAGTTAAGGTGGCAGTAGCTCCTGTTCCTGAAAGCAGACAGTCAGTAATTACTAAGTAAGTGTTATTCATTACTGGAAAGGTATAAGTTAAACTAGTCTGTCCTGAAGCAGTAATAACTACTCCATCTAGTTTTTGATTAGTTAAGTCAGCAATAGAGAGACGAAGTCCAGGTAGTTTTACCATTTATCCTACCTACCTTTTTTCTTTGACTTGGGTTTTTCTTCTATCTCTTCTTCTTTAACTTCTTCTTCTTTAACTTCTTCCTTAATCTCTTCTTCTAAATCATCTATAGATATGGATTTTACTTCCCGCAGGTCTACCTTATTGGCAGCAGGATGATCTGCATCAGTAAATCCCTTTATTTTAAGTAAGGCTTCAAACAATTCCTGATCAGGGATATCACCAATTCCTTCTTCATTAAAGCGGATGGTTTTTCCACTAACCAAGAGCTGTCTATTCTTCAAATCGATGTTTCGAATAAGCATATCTAACCTCCTAAAGGGGGCACCAAAACAATGCCCCCTCCTAAGTTATTAAGCAACTAAGCGACCGATGTTTTTAACTTTTACCCACTTACGAGGAGTAGTAAGAACCATAACCCCGTAAATGACTAATGCCCATCGGTAGCTGGTATCAATCTGAGCTAAGTCGATTTTCATCAGAGGGGAGAGCTGACGGAAGTGAATGATATCAGGATTCATTTCACCTAAGAAAGCTACTCTAGTTCCAGGCATAACGGAATTAGTATCATTCCAAACAGTAGCTCCTGAACCAGTTTGATCTTGACAAGGAACAGCAGCTATCCAGTAGTATTTACCACCAGTATTATCATCTTTGCGGTAAATGTTATAGTATTCTACATTGTTAGTAGTAGGAGAAGCAGCATTAGCAATAGTAATAGGAATGTGTTTAGTTACATCACCAGAGGTTAAAGTTACATCAGCACTTCCTACTACTCCTGCGGATTCACCATTGAAGTTGCAAGCTGTAACTTTGTAAGATACAGTTCCACCACTGGGGAAAGATTTAACAAAATCACCATCTGAACCAGTAGGTGTTCCAATAGTTACTGCAGAAGGAGGAAGAGGAACATCAACATTGGTATTAACTAACGGGCACTCTCGCAGTGGAGAACGAAGGTCAGTGGATTGTAAGAAGAAAGCAGGGCTAACTCTGATGGTTCCTGCTTGAGTAACCATACTTCCAATCTTTACTCCAGCAGTATATTCACCATCATTGGTAGGTAACAAGACTTTCTCTTTGGGGAAGAAAGTAGTATTGAGGTCCTGCCAAACTGCATAGTCTAAATACATCCGATTAGGCATTCCGTAGTTATCTAACACTACCTGAGCAATACTATTGACAGCTCGCTCAGTTAAAGGCTTATTCCTCATATCTACTTCTACTTCAGCAAGGTTCCACAGACCATCAAACTCTAAACCTTCCGATGGTCTTCCACCAACTTCGTGTCCCAGTTTAGAGTTACCATAAAACATAGACCACTCTAACTGACGAGCAATAACCATAGCTCCGTTCCTGTTTTCCATAGTAACAGGATCAGTAGCATAGGTTCTAGCCATCATCATAGGGTGGGTTACTCGTCTGCGGGTTCCGATATACTTAACAAAAGCTACCATACGCTCTAGCTGAGAAGTAGTTTCATTGGGAAGACTACCTTCTCCCATAAACCCTCCTTCAGCTGTTCCGTAGCCAGTTAATCTAATATACTGCTCGGCGGTAGAGTAAGCGGGGATTTTAGCTATATCATTCCAAATTCTAAAATGCTCATCACGATAAGTAGTGATGTGCAGTGTATTATCTACGTCTTCAGCACGAATTGCTGCTCCATCGGTCATAGCCAATGGATTAACTTCATAGCCTGCATATAAGGCTTTCTGAAGTGCAGCAAGCTCCTCTACTGAGGACATGCCAAATCCTTCATTAAACTGGAAAAGCGGGTTACTCATTGAGTGGGTACACCTCCAAGGGATTATATGTTTTAATCTTTGTATTCAAGAACGGCTTTTTGAATTTTCTCTGGTAGCACTTTAAATCCAAGTTTCTTATTAGCATCCCAGAAAGCTAAATCATAATCAGAAACTACACCTTTTTGGAACAGAGCAGTTAAGCGTTGAGTAACTACTGATTTAGAAAGCTCTTCTCCTTCAGGAGGAGTTTCTTGATTTTTGAACCGCTCAATAGCATCTAAAGATTTCTTAGTTTTAGGAGTATCTTCCAGCTGTTTAATGCGAGCATCTACTTCAGCTTTGAAATCTTCCAAGCTTTTATTTAACTCTTCTTTAGTTTCTGTTATGCTCTGGTCTACTGCTTTAGTTATCTCTTCAAAAGATTTAACTAATTTAGCAAAGCCTTCTACGTTTTTAGTATTGGACTCTTCTAAAGACTTATTAAGCTCTTCTAAAGAACCCTCTACTTTCTCTTGAATAGATTTGAAGAAGCCATCTACTTTAGTGAATAAATCATTAAGAGACTTCTCTTCCTTTTTTTCTTCTTCTTCTTTTTTCTTTTTCTTTTCTTCGTCTTCTTCTTCTTTCTTATCTTCTCCATCAAGAGATTTCTCTAATGATTCATTTAAGTTAAAAAAAGACTTTAGTTCATCAAGGGGTTTTTCAAAAATACCCATTATGTCGTTGCACCTCCATTAATTTTTATACACATCAATAAGCTTCTTAACGTCTTGATTAGTGAGCATAAATGCCAGCACCGCTTCTTCTCTATTTAAGAATCCTTTTTTAGTTAGATAAGTAAGGCACTGCTCTAAATTATCAATGGCAAAGCGGATAGCACTGACTATTTTGCCTATTGATTCTTTTCGCAGAGCTTCTCCTCCTGACATAGCAGTAGGATTAACTTCATATCCTGCTTCTAAAGCTTTGCGGAGTTCATCATCAACTTCTCCTTTAAAGGATTTCAGCAGGGTTTTAAGAGTAGCCTTGGGATTAATGGGTCTAGGAGTAACAGCCACTTCAGTAATCATGGCTTTAGTTACTATCTTAGGATTAACTGGATCTCGCTCAACTATCACTCCTTCCACAGAAAAAGATAAGTTTCTATTAGATTGGGATTTATGTAAAACTTTAATTAAATTCCAGGTCTCATCAGCTAATTTAGTTCCTTTATATAACCTTCCTGCTACTTGAAATCCTTCATTAGTAATAGTTAAGTATTCAGGAATAGGCTCACCTATAATGGCATCAGGACCTTTCCAATGGTCATAGTTAAAGAATCCATAGTCCTTGAAGTAATCTATGTCCAAACCTTTCTGTAACATCTTCTCGCCTTCCATATCAAAATCTTCAGTAGAAGCGAGTCCAAATATGTAGCGGTCTTCATTATCACTACTATCCAGTGATTTCTTCAGGTCTACACCAAACATAACCTGAAAAGAATCAATCATAGAAATTCCTCCTAGTAGCAGAAAATTTTTTGAGCGTGGGTTTTAAATTGCTGAGGAGTAAGAAGAAAGAAGTAATCTACATTCAGAGATTCTTTTCCCCAAGACTTAGTAAGAGATTCTGACCCCCTCTTCCATACCAGATGAGTATTTATTAGATCTCTAGGAGTAGTCTTTCCCTGTTTGATAGTCTGAGTAATCTTTTTAGAAGATAGACCAGACTTATCAGTAGTTAAGCTGGCTACTGCTTTATAAGGAAAATTACCTCTTCCCATAATCCCTGAGGTATCATTATATAGTTTGAGATACACATACCTTCCTGGATAAGCAAAGACCATATCAGGATCCTGCAGAACATCAGGAAGAGCAGAAAGCTTCTGCAGACTACCTCTATCTCCTCTAATCCCTTCTAACCTTTGTTCGAAATTATGAAAGTAAGAATGAACCTCAGAAGAGTAGTTTTTCTTATCCTTAGTTAAATACTCACTGGCAAAAGAATAAAGAGTAGCACGATCGGTATCAGGAAAGTGTCGCCCCAGTCCTGAGAGATGAAAGTAAACATAAGGATGCATAGAAACAGAATTACCGAAATGATCAGTGAAGGGTTGATTAATAAAAGTAGAGGCAAAATAATCTAAGGATTCTTTAAAGGTTCTATGATGGGGTAAAGCATCAGGAAAGGGGCGACCTGAAGTTAGGTTCCCAATCTTACCTACAAACGGAATGATAGCCCGATTATAGGCATGGTGAAATCCAGCTAAATTCTCTTTAGCTAGTTGACCCTCTATAGAATAATCCTGCTTCGTAAATTCTTCAGGAACAGGAACAGTAGGAGAAGCTTCCCCTTCCCCAGCCGGCAAGCGGGGGGAGGCTGGGGAAGGGGTATGGGGAGAAGGGGATGATAAAGCTGAAGATTCTTCTTCTGGCTTTCCTGGCTTTCTTAATACTACATATCCTGAGACGTGGACTGGTTTTCCGTCTACATACCTAACATAATCACGGACCCTGGTCAGCCCACCTTTTTTAACTATCTGAGCTTTTATCTCGGGATTCTTCTTCTGAAACAGTTTTCTCATTAAGAACTTCTTTCCCTCCAGGTAGGATTACACTTTTTAAAGTCTTACTAAACTTTTCTGGCATTGATACCCTCAATCAGAGCTTTAAAAGCCTCTATATATTTTTCAGGAAGAATACTTTCCAAAACCTCAATGACCTTATCTATCAACTGTCTTTCTGTAACAGTAATAGATTGTCCATTGAGAAAGCGGGTAGCCATAACTTCCCCTTTCACTCCAAAGATTTTCTTACACACCCGAATGAAAAAAATCCGTAACATATTCTCTAAAGAATCAGTTTCTCCTTCAGACACTTTATCTAATAGGTCTTCTAAATAAACATACTCATAGTATCCACCTGGCTTAGGAATACGGTAGAGATACTTATGAGGTCTAACTTTACCAGTAAAGACCCTAGTAGTTCGGGAAGGTAAATACATTATTCCTCAGGAAAGCTCCCTTCTATTTCTTCCTTAAGTCTATTGAGCAGAGGAACATCATCAGAGAGAATATCTTCTAACTCCTGATCCAGTGAAGCTTCTTCTTCCTCAGTTAGATCTGAATTACCAGAAGCTACTCCCATAATAGACTGCTCCAACTGCTGGAGCTGTAACATCTGAGTCTTCAATCCTACTAACTGCACCCAGTTAGAAAGTTTGTTTGATTCTCTCTGTAAGCCTAACTGCTCTTTCTGGATGAGATAGTTAACATACATAGGATCTAAAATTATGTCTCCATACTCTACAGGAGGTAACCCTTCTTCCTGCCTAACTTCATTAATCGTCTTATAAGCTCTGATCTCCTTATTCAGAGCCTCAATCCTCTCCATACCTTGGCGGCGATCCATACCCTCAAAAATAAAGATGAGGTCAGGATCTATCCGCTGCACAATATGCTTATTAATAAACTGGGAGATGAAATCTAGGAGAGGATATAAACCTTTATCTCTACTGTTGCGGAGCTTAGATTCATAACTATTATCAAACAAAGCCCGCTCGTGGGAATCAGTTCCTGAACCACCACGGGAAGGGAAACCTATTTCATCAGGAGAGATAGCATAAACCGAGCAAATAATATTAACCAAATAGTCTAACCACTTAGCAAACTCCATATCCTGATTGGAGAGATGCATAGGGATATACTGAATATCAGTCCCACTAACTATCGGCATTCTCCAAGCCCCAGTTAATCCAGCAATCTGCATCTGCCACTGCCTCTTGAAAGCTTCTAACTTCTGCCTACTCATATTCCCACTCTTGAAGTTCAGCATTCCTTTAGGCAAGCTTCCCTGCTGGAAGAAGAGGCGATTATAACTCTCAGCATAGAGATGTGAAGTGATAATAGCTACCAACTGTTCTAGTTCAGAATAGCCGTAGCCGAACTGATTAATATCAGTCATAGGGTTAAACACCCCATAACCCATCTCATTAAAAGTGAACTCCGCTTTCACTTCTCCCTGTATAACCTGCTGATACCCAATGTCATCTCTAGACATACTACTAAAAGAACCTTTACCATCTTTGGGGATAACCAGCCTAATAGTAGAGGCATCAACAGCATGGAAAGAAACTAGTTCACCTTTCCGAGTAGAAACCAGCTCTACAGCTACAGCATCGTAGGTAAGCCTATCTCTAACAATCTTCTTTAAAAAAATAGGGAAAGAGTCTCTTAAACCTTGACTATCCTCTTTCCCACAATGCTCTATAAAATTCTCCAACTCAATAATCTTCTTTTCCAAAGCCTCATTAATCGGAGCTTTGGGGTCTCTCGGTCGTATCTTAAATCCCACTTTATCCTCTCGATATCTGGATGGATAACAGAACCGAGAGACCTGATTAACCCGTGTCTGGATAATAGCAGCAACTACAGAATCCTTCCTCGCCATCCTCTGCAGAAACTCCCAGGACAAGGCACTGATTTTATCCTTATACTCTAGAACATCTAAAACTGCTACAGGATTAAAATCTAAAGCCCTAGGGGATTTCCGACTACGGCGAGAGGTGGAAAAGATAGCCTTGGTTAATCCCTCAGAAACATGATTTTCCCATCTGGGATCATACTCAGCTCTAGCTATAGACTTTCTCTGGTATTCCATAGAACATCCTTTCTAAATAGTAATATCGAACCATATTGTATTTATTTTAGTGTGGGGTATTTACAAACTAAGCTGAATATGCTATCATAACCTTATGGACACCATTACCATAACCTTAAGAGGCAATATAGTAGAAGAAATACTAGATTTTGCACAGGAGTACCACCATTATGTACACAATATAGACATAAAATATGGCTTATTTGTCCCTAATGTAACCCCTAACATACAGTTAACAAAACCCTATACTTCAACAGCTCCCACAATAGAATTGACTATATCCCCAGTTATATATGAAACCTTCCTCATCTACCTCGACTTTCTACAAATTAAATACGGAAGGAAGATTACTTATTATAGTAATTCACCTATTTGAGAAAGATCCTAAAGACTTTATTAGCTTAATAAAAGAACTCTATGGCGAGATAAACTGCTATAGAGTAAAGAATAAAAGAATAACTATAGTAATAGATAGTAATGATATAGAACCATTAGAAAACATTGACTCCTTTCTGCAAATGAAATACCCCTACTATCAAGGCTATTTAATTGCCTCTTCTACTTATAAGCCAGCAAATGACTATACTGGGTTAGATAGAGAATCTATGATAGTAGTGGAACCTTATTATAGATACTAACTGCCTAGTTCTACCTGCCTAGTAAAGCTATATATAACTGCAAGTAACTCCTCTGGATACTTATATAATTCTACCCGTATGCTAAAACCAAAAACCTAGTAAAACTATATCTAGCTATTTCTGTAACTAACTGGATACTTATATACTTCTA
>LSQX01102482.1_pt1 | contig 10016 bp, 8 predicted proteins | sample 654561 | NCBI WGS metagenome assembly LSQX01 (sample SAMN04489861, study PRJNA283612) | anaerobic digester metagenome | isolation source: 4 biogas reactors fed with cattle manure at either 37C or 55C with and... | place: Denmark: Kongens Lyngby | collected 2014 | reverse complement strand
ACCATGGCGCTGACCTCGTGCATCCAGTCGTTGATCGTCTGCAGGCCAAAGGCCCGGCGAGCCTCGGGGTCCGCGGGCTCGAGCCCCTGGGCGAGCATCTGCTCCCGGCAGTAGCGGCACGAGCAATCCATCGGGGCGACGATGTCGAAAAAGAAGCCGTCCACGGGCATCGTGTCCAGGATCTCCTGGACGTGCTCTCGGAAGAACTCCCGATAGGGCGAGTTCACGCACAGCCGCCGGTAGAACCCCGCCTCGTAGGGCCCGGTGCCCACCCATCGCCCCGTCTCGTCGATCACCAGCCACTCTGGGTGGCGCTCGGCGGTATAGTGGTCCCATTGGACGGTGGTGTAGATCGGCACGCGGATATCCCGGGCGTGGCAGGCGGCGATCTGCTCGGTGAGGAGGGGGCGCTCCAGGTGCGGGTGGCGCCGCTCGGGGTTGCGCGCCGAGTCATAGTACAGCCAGCCGTGGTGGCAGCGGGCAAAGCAGGTGATCGAGTTTACCCGCGCTCGCTCCAGGGTGGCGGCGAACTCTTCGGGGTCGAACCGAGCCCCGATCCCCGCGATCTGCTCGGAGGTGTGGAAATCCAGGTGGACCTGGCGAAAGCGTAGGGCGGGTTGGGGCATGGCGATACCTCCTCGTACGGATGGGCGACGGGCTCCGGCGTGGGGCCAGAATACCACCAATCCGCGCGAGGGGCCAGGTGGCGCGCGCCGCTGCCTCCCACCAGCGCTAGGGCAGGTAGATCAGTGGGTTCACCTGCGCGCCGTTGCGGATCACCTCAAAGTGCAGGTGCGGGCCGGTGCTATAGCCGGTCGAGCCGCAAGCGCCAATCTGATCGCCCTTGGAGACGGCCTGCCCGTTCTGCACGTTCAGGGCGCTCATGTGCGCATAGAGGGTCTTCATTCCGTTGTCGTGGGTGACCGTCACCATCGTCCCGTACGGCCACAGGTTCCACTGCACGTGGCTGACGTACCCGTTCTCCGCGGCATAGATCGGCGTGCCGCTGCGCGCGGCGATGTCGATGGCCCGGTGGCTGGCGTACTGCGCCACCCAATACCCCTGCGAGATGGTCCCCTGCATGGGCCACAGGAGCGCGCCGGAGGCGGAGGGCACCTGCACGGGGGCGGCCGGCGCTCGAACCGGCGCCTGGGTGGGTGCCGGGCGCGGCGTGGGCGTGGGCTTGGGCACGTAGGGCTTTTCGCCGCCGGGGATCACCAACACCTGGCCCGCCCGCAGGTCTGCGGCGCTGGTCAGCTCGTTCCCCGGGTAGGATAGGATGGCGGCCGGCTCCACCTTGTGCTTGTTGGCGATGGCCTCCAGCGAGTCTCCGCGCAGCACCGTGTACAGCGTGCCATCGACCGGCAGGATCTGGAGTTCTTGCCCGATGGACAGCATATCGGGATCGTCGTCCAGGACGGGGTTGGACCACAGGATGGTGCTCACGTCCAGCCCGAACTGGTGGGCGATGCGGATGATATTGTCGCCGGATTGCGCCGTATAGTGGATGATCGAGGTACGCTTTTCGCGGCGAGGGGCCGCCATCGGCACGATGATGCCGCGCAGCGAGCGCGCCGTCCAGGGCAGTACGGCGGCTTCCATTGCTTGATCCGCAGGTCGTGGGGCCAACTGGCCAGACGCGGGCGCCACGGCCGCGGGGGCCTCGGGCTGCTGCCAGTCGATCGTGGGCACGTCCAGGGATAGCGAGTAGGGCCGCACCACCACAAAGAGTAGGATCAACGCCACGGCCAAGTGCCCCAGGCAGCGCGCTAGGACGGGCAACTGATCCAGGGGCAGCCGCACCGTGCGGCGGGGAATCCGCAGGGGACGCGGGCTGACAAGCGTACCAACCGCTGGTCGAGTGGTTGTGGGGGACGTTGGTCCTTGTACTGCCACGTTTCGCTACCCTCGTGATGATACGGGGACGCATGTGCGGTGCAGCGACACTACTACTTGTAGCAGACGACGCGGGCCGTGTCAACTGCCAGCGCTGGGTAGGCGTGGCCCCGTCGCCGACACGGCGCTTTGGCGTGGCTGGGGGGCGTATGTCGTAGGGGGCAGGGGGCTGACGTACGGCGGGTAGTGGGGCAGGGCCGCTGGCCCGCGCGGTGCACGCCCGGCGGGGCGGAGCGTAAATTCCGAGCGGAAAGCGCCGGGGAATGCAGAGGCCCGGGGCGCTGGCGCCCCGGGCCTCTTGCTCTCACTCGGTGACCGTGCGGAGCTGCGGGAAGAGGATCACCTCGCGGATGGAGGCGCGGTCGGTGTACAGCATCACCATCCGGTCGATGCCAAAGCCCAGGCCACCCGTCGGCGGCATCCCGTGCTCCATGGCGGTGAGGAAATCCTCGTCCATGGGGTGCGCCTCGTCGTCGCCCTCTTCCGAGGCGCGTCCCTGGGCCAGGAACCGCTCGCGCTGGTCGAGGGGGTCGTTCAGCTCGCTAAAGGCGTTGCCGCACTCGAGCCCACCGACAAAGAACTCGAACCGCTCGACGAGGTGCGGCGCATCGGGCTTGCGCTTGGCCAGCGGCGAGATCTCTACGGGATAGTCGATGACGAACGTCGGCTGGATGAGCGCCGGCTGCACGCACTCGCCGAACAGCTCATCCACCATCCTGCCCCAGGTGGGCTGCTTGCCCGCGGGCAGATCGCGCCGGCGAATCTCTTCCCATAGCGAGGCGAGGTCGCTGTACGCCTCGATGTCGATCTCCGTCGCGTCCAGGATGGCCTGGCGCATCGTTATCCGCCGCCAGGGGGGCGTCAGGTCAATGACCTCACCCTGGAACTCGATCTGCATCTTGCCCAGGACGTTCTCCGCCACGGTGCTCCAGAGCGTCTCCACCAGGCGCATGATCTCCGTATAGTCGGCGTAGGCCTGGTACACCTCGATGATGGTGAACTCGGGATTGTGCTGAGTAGAGAGCCCCTCGTTGCGAAAGTTGTGGCCGATCTCGTACACGCGCTCCAGGCCGCCGATGATCAAGCGCTTTAGATACAGCTCATCGGCGATGCGCAGGTAGAGGGTCTGGTCCAGGGCGTTGTGGTGGGTGGTAAAGGGCCGCGCCGCCGCGCCGCCATAGATCGGCTGCAGGACGGGGGTCTCGACCTCCAAAAAGCCCCGCTCGTCGAGAAAGCGCCGGATCTCGCTGACGATCCGCGAGCGCCGCTCGAATACCTGGCGGGTCTCCGGGTTGGACATCAGGTCCAGGTAGCGCTGCCGATAGCGGGTCTCCACGTCGCGGAGGCCGTGCCACTTTTCCGGCATGCCCCGCAGGGTCTTGGAGATCAGCCGGATGCCGCGCACCTCGACGGTGATCTCGCCGCTACGGGTGCGAAAGAGGGAGCCCTCGGCCCACACATAGTCGCCGATGTCCATGTCGCGCCGGAAGGCCTCATAGACATCTTCGCCGACCACGTCGCGCCGCAGGTAGAGCTGCAGCCTTCCGTCGCCGTCGGCGATGTGGGCAAAGGAGGACTTGCCCATCACCCGAACGGCCACCAGGCGTCCGACGACCTGGACGTCCACCTTGGCGCCGTCCTGCGCCTCGGACGCCTCGTAGGCGGCGATCGCCTGCGCGCTAGAGTGCGTGTAATGCACCCGTGCCGGATAGGGGTCGATGCCCTGCTCGCGCAGTCGCTCTAGCTTGGCGATGCGCTGGGCCCTGCGGTCGGTAGTTTCTGCCATGGGTGCTCCTGAGGTAGCCTATCGTGTGATGCGCGCAGAGACCGCCAGGTCAGATCAGCGGATCTCTACGATGCGAAAGTGTAGCGTGCCGCCGGGAGTCTGCACCTGGACGCGATCGCCCTTGCGGCGCCCCATCAGCGCCTGGCCCAAGGGGGACTCGAACGAGATGCGCCCGTTCGCAGGATCCGCCTCTACGGCGCCGACGATATAGTACGTCTCTGGCCTTTCCCCGTCCTCGGCCACGGTCACCGTCGTGCCGGCCGCCACGACGTCGCGTTGCGAGGCGTCTTGGAGGAGTTGGGCGTTGGCGAGGATGGCCTCAATGTCGCGGATGCGGCCCTCGACGAAAGCCTGCTCGCGCTTGGCCTCGTCATAGCCGGCGTTCTCGGTGATGTCGCCGTCCTCGATCGACTCTTTGAGCCGGCGGGCCACTTCCCGCTTGGCCACGGTGCGGAGGTGCTCCAGCTCATCCTCGAGCTTTTGCCTGCCTTCTCGTGTAATGTACTGCACTCTCTCAGCCATCTCTCGATGTGTCTCCTGTGCCAGAAGTGAGAACAGAAAAAAGCGCCCGAAGGCGCACCTTGCTGTTGGCCCATTCGTCCCGGCGTATTGAGTCCATTATAGGGTAAGGTACACTTTTACGCAAGATGGATGCCGGCTGCTGGCCTGGGGTTCAGCGGATGGGGATCGGTGGCCCGGGCGGAGGGGGACCGCCGCCAAAAGCGATGGCCAGGGCGATCAGGGCGAGCGCCGCGGCGCCGCTCACCATGCAGAGGGCGATGAGCAGGACGCGAGCGGTCGCGCCCAGGGATGCCCGGCGCCAGAGGAGCACAGCCAGCGAGCCGACGCTCAAGACCAGGAGGGTGATGAGCGTAGGGAGTGAGAGGAGGACGGTGAGGAACCGATCGACCCCTTGGGCTGTGGACATGTCGTTCTCCTGTGGTGCTCTATGAGCGGTAGGGCGTCTCCCCCAGGCGACGGTGCGCCGGGCACCCGGTTGCCACGGGCCCTGGCGGCGGCTATGATCAGCGGCGCGCGTGAGCGCCCACATTCGCGAGGCAACATGAAGGAAGGTATGCGATGATCCTAGACAAGTTCAACCTGCAGGGCAAAGTGGCCATGGTCACCGGCGCCAGCCGCGGCCTGGGACGGGGAATGGCCCTGGGGCTCGCGGAGGCGGGCGCCGATATCGTCGGCGTCTCCCGGGGTTCCTGCGACGCCACCGGCGCCCAGGTGCAGGCCCTCGGCCAGCGCTTTCTCCACCTGCCCATGGACCTGGCCCGCGCCAGCGTCGCCGACCTCCAGGGGCTGGTGCGGCGCGCCGTCGAGGAGATGGGCGACCTGGATATCCTGGTGAACGCCGCCGGCACCACCGCACGCCACCCCTCCCTCGAATACCCCGAGGACGACTGGGACATGGTGATGCAGGTGAACCTCAAGGCGGTGATGTTCCTCTCCCAAGCGGCCGCGCGCCACTTTGCGAGCAAAGGCGGGGGCAAGATCGTGAACGTGGCCTCGGCCCTTTCCTTCCAGGGCGGCTACCTGGTGCCTCCCTACGCGGCCTCCAAGCACGGCGTGGTGGGCGTCACCCGGGCGCTGGCCAACGAACTGGCCCCCCAAGGGATCAACGTCAACGCCATCATCCCGGGCTATATGCTCACCGACATGACTGCGCCCCTCGAGGCGGACCCCGTCCGCAACCCCCAGATCATGGCCCGCGTGCCGGCCGGCCGCTGGGGCACCCCCGAGGACCTGCAGGGCACCGTGGTGTTCCTCTCCTCGGCGGCGTCTGACTATTGCCACGCAACGCTGCTGGCCGTCGACGGCGCCTGGCTCAGCCGCTAGCGCCGCGTTCGGGCGCCGGGATTATGAAGAGGGGAGCCCCGCGGGGCTCCCCTCTCGATTTCTGGACTGTGTGGGCGGTTCAGAACCAGCCGCTGTAGCGGGAGAAATGCTCTACCCAAAAGGCCGGCTGGTTGCCGCGCCATTCGCTGCGCGGGGCCGGGTTGAGCGGGCCCACGTTCTCGCCCGTTGCACCACGAATGTGCGGCCCAAAGCTGAGCAGCACCGGGGCCCTAAACTCGGCCCCGGCGGGCCCCAGTTCGACCGTGTAACCGTTGGCATCCTGCCATACGGTCATCGTCAGCAAAAAGGGCTGCATGCCCCTGGTTGCATTGGCCGGGATCTGCACCAGCACGGGGCCGGCGTTGAGTTTTGCATCGATCTCCGGCGTGACCCACAAGGCCCTCGTCTGGCCTATCGGTTTGGCGGCCGCCACCGACGCGGGCATCGCCAGGGCGCCCACCAGCAGCGTAACGACCAGGATGGTGAAGAGCAGTCTGCGCAGTGTGTTCATGATTGTCTCCTCTGTGAACGCCCAGGTCGGGGCCACCTCGATGAGTCCTGGGTCGATTGAACCACTCTGTCCGGATCGTATCAGGAGTGTGTGTCGTCGGTGGTAAAGCTCGCGTAAATGATGGATGCGGAGCGCAAAAGCACATCAGGAACGCCCCTAGAACGCCGCAGATCAGCGCGCTCGATGCCGCCCCCTGCGCCCGCCGGCCAAGAGAAGGACGCCGATGGCCAGCAGCAGCCCGGCGGCCGCCAGGATCCGGGGCCAGCGCCACGTCGAGTGCACGAGCACGATCTCCCGATCCTCGCCCCACGCCACCCGCCACGACGCGTCGGGCGTTGCCCCGTCGTGGAGGGGGGTCAGGGTGTAGGCCACGTGGGCGCCCATCGGCACGCACTCCCACACCGCCTCCTGCTCGCGGAGCGCGGCGAGGGCCATTTGTTGCTCGAGCCGCGCGCGGGGCTCGGCCGGCGTGGCAGCGTTCAGCTCCACGAGCCGCCAGCCCGCGTACTCGGCCTCGCCCTGCCAAGCGGCGAGGACCCCGGCCAGCGGCGCCTGCTCGCGGTAGATGAGCAGGTCACGGAACGGCCGGTGCGAGGCGCCATAGTCCGTAACTTGGCCCTGGAGGGGCGCCAGGATGATCTCGGCGAGGAGATCGGTCGGCATGGCCAGCGCCTCGCGGAGGAGGGCGTTCTGTTCCGCTAGCTCCGGCAGCGCGGCATAGGGCAGCACCAGGCGCAGGGTGACTTGCGCCTCGCCCCCCTCCAGCGCCACGTCACAACCGCCCACGCCCTGCAGCGCCTGGGCGATGGCCGTGAGGCGGGCGATGGTGGTGGCGGCCACCGGCGGGTACGGCCACAGGCTGTACTCCACGCGCCGCTCGCCAGGGGATAGCTCCACCGCGGTACGCACGGCGCTGACGGGGGGCGCATAGTGGAGCAGGGCGTCCATCGTCTCCGGCGAGAGGCGATCGGCCACCTCGGCAAAGGCCTCCTGAACCCGTCCCTGTCGCGCCAGCCCCAGGGCCCAGCGCATAAAGAGCTCCTCGCTGCGGTCGAACTCGGGCGCCAGCGCCGGGCCGCCCAGTTCCTCCGCCTGTCGCAGGTAGGCGAGGGCGCTTGCCGGGTCGCCGGTCTCGCTCGCCGCGAGCGCCGCCCGATAGTACCCGCGGCTGAGGGCCGTCAGGACCTCGGCGTCCTCTGGGGCCAGGCGTTGGGCCTCGCCGAGCTCTCGCAGGGCGAGCAGTATATAGTTCAGGCGCCCGTCGGGATCCTCCTCGGCGCGCTGGGAGTAGAACTCGGCCAGGCCCAGGCGGGCCGTCAGGCTGTGGGGATCTGCCGCGATCGCCGCGCCGAGGCTGGCCGCGATCTCGCCGTCCCAGGCCGGTTGTGCGCGGCCGCGCAGCCGGGCCTCGGTGCGAAGGTCGAGGAGGGCGTCCGCCAGCCCCGCTCCGTCGCCTGCGGCGCGCAGGGCGTCCATGCTGGCCACGATGGGCGGTGACACCATCAGTACCCCGTGATCGGGGAGGGCCGCAGGCTGCTCGTAGGACCAAACCAGGCGTCGGCCGTCAAAGCCGGCGCTGTGGGGCTGCACGTCGAGGAGGGCATCGTCGGTGGCCACGCCGGGGAGCCGTAGCTCGGCGCGGGCGCCGTCGATCTCGCCCCAGGAGGCGAGGGCCGACGACCGCCACCACCAGTCGAACAAGCCCGTTCCGGCGACGTCCCGCTCGTAGGATAGCGAGAGGCTCAGCGTGGCGCCCGGGGCCATCGCCACCTGCCAGGTGCCGGCGTGCTCTTCGGTGGCTCCCAGGAAGGGCTGCTCGGCGCCGTCCGCACCGAGCAGGGGGACGTCGGGATCGGGCCGGCAGGCCGTAGCCGACCCACCCAGCAGGCCAAGCTGCACGTAGACGCCCTGCGAGGCCGTGTTGCGCAGCCGGTAGGTGTGCGTGGAGCGCAGCGTGCAGGCGCCCTCGGGGCATTCGAGGCTGGCCAGGAGCGTGGCGGCGACGAGGCGCACGGCGCCAGGGTCGCCGATGGGCACCAGGGTGGGTTCGCAGATCGCCCCCGGCGGCCCAGAGCGCATCGTGGCGGCACGCACGGGCCCTGCCGCCACGAGGGGGATCAGCAGGAGGGCCACGAGCGTCTTGTAGAGGCGGGAGAAAAGGGTCACGATGGTGCCACCTGCGACGGGTCCTCTGGGCCGGGTGCGGGTTCCATCATAACGTGCGGGGGGCGGGGGCGTCAAACGGGGAAAAGGACGGGCGTTCGGGCGACAGGCTGAACCGCGAACTTGACAGATGGCGGATTCTGAGTATGATGATATTTTGGTGGTGCAGTCACCCTCGCGCCACCAAAGGCAAACTCATGCGCCGGAATCCGTGGCCATTCTCCCTATCTCGTCATAGCGGGTTGCGGCATAGGAGGCCAATCGAATCTGTACACCCCGTATCAGTCTCGGTTTCAAAACTGTCCGCTCAACAGTGGAAAAGTTGACCGGGACTTTTGGCGTTCGCCTCGAGCGGCGTCGTATTGGCTCCCATCTCTTATGCCTCAGCGGTTAGGAGGGCACTTTGGATATTAACGAGATCAATAGTCTGCGGATCAGTCTGGCGTCGCCGGAGAGGATTCGGGAGTGGTCCTACGGCGAAGTCACCAAACCGGAGACCATTAACTACCGTCGCCTCCGCCCAGAGAAGGACGGTCTATTCTGCGAAGCGATCTTTGGTCCGACGAAGGACTGGCAGTGCTACTGCGGCAAGTACAAGAAGGTTCGCTTTCGCGGCATCAAGTGCGACAAGTGCGGCGTCGAGGTCACCCATTCCCGCGTTCGTCGCGAGCGGATGGGCCACATCGAGCTCGCCGCCCCCATTGCCCATATCTGGTACACGCGGCGTTCGCCCAGCTACCTGGGTCTGCTGTTGAACGTTTCCCAGCGCAACCTGGACCGCGTTCTGTACTATGCCCAGTATATCACAACTTTGGTCGATGAGCACGCCCGCGAGCGCGCGCTGCATCGGCTGGACGAAGAGGAGAACCGCGAGGTCGCCAAGCTCACCGAGGAGCTGCAGACCGAGCTGACTACCCTCAATGCGTTCCTGGAGACCCGTAGCGAAGCGCAGGCGAATCGCGAGGGCTCTATCAACGAGGAGACCCAGCAGCGTCGTGATACCGCCATCGAGGCGGTGATGAGCGATGCCACCCGTATTCGCGAGATCCTCGAGCAGTACGCAAACCAGGCGGCTCCCGACGACCTGGTCTTCAAGCCCTCCGACGCCCACGTAGTGACCGTCGGCGAGATCGTGCGGCGCGAGCACATCGCTCGGTTCAACCAGATCGTGCAGGATCAGCTGAGCCGCGTCGAGGAGCAGTTCGCCAACGAGCGCGATCGACTGCTCAGCGAGGCGGATGCCACGAGCGAGGAGGACGTCCACGCGGCCGAGGCCCGGCGTGAGGAGCTCCTCGAGGAGATCGAGCGCCAGTCGCAGCAGGTGCGCGAGCGGTTCGAGAACGATCGGGACGAGTTGCTGGCCCTGCGGCCCAAGATGCTCCTGAACGAGACGAACTATCGCGAGATGCGCGAAAAGTGGGGCCGCGTCTTTTCTGCCGGCATGGGCGCCGAGGCGATCTATGACATCGTCTCCAAGATCGACCTGAACGACCTGGCCGAGGAGCTGCGCGCCGAGATCCGCTCCACCCGCTCCAAGCAGCGCAGGAAAAAGGCCACCAAGCGCCTGCAGATCGTCGAGGCGCTGCGCAAGTCGGGCAACCGGCCGGAGTGGATGATCCTGACGGCCCTGCCGGTCATCCCGCCGGCGCTGCGCCCCATGGTGCAGCTCGACGGTGGGCGCTTTGCCACCTCTGACCTGAACGACCTGTACCGGCGGGTGGTGAACCGCAACAACCGGCTCAAGCACCTGATCAAGCTGCAGGCGCCCGAGGTGATCGTGCGCAACGAGAAGCGCATGCTCCAGGAGGCGGTGGA
>LSQX01197378.1_pt1 | contig 10017 bp, 10 predicted proteins | sample 654561 | NCBI WGS metagenome assembly LSQX01 (sample SAMN04489861, study PRJNA283612) | anaerobic digester metagenome | isolation source: 4 biogas reactors fed with cattle manure at either 37C or 55C with and... | place: Denmark: Kongens Lyngby | collected 2014 | reverse complement strand
CTATTATATATTTTCCTTGAATTATAAAACTACCTTCTTTTATTATTTCCATATTTTCTTTTTCTTGTAATATAGTTACTTCAATTATTATATCATTATCGGTAGCTGTTAATATTAATTTATCTGTTTTTAAATTAAATTTTATACAACCTAAAATAGGAACTAAGTTTTTATTAGATAAAGCTTTTGATACTTTAATAAGAGCTTCTAATAAAACAGTTTTTTTAATTTTTAAATTCATAATTTACCTTCTTTCTTTTATTTATTTTATATAATAATAGTAGTAATAATGTTAAAAATGTTAATAACTTTCCTTACCTTTATTTTATCATAGTTTGTTAAAATAATATATGTTAATAAACTATTAATATATATTATTTTAAATCATTTTTGATTTTATTTATCATAATCTCTAATTCTTTATTTTTACTTAATTCTTTTCCTATTTTGTCACAAGAATGCATTACAGTAGCATGATTTCTATTACCAAATTCTGATCCTATTCTAGGAAATGATTCTGTTGTAAGATGTCTACTTAAATACATTGCTATTTGTCTTGGAAAAGTTAAATTAGCAGATCTTTTTTTTGATTTAATATCCTCAACTGAGATTTTAAAATATTCCGCTACAATCTTTTGTATTTTATTAATACTATTAATTTCATTAGTATTTTTATATAAAAAGTCTTTTAAAGCCTCTGTTGCAACTTCTAAATTTATATTTTTAAATCCCATAATAGCTGTGTAAGCTAAAAGTCTATTTAACGATCCTTCAATAGCTCTAACATCGTCACCTATATTTGTAGCTATATATTTAATAACATCATCTGGAATCTCAATCTCAATTTTTTCAGCTTTTAGTTTGTTTTTAAAAATCTTAATTCTTAATTCATATTCAGGAGGTAAAATATCAACGGTTATTCCCCAACTAAATCTAGTTTTTAAACGGTCTTCTAATAATTTTAAATCATTTTGTGAACGATCTGAAGAAATAATGATTTGTTTTTCATTTTGATGAAGGTTTTGAAAAGTATTAAAGAATTCCTGTTGTGTTTTAGTAGCCCCACCTAAAAATTGTATATCATCTATTATAAGAACATCAACATTTCGATATTTATTTTTAAATATTTCAGCATAATCGTAATTATTACCATCCTCATTTTTTTTACTAATTTTAATAAAATCTGTTATAAAATTATCACTAGTAACATATAATACTTTTTTATCAAAATGATTAATAATGTAATTACCAACCGCATGCATTAAATGAGTTTTACCTAATCCACTATTACCATATATAAATAAAGGATTGTATGTAATTCCTGGGTTTTGAGCAACAGCTAAAGCAACTTCATATGCTAATTTATTGCTTTTACCAACCACAAAGTTTTCAAATGTATATTTTTTGTTTAAATTTGTATCTTTGTAATCAAAACTTTCAATATCTTTAGGTAAATCTTCTATAATTATTTTATCTTCTACTTCATTTTCTAAAATATACTCGAAATCATAAAATTTATTAGCTATTTCAGCAAATTTATTCACAATCAATTCACTATAATTATTAACTAATTGCTTTTTATGAATAGCAAAAGGAACAATAATTATTACTTTATCATCTTCAATTTTATATAATGAGGTTTCTTTAAACCATGTATCAAACATTATGGGAGTAATATCAGTTTTAATAGCGTCTAAAAATTTTTGCCATAAAATATTGTTATTCATAAAATCACTCCCCTATAATTTTATTTGTTTATTTAATTGTAACTTAATTAAAAAGAAAAATAAAGTTAAAAATACTTCCAACATATTTCTAACAAGGTTATTAACAAGTTATAAACAACTATTATATATATAAAATAAAAAAAAGAAATAGTTTTCCACAAATTTCATTATTTATTTTATATACATGTTTAAAATAGTTATGAACAATATGTTAATTAAAAATCATTAACTAATTGACTTATATATAAAAAATATTTATAATTAAATATATATTTCAATGTGGAGGTGACATAAAATGAAAAGAACATTTCAACCAAATAATCGAAAAAAAAGTAAAAAAATGGGTTTTTTTGCTAGGATGAAAAATAATATTGTTAAAAGAAGACGTGCAAAAGGCCGTAAACAACTATCTAAATAGAATACCACGTTTGTGGTGTTTTTCATTATAAGGGGTGAATTATGAAAAAGATTAATATAGTCAAAGAAAATAGAGATTTTGAAAATATTATAAATTCTTCTAACTATAAAAAAAATCAATTTTTAATTCTTTATTTTAAAAGAAATAATTTAAATTATTATCGTTTTGGTATTTCAGTAGGAAAAAAAATAGGTAATGCCGTTATTCGTAATAAATTAAAAAGAAGAATAAGAAATATTATAGATAAAAATAGAAAAGAGTATTCAAATAATAAAGATTATATTATAATGGTAAGGAAGAGCTGTCTTGATTTACCTTTTGAAAAACTAGAACAAGCTTTTTTAGAATTAATTAAAGGAGAAAATAAATGAACAAAAGAAAAGTCGTTTTGTTAATAATTATTACTTTATTAATAAGTGGTTGTAATAATTATTTAGTAGATGAAAATAATAAAATGGTAATTAATAGTAATACCGGTCAAAAATTAAGATCAGATATTCTTTGTAAGCCTTCTGATAATAATAAAGAAATACTAGCTGAATATGAAAAATATAGTGAGTTTAATAATACAAAGATTAGTTCCCTTCCTAAATGTAAAGATATTAAAATTTACTCAAACAAAAATGAAGGATTATGGAATACATTATTTGTTGTTCCTTTAGCATTTATTATTACTAAATTAGGAACATTTGTTAATAATTACGGTTTGGGTTTAATTATAACTACTATATTAATTAGAGGTATATTGTTTCCTCTTTCTCAAAAAGCTGCAATGCAATCAGAAAATATATCCCAAGCAAAACCAGAATTAGAAAAATTAGAAAAAAAATATAAAGAAAAAACAGATCAAGAAAGTTTAATGAAAAAAAATAAAGAAATGCTGGTTATTTATAAAAAATATAATGTGAATCCTGTAGTTGGATGTATTATTTCTTTTATTCAATTACCACTGTTATTGGCTTTTTTAGAAGCAATTAACAGAGTTCCTGTTATATTTGAAGGAAAATTCTTAGGTTATAAAATGGGTTTAACTCCTTCTCAAGCTTTAAAAACAGGAAGTTATCATTATATAATATTAATTATTTTAATTCTTATAACAACGTATTTTTCATTTAAATTTAATTCATCAAATAATGTTGTTTCACCAGATCAAAAAAAACAAACAGAAATGATGATGAAATTTTCTATTATAATGATAGGTTTTGTTTCATTTGGTTTACCAATAGCAATAAGTATTTACTGGATAACAAGCAACTCGTTTACTATTATTCAAAATTATTTAGTAAAGAGGAGGAAAAACAATGGAAAAATTAAAGAAACAAATCTATAGTGGAAAAAATATAGAGGATGCAAAACTAAAAGGTTTAGTTAATTTAAATTGTAATGAATTAGAAGTAATTGTAAGAGAGATCTCTAATACTAGTAGCCTATTTAAAGGAAAAAAAGTAGAAGTAGAAATAACTAAAATAACTGATCTAAACAAATTCATCAAAGATTACTTAATAAATTTAGTAAAAGACATGGGTATAGAGGCAAACACTGAATTAAAAATTATTAACAATATTCCAAATATTACTTTATATTCAAATAATAATGCTGTTTTAATTGGTAAAAATGGTAGAACTATTGATGCGTTGACCACTTTAACAAAACAAAGAATACAAAAAGAATTAGGAAGTTACTATAATTTTATTTTAGATGTTGGAGAATATAAAATTAAACAACAAAAAAACATTGAAAGTTTAGCAAAACAATTAGCAAGAGAAGTTTCAAGGACACAAGAACCAATTAAAATGGATTCTATGAACTCATATGAAAGAAGACTTGTACACGAAATATTATCAAAAAACAAATATGTTTATACAGAAAGTTTTGGAGAAAATCCAAATAGATATATTATTATTAAACCTAGAGAAAAATAAATCTTTCTCTTTTTTATTCTGTTTATAAGCAAATAATTTATGATATAATGTAACACAAGGAGTGATTCTATGAATGACACAATAGCAGCTATATCGACTTCTTTAGGTAAAGGAGCTATTTCTATAATTAGAGTTAGCGGTCCAAAAGCTATAAATATAGTAAATAAAATTTTTATTGGAAATAATTTAAATAAATGTTCTAGCCACACTATAAATTATGGCTATATAAAAGATAAAGAAGAAAAAATAGACGAAGTTCTTGTTTCTTTAATGAAAGCCCCTAAAACTTTTACTATGGAGGATGTAGTAGAAATCAATTGTCATGGTGGAACTCAAACAACTAAAAAGATATTTGAAATTCTATTATTAAATGGAATTAGAATAGCTGAACCTGGAGAGTTTACAAAACGTGCTTTTTTAAACGGGAGAATAGATTTAGTAGAAGCAGAATCAGTAATGGAAATTATTAATGCAGAAACAGAAAATGCAAGGAAATTAAGTATTAATAATTTAACAGGTAATTTAAGCAACGAAATAAAAATAATTAGGGAAGATTTATTAAACTTATTAGCTAATATTGAAGTAAATATTGATTATCCAGAGTATGAAGATATTGAAGTAATAAATATTCAAAAAATTAAAGTTGAAATTCAAAAAATAAAAATTAAAATAGAAAAATTAGTAAACACTTCAGAAAACAGTAAAATAATAAAAGAGGGAATTAAAACTTTAATAATAGGAAAACCAAATGTGGGAAAAAGCTCATTATTAAATAGTTTGTTAGAAGAAGAAAAAGCTATAGTAACTGACATTGCAGGAACAACTAGAGATATAGTAGAGGGAAAAATAACAATAGAAGGTATAATTTTAGATTTGATTGATACGGCAGGAATTAGATCTACCGAAGATGTGATTGAAAAAATAGGTGTTAATAAAAGTCTAGGATATATTGATGATGCAGATTTAATATTAGCTGTCTTTGATGTAAGTAATGAATTATCTACTGAAGATTATAAAATAATTGATAAAATTAAAAATAAAAATGTTATTGCAATATTAAATAAAATAGATTTAAAAAAAGATTATTTTAAAATAAAAGTTCCTTTTAAAAGAATAGTGTACACTAATACTAAAGATTATAAAACAATAGAAAATTTAAAAAGAGAAATTATAAACATGTATAATTTAAATAAAATAAATGCTTCAAATTTAACCTATTTAAGCAACGTACGCCAAATAACACTTGGTAAAGAGGCTCTAGAATTAACATTATCTGTTTTAGAAGGAATAAATAATAATATTCCAATTGATATTATTGCAATTGATATAAAATTAATATGGGAAAAATTAGGGGAAATAATTGGTAAAAATTATGCAGATGATTTACTTGATAAACTATTTAGTAATTTCTGTTTAGGAAAGTAAAATTATTTCCCGGGAAATAATTTTAAGGTGAAAATAAATGATTTATGACATAATTATAGTTGGAGGAGGGCATGCTGGTTGTGAAGCAGCTCTAATTTCTGCCAGAAAAAAAAAGAAAACTCTTTTAGTAACAAGTAATATAAAAAATATTGCTGATATGCCATGTAACCCATCTTTAGGAGGCCCTGCCAAGGGTATTGTAATAAGAGAAATCGATGCTTTAGGTGGGGAAATGGGTAAAAATGCTGATAAAAGTATGTTACAAATTAAAATGCTTAATACTAAAAAAGGCCCTGCTGTACAAGCTTTACGAGCCCAAATTGATAAAATAGAATATGCTAAAAACATGATAAATACATTAAAAAAAGAGAAAAACCTACAAATAGAAGAAGGAATGGTTGAAGATTTAATAATTCATAATGAAAAAGTAGAAGGAATTATTTTATCTAATGGGAAAACAATTAAAAGTAAGATAGTTATATTAACCACAGGGACATATTTAAAATCTCAAATATTAATTGGTGATAATAGAATTGATAGTGGTCCACATAATGAAAAACCAGTTTTATATTTAAGTGATAATCTTAAAAAAAGAGGTTTTGAAGTAAAAAGGCTTAAAACCGGAACTCCGCCAAGAATAAAGAAAGAAAGTATTGATTTTAGTAAAATGTTTATTCAAGAAGGTGATAAAAAATATTATAGTTATTCTTTTGATAATAAATACTATTATTGTATTGATAATCAGCAATCATGTTATTTGACTTATACTAATAAAATAACTCATGATATTATAAAAGATAATTTGTCTAAATCGAGTATGTATGGTGGACACGTTGAAGGTGTTGGTCCAAGATATTGTCCTTCAATTGAAGATAAGGTTGTTCGTTTTGAAGAAAGAGAAAGACACCAATTGTTTTTAGAACCAGAAAGCCTACATTATGATGATTTCTATTTACAGGGACTTTCTACAAGTATGCCTCATAATATTCAAGAAAAATTAGTTAAAAGCGTTTCTGGTTTGGAAAATGCTCAAATAACTAAATATGCCTACGCTATTGAATATGATGCGTTTGACTCTTTACAGTTACAAAGGACATTAGAATCTAAATTAATTAAAAATCTATATTTAGCAGGCCAAATTAATGGAACAAGCGGTTATGAAGAAGCAGCTTGTCAAGGTTTAATAGCAGGTATAAATGCTGTGTTAAATCTTGAAAATAAAGAACCTTTAATATTAAATAGAAATCAAGCTTATATAGGAGTCTTAATAGATGATTTAGTAACGAAAGGGATAATAGATCCATATAGATTATTAACTTCCAGGGCTGAATACCGCCTATTATTAAGAAATGATAATGCAGATTTAAGATTAATGGAAATAGGTTTTAATCTTGGTTTAGTCCCTAAAATAAAATACGATCATATGAAAAATAGAGAAAAACAAATCAAAGAATTAGAGGTATACTTAAAAGAAAAACGCCTAAATCCAACTAAAAAAGTAAACAATTTTTTACAGAATTTAAATAGTGCTCTTTTAAAAGACAGTATAGCGCTTTATGAATTATTAAAAAGACCAGAAATTACAATAAAAGTTATTGAAATTATTGAACCTATTAACTTCTCTGATAATATAAAAGAACAGGTTGAAATAAACATTAAATATGAAGGTTATATTACAAAAGCCCTAAAAGAAGCAGATAAATTAAATAATTTAGAAAGGACTCTTATACCAGAATCAATTGATTACAATAAAATTAATAATTTAGCAAGCGAGGCACGCCAAAAACTATCGCTGGTAAAACCAACTTCAATAGGACAAGCATTGCGAATAAGTGGTGTTAATCCTGCGGATATTTCAATTTTAATGGTATATATAAAAAAAATAAAACATGAATAAAGAACAATTTATTAATGAACTTAAACAGTTAAAAATTATATGTACAGAAGAAAATTTAGAAAAACTAAACCTGTTTTATCTTTTTTTAATAAAATGGAATAAAAAAATCAATTTAACAACAATAATTGAAGAAGAATCAGTATATTTAAAACATTTTTATGACAGTTTAACAGCTACTAAAATAGTTGATTTTAACAATGTTGAATTTGTTTTAGACGTTGGAACAGGAGCGGGTTTTCCAGGTATTATTTTAAAGATATTTTATCCTCATTTAAAATTAACTCTTGTAGATTCTTTATTAAAAAGAGTTAATTATCTTAAACTAGTAATTGAAGAATTATCTTTAAGTGATATTAATGTTATTCATTCAAGAATTGAAGATTTAAATAAGGTTACTAAAACAAAATATGATATCGTTATATCAAGAGCGTTAGCAAAAATGCCAATTTTGATAATGTGGTTAACTCCATATATATCTAAAACAGGAAAAAGAATATGTATGAAAGCTAATGTAGAAGAAGAATTAAAACAAAGCCAAGATGTTCTTGTTGCCAACCATTTAAAAATATCTAATATTATGAGTTTTCATCTTCCCTATGAAGAAAGTATAAGAAATTTAATAGAAATATCAAAAATCAATTGAAATTATATATTTAATAATATATAATATATTTAGAATAAAAAGAAAAGAAGAGGGTGCAAAATGTTAAATGAAGTTATAAATATACCTTTAGATGATATAATTCCTAATAGATTTCAACCACGTGAAATGTTTAATGAAACAGCACTGCAAGAATTATCTGATTCTATTAAAGAACACGGTGTAATTCAACCAATAATTGTAAGGCAAATAGGAGATAAGTATGAAATTATAGCCGGAGAAAGAAGATATAAAGCTTCAACAATGGCTGGATTAACAACAATTCCAGCAATTATTCGTAACCTAGATGATAAAGAAAGTTCTAAAGTAGCGCTTTTAGAAAATATTCAACGTAAGGATTTAACCCCAATTGAGGAAGCTAGAACAATTCAAAAAATACTTGAATTAGATCAAATGACTCAAGAAGAACTAGCAAAAACAATGGGTAAATCGCAATCATCAATAGCTAATAAATTAAGATTATTAGCTCTAACTGATGAAGTTCAAGATGCGTTATTAAATGAAAAGATTTCAGAAAGACATGCAAGAACTTTATTAAATGTAGAATCTGTAGAAGAACAAATTAGATTATTAAATCAAACAATAGAACAAAGACTACCTGTTAGAGAATTAGAAAGAATAATTCAAACTCAAACACCAAAATCAAATCATTTAATTGAGCCTTCATTAGTAGATATTCCTTCAATAGTTGAAAAAAAAGCACCTGATTTAGATTCAACCATGATATTGCCTATAAACGATATCTATCAAGAACAAAAATCAGAAGAAGTATTAGAAATATTAGATGCTATGCCAAATATAAACTATGACCCCTTAATTGAAATAACGCCTATAGAAAAACCAGTTGATAACTATCAATCGTTACCGACTTTTGATAATTTAAATAATAACTATCAACCTAATAATATGTATGATTTAAAATATGCAATAAATTCAATTAGACAGGCAATCCATAATGTTGAAGGATTTGGCTTTGTAATAGAAAAAGAAGAACTTGATTTTGAAAATAGTTATCAAATAATAATTAAAATTGACAAAAACAAATAGAAAATAGAATTTTTATTCTATTTTTTTTAAAAAGAGTTTCATATATCTCTTTTTTTTGATAAAATAAGAACAGAAGTAATTAAAGAAGAGGTGTAAAAATGGGCAAAATAATTTCGCTAGTAAACCAAAAAGGCGGAGTAGGAAAAACAACTACAAGCATTAATTTATCAGCTTCTTTAGCATTACTAGGGAAAAGAGTTTTATTAATAGATTTAGATCCACAAGGAAACACGACTACTGGTATTGGAATTGATAAAGCTGATATAGATAAATGTATATATGATGTGTTAACTAACAACTGTGAAATTAAGAAAACTATTGTAAAAACAGGCTATAAAAATTTATTTTTAATTCCAGCAACAATTAATTTAGCGGGATTAGATATAGAATTAATGGAAAAGAGTTATAATGAACCAGAATTTTCTAGGGGAGGACAATTAAAAATAAAATTAAATACAATAAAAGATGATTTCGATTTTATTATTATTGATTGCCCACCATCACTAGGGATTATAACAACTAATGCTTTAATTGCATCTAGTTCTGTTATTATTCCAGTACAGTGTGAATATTTTGCTTTAGAAGGTATTGTTCAATTACTAAATACTATTGTGCTTACTCAAAAAAATCTAAATCCAGATTTAGACATAGAAGGAGTTTTGTTAACAATGCTGGATTCTAGAACTAATTTAGGATTAGAAGTTGTTGAAGAAATCAGAAAATATTTTAAAGAAAGAGTATATAATACTATTATTCCAAGATTGATAAGACTTACAGAAGCGCCCTCTCATGGTAAACCAATAATTGCTTATGATCCAAAGAGTAGAGGTTCTGAAGCATATTTAAACTTAGCAAGGGAAGTGATTGAAAGAAATGGAAAATAACAAAAGAAGAGCTCTGGGTAGAGGATTAGAGGAATT
>LSQX01273407.1_pt1 | contig 10018 bp, 10 predicted proteins | sample 654561 | NCBI WGS metagenome assembly LSQX01 (sample SAMN04489861, study PRJNA283612) | anaerobic digester metagenome | isolation source: 4 biogas reactors fed with cattle manure at either 37C or 55C with and... | place: Denmark: Kongens Lyngby | collected 2014 | reverse complement strand
GATTATAAGAGGTTTGTAGAGCTTCAAGAGATGGAGGAGGAGGCGCTAATCCTCTGCCGAGAGAAGGTGATGGCCCGCAACTTAGATATGAAGTTGGTGAGTGCCCATTACCTATTTGGAGAGCCCAAGATAATCTTTTTCTTTACAGCAACCAACCGCGTCGATTTCAGAGAACTAGTTAAAGACCTCGTCTCAATCTTTAGAATTAGGATTGAGTTGCGCCAGATTGGGGTGCGTGATGAATCTAGACTCCTAGGGGGGTTAGCCGTCTGTGGGCGCTCTTTCTGTTGTCACGCCATCACCGATAAGCTCAACCCGGTCTCTATAAAAATGGCAAAAGAGCAAAACTTATCGCTAAATTCGACTAAGATTTCGGGGCCTTGTGGGCGTCTTTTGTGCTGTCTCTCCTACGAGTACGACTTCTATTCTGAGGAGCGGCAGAAGTTGCCCCAAGAGGGGTACCGTTTTAGAATTGATCGTGAGGCGATGAAGGTCATTGAAGTTAATGTGTTGACTCGTAAACTTATACTCGCAGGAAACGAAGGAAACATGATGAGTGTCCCCTTTTCAGCCCTTGAACACAACGCTGGGACAAACCATTGGGAAGTTAGCCAAGAATACTTAAATAAAATAAGGATAAATTGAAGGGCTGTATTGTCTTGACCGTTATTAGAGAGTATGCTATTTATTGTAATCGTTGGTTCAGAGATACAAGTAATTCCCTTGAACTTATATAATTGAAAACCGTTGGAGGTAATGCGTGTTGAAATACGACTCGGCAGCTAAAAGAGAGCGCCAAAACAAAGCCAGAAGGCAAAGAAACCGAGAAACAAAGAGTGCCATTCGCACCGCTGTGAAAAAATTCCAACTTGCTGTGCAAGCTGAAGATAAAGATCTAGCCGCTGAGAAGCTAAATGTTGCCATTAAATTAATCGACAAAAGTGGTAGCAAGGGAGTTTACCACCGCAACACAGTTTCTAGAAAGAAGTCGCGCCTACAGACTCAGTTCAATGCGCTCAATAAAACTGAGTAGATTGATAGATAAAGGGGGAATTGATTAATGGCAAAAGGCAAATTAACTAAAGCAGAAATTGTTGATAACATTCAATCTAAACTTGGCTTGGACCGTGCAGAAGTCCATTTAGTAATTGATGAGTTCTTTGAAGAGGTGAAGAACGGCCTCGTTAAAGACAGAGTAATAGAGTTGCGTGGATTTGGCACTTTCGAGGTTAGAACTCGTAAAGGGCGCGAAAGGGCACGCAATCCAAAAACCGGTGAAATCGTCGCTGTCGATACCCATGGCGTAGCCGTCTTTAGACCCGGTAAAGAGCTGAAGGAGTCGGTCTGGGAATTACGCGATAAAAGTGATGAGTAGTTGTTGAAAAGTGTGAACCTATTTAAGAAACGGGGGTTTAAAACCTACTGCCTTGAAATTGTAGTCCTAATAGTAACTGCATTTATCTATTCGCTCGCCTTTCCTGGTCTTTTGTCAAATAGAGGTTTTGGTGCAATCGCTTTTTTTGCACTGATACCTCTATTTGCCGTTATAAGGAACACCTCATGGAAGGCGATTCCCTTCTATGGCTTCCTTTTTGGCTTCCTTTTTTATTCTATATTCAACTATTGGCTCCTCACTTTCCACCCATTAGCCATCCTTTTAGTCCCCATCATTAAAGGGGCTGAGATGGTGCTCCTCTTTCTAGCTCTCAAAGCTGGAGAGCGGTGGTTTAAGCGCTTTGGCTTCCTTGTCGAGGCCCTTGTCTGGATTGCTTACGCCTATTTGAGCCAATCGTGGTTTGCCGGCTACCCCTATGGGACCCTAGGGTACGCCGCCTATGAATTTCTCCCCTTCATTCAGATTGCCGAGTTCTCGGGTCTTTGGGGAGTCACTTTCATTATGGTCTTACCCCAAATCTTCTTGGGTAACTTCTTGGCCGATCGCCTAAAGGGGGAGAAGAGCTCCTTCTTAGAAGAGATCAAACGCTACCTCCCAGTAGTCATCAGTTACGGCGCTATCCTTATCTTTGTCTTCACCTTTGGGTTTATAAAGATGGGCATTTGGTCAAAGACTGAGCCTGATCTCACCTGGCGAGTCGCTACTGTGCAACACAGCGCCGACTCTTGGCAGGGGGGGTATGAGACCTATAAGCGCAACTTCAACAACCTCCGTACGATGAGTTTGCAAGCTCTGCGCGAAGATCCCGATATGATTATCTGGTCGGAGACCGCTTTTGTCCCCTCGGTCTATTGGCACACAACCTATAAGACCGATGAGGTGACGGCTAACCTAGTCGATGAGTTTGTCGCCTTTGGTAAATCTCTCCCCGTCCCCCTCTTGACGGGAAACCCCGAGGGGATGTTAAAAGATGAGAATGCCCCTCCTCTTAAAGAGAATGGGGATTGGAACCGTAAAGACTACAACACCGTCATTATGTTTGAGGGGGGGGAGATTAAAGAGACCTATAGGAAACAACACCTAGTCCCCTTTACCGAACACTTCCCCTACGAGAAACAGATGCCGTGGCTCTACAACCTCCTCTTAGCCAACGACTACAATTGGTGGGAGACGGGACACGACCCGGTCGTCTTTGAGACAGCTGAAGGGGTAAAATTCTCAACCCCCATCTGCTTCGAAGATGTCTATGGCTACCTCACCTCTGCTTTTGTCCGTAACGGCGCCGATGTTATTGTTAACATGACCAACGATAGCTGGTCGGGGGCGGTCTCAGCCGAGATGCAACACCTAGCGATGGCAGTCTTCCGCTCAGTTGAGACGCGCAAATCGACGGTACGGGGGACCAACTCAGGGATGACGGCTGTAATCTTACCCACCGGAAAGATTGTTGATCCAATGGAGCCCTTCACCAAAGGGTGGCACATCTACGATGTCCCTGTTTACACTTCAGGGAAAGCGACACTCTACACCACCCACGACGATTTAGGGGCTAAGATAGTGGTCTACCTCACCTACGCTCTCTTAGCGGTTGGGGCTGTCATGCAAATAGTGAAGGTGATTAGGAGAAGGCGTGGTCGCCAATAGAGCCTCAATCTTTCTCATAGGAACTGAAATTACCCGTGGCGTAATTGCCGATGCCCATGGAAGGTTATTAGCCCGTGAGTTGAGTGCTATCGGTTACGATGTGCGTCGTATAGTTATTGTCCCCGATGATGGCTCAATCGAGGAGATGTTACACCTCGCCCTAAGGGACAGTGAAATTCTCCTCCTCACCGGAGGTCTAGGTCCCACTAGTGACGATGTGACGCGTGAAATTGTGGCCAAGTTGGCAGGGGTTAAAATTGTTAGGGATGAGCTCTCTTACAATGCCCTATTTGAGCGCATCGGGGAGCGCCTTCTTGGAATCAATGAGCGTCAAGTGACCCTCCCTGAGGGGTTTAGGGCGATTAAAAATACTAATGGATCAGCGATTGGCTTTGTGGGATTGCTTGGAGAGAGGAGCCTCTGCTATGCCATGCCAGGGGTCCCTTCTGAGATGCACGCCATGTTCTACCATCAAGTGCTCCCTGAACTTGTTAAGAAGATTGGGTTTAATGAGCGCGCCCTCCTCGAATTCTCCTGCTTCTTAACTCCTGAGTCAAAATTAGAGGAGGTTTGTAAAGCGAGCGCCTGTGAAGGAATTGAGTGGGGGACTCGGGTGCAAGAGCACCGCATCAGCCTCTACCTCCATGGAGGTAGCGCGGAAGGGCGTCAATCAATGGTGGAGGGCATTGAAGCTAAGTTGGGACGAGGGCGGCTGTGGCGGGGAGATATTGATCTCTCTCTCCTCCTTGGAGACTTTCTTTTGGAGAACTCATTAACTATGGGGTGTGCTGAATCGTGTACTGGAGGGTTGGTGAGTAAGCTGATGAGTGACCGTAACGGAAGCTCAGCCTACTTCTGGGGAGGCGTTGTCTCCTATGCTAACGCAGCCAAAGAGGGACTTCTAAAGGTTAAAGGAGAGACTCTTGAAAAATGGGGAGCCGTCTCTGATGAGACGGTGATTGAGATGGCTGAGGGGTTAAGGGAGCTCTCTAAGGTTGACTTCACCCTTGCTGTTTCGGGCGTTGCTGGTGACGGAGGAGGCTCTGTGGAAAAGCCGGTGGGGACTATCTACCTTGGTTTTGCCTCAAAGAAGGCCCCTTCAGAGGCTGTAAGACTCAATTTTACCTCTTTTGGGAGAGATTCAGTTAGACGGCGCTCAGCCCAAGCTGCCCTGTTGTTGGGTTACTTTTACCTTAAAGGGGAGCAGTTGCTTGACATCGTTGAGTCATGGCAATATATTTAGAATATCACGTGGGAGTGATTTTTATCTCCTAATAAGAAAGTTCCTGCGCAATCAAGTAAAACAAAGTAGTTTATACACTAAGACACATTCCTATGGGATGTGGTGTTTCGGAGACCAATCATGACATTAGACAATAATAATGAGAACGACTCTGCCGCTAAATCAGAGCAAAAAGTTGCCAAACGTGTAGTGAAGCGACAAGACGAAGATAGCCCGGTGCAAGTTGTCGTTAAAGTAAAACCAGCAACAGAAGAGGTGGCTACTAAACCAGCTCCAAAAAAACGGGGCAGACCTCCCAAGAAGACACCTGTTGAGACGGTAGAGGCGACTCCAGTGGCTAAGCCTTACCAAAAACCGGAACAAAAACCGGTGGTGAGGAGTAAGCCAAATTACCAGAAGAACAACTATCAAGGACGTCCGCAGAGTCGCTCTGTGGCTCAAGCTGAAGAGGTTTCAGCTGAAGCCTATGTCGACAATCCAGAAGCGCCTAAGTTGATGGTTAACGACTTAACAATTATGACTCTACCTCAGTTGAGACAAAAAGCGTTTGATTTTGAGATTAGCAAAGAGACAGTAATGGATTTGAAGCGGCAAGAGCTTATCGTGGAGATTTTAAAGGCCCATGCCGCCGCTGGTGGAGTGATTATGGCCTACGGCGCCCTTGAAGTGCTCCCTGATGGCTATGGCTTCTTACGTTCTCCTCAAAACAACTACATCAGCGGTTCTGAAGATATCTACGTCTCAATTTCGCAGATTAAGATGTTGGGTCTTAAAACGGGTGATACCGTTGAGGGGCAAATTAGACCACCACGCGATGCTGAGCGCTACTTTGCAATGATTCGGGTGCAATCTATCAACTTTGATCCCCCCGAAGTTGCCCGTACTAGGGCCAGCTTCGACTCTCTCGTCCCCCTCTACCCCGATTCAAGGTTAAACCTTGAGGCCGATGATGGCGATATCTCTACCAGGATAATCAACCTCTTCTGCCCTATTGGTAAGGGACAAAGGGGTCTAATTGTAGCGCCCCCTAGGGCTGGTAAGACTATTTTAATGCAGAAGATTGCCAATGCTATATCGGCGAATCACCCTGAGGTATTTTTAATGGTGCTCTTGATTGATGAGCGCCCCGAAGAGGTTACCGATATGCGACGCACCGTCAAAGGGGAGGTTATCGCCTCCACCTTCGATGAGCAAGCAACCCGCCACGTTGCTGTCGCTGAGATGGTGATTGAGAAGGCCAAGCGTCTTGTTGAACACAAAAGAGACGTCGTTATCCTCCTCGATAATATCACCCGGCTAGCACGAGCTTACAACCAGACAGTCCCCGCTTCGGGGAAGATCCTCTCGGGTGGAGTTGACTCCAATGCCCTCCATAAACCTAAGCGCTTCTTGGGTGCAGCCCGTAATATTGAACATGGGGGGAGCCTCACGATTATCGCCTCAGCTCTGATAGAGACCGGCTCGAGGATGGACGAAGTTATTTTTGAGGAGTTCAAAGGGACCGGTAACAACGAGATTGTCCTCGACAGGAGGATGGCTGAGAGGCGTCTTTTCCCCGCTATCAACATCAAAAAGAGTGGTACGCGGCGTGAGGACCTACTCCTTACAGAGGAGGAGGCAGCCAAGATTTGGGCACTCCGCAACGCTATTAACCCCCTTGAGGATTTGGAAATGACTGAGTTGCTGATTGACAAAATGAAGAAAACAAAGAATAATGAGGCGTTTTTACGTTCCATGAACACTGGAATGGTGTAGGGACACTGAAATTTAATAGATCCTTCTGTCAAGGAGAAGCCGTAGCAGAGGGGGGCAGATAAGTATTGGAGGCAACGTTATGAAAGAGGGAATCCATCCCAAATATGAGTTAACAAAAGTGACCTGCGCTTGTGGTAATGAGTTTATAACCAAGTCGACCCTCAAAGAGATGAAGGTTGAAATTTGTAGTCAGTGTCACCCATTCTTTACCGGGACCCAGAAACTGGTCGATACAACCGGAAGAGTTGAGAGATTTAAGAAGAAGTACGGTTTATCAGATAATTAAGGTTACAGCAGAGTGCTGATTGGACCGCTTCGCCTGCGAGGCGGTTTTTTATTGCATTATAACCTCTAATGGCCTAAAATTAGGCCATTAAAAGGGATGTATGAAAAAGATAGAGGAACAACACAGGTTAGAGTTTGAAGATAAGGCGAGGATTGTTGTAAAGGTTCCTGGTGTCTACACCTTTTTGGGGGAATTTGCCGATTATTGTAAAGGTTTTACCCTCTGTGGAGCCGCCCCAACGGCCCTTGAGGTGGCCCTTTCTCCCCGTGATGACCAGAGTGTTCGCCTCTTTATGGTCCCTCAAAAAGATCGCAAAAGATTTAACCTCCAAAACACAAAATACAAGAGAGAGGATCGATGGGCCAACTATATCAAGGGGGTTATCTCGGTCCTAAATGGGCGGGGATACTTCCCTAGTGCATTCAACTTAACCCTCTCCGGCGACCTTTTAAAACGGGAAGGGACGATGACCAACTCGGCTATTGTTTTAGGGGTGACTCTTGCTCTTGTCAAATACTTCAAATACGACCTAAGTGAAGAAGAGTGTGCCACTATCGCCTACTCGGCCCTCTCCACCTTCTCCGCTGAAGAGTGTCGCCTCATAATCTTCTTAGCGATGCTCCATGTCGACTCAACCTCTCTTCTCCTCTTTGATGTCCAATACCTCAAGTATGAGAAAATTCCAATTGATAATTTGGACGATGAAATTGTCCCCCTCTTGGTGGAGAGTCAAATAGCGCCCCAAGCGCTCCAAGAAGAGCTCTCAATTCGCAGAGGGGAGAGTCGTGAAGCCTTTAAGTTATTACGCGCCCTCTTCCCTACAGGGCTCATTCGTGACATCCCACAGCAGGAGATTAGGGAGATGGTTGGGCAGCTCACCGAAGATGAGAAGAGGCTCTGTATCTACGTCTTGGGGGAGTCGCGATTGGCTTACGAGGGGGGGCGTCTGCTTGCACAAAAAGATATGGTGGGGTATGGTAGGGTGCTTAGTAAAGTGCAAGCAGGGTTACGTGATATTTTTGAAGTTACCTGTCCAGAAATAGACTGGCTGACCAAGCGAGCTATGGAGCTAAACGGTTGCCTTGGAGCAACTATGATTTCGACCGGCAGAAGTGGTACCATCTTAGTTTTAATCTCCCGCGAATCGATTGCACTTTATATTACTCGGATGGAGGAATATGAGCACATCTTCGGTTTCAAGCCCACTTGGAAGAGTTATACCCAAGTTGGGAAGCTCAAGATAGGCTCAGTCAATAATGGTAGTACTACTAACAAACGATGATGGTTATCAAGTTGAAGGGATTACAACTCTAGAGCAGTGCTTGTCTGAAGCAGGGCACGAAGTGTGGGTATGTGCCCCCTCGAGTGAGAGGAGTGCCCAATCCCAGGCTATTACCGTCCATGGAAAAGTTACCATTGTCCGCTATGATGAGCGCCACTACCACTGTAGTGGTACCCCCGCTGATTGCGTCTTGTATGGTTTGGGAGGGGAGGCTCTCCCAATCATTCCCGATGTAGTAGTTTCAGGAATCAACTACGGCTATAACGCCAGCACCGATATCCTCTACTCGGGGACGGTGGGAGCTGCCAGAGAGGCGGCCCTTAGGGGGTTCCCCTCTATAGCGATTTCTGCCCGAAGCAACCGTGAAACAGGCGTGTACCCCTTTGAGGAGACAGCTAAGTTTTTAGCCGATAACCTCGAGTGGATGGTCCCTCTTTGTAGCAGTGAAGTGATTCTCAATATTAATGTCCCCCCCCAACCCAATGGAGAGTGGCGTCTAGGTATGGTTGGCCATCTTGAATATTTTGACTATGTTGAGAAGAGTTCAACTAAGAATAAGACCTCTTACGACGTCTCCTCTTCCAAGATTGGTCTAGCTTATGGAAACGCCAACACTTTGAGTGCCATTGGAGAGGAGGTGACCCTCTCACTTACAAATCTAGTTCCACCAGAGCTTAAGAAGGGGGACCCCCAAGCCGATTACCTCCTCTTGAACCAAGGGTACATTTCAGTAACGCCTATTGTGGTTGAGCCTGTGGTGCACCAAGGGGTGGCTAAAGTTTTGAATCAACGCCTCAAAAAGGTGAGTGGCAATGGCTAGGGTTAAGTGGGAAGAGCGGTGTCACCGATGTGGCCTATGTTGCCACGAGAAGGTGATAATTGGGGACCAAGTAATCTACGACCTCGATGCCTACTGCGAATACTACGATGTAAAAACCCACCGATGTACCATCTACCTAGAGCGCCTTGAAAAGAGTGCCCGTTGTCGGCGAGTCAATCGCTTTAGGGCAATGTTTGCCTCCTATTTACCTGAATCTTGTGCCTACGTCCAGTGGGCCCGTTCCCACCATATTAGATTTGCCCCTAAGCGCCATATTCGCTTAGCCCGAGGCGACCTCAATGGGGGGGAAGAGGAAGATATCCCAGCATCTCTCAATTAGTTTTTTTTAGCTTGACTATGGAGCAGTGTCTCCTTATTTTTCTGAGAGAGAAAGGATATGAGAAGAGTATATTTAGATAACAATGCAACAACACAATTAGCCCCCGAGGTGATTACTGCAATGCAAGAGAGCCTAGCCCTCTACGGCAATGCCTCAAGTATGCACGCCTTCGGAAGGGAATCTATAACTGCTATTGAGAAAGCTCGTTCCAGTGTCGCCCAGATGATTGGTGCTGAAGCTGATGAGATTATCTTCAACAGCGGGGGAAGTGAGGGGAATAACACCCTCTTAGCCTTTGCCAAAGAGTTGATCGATGAGGGGTCTAAACGGAACCGCATAGTCACCTCTGTCGTTGAACACCCGGCAATTATTGAGCCGTGCCAAGCCCTTGAGAAGGGGGGATACAAAGTTGACTATATCCCGGTCGATAGGTATGGGCGTGTCGATATTGAGGCTTTCAAGAGCCTATTAGGGGACGACCTCCTCTTAGTTTCGGTTATGGCAGGCAACAACGAGACTGGAACCATTCAAGATATTGAGACCATCTCCCGCTTAAGTAAAGGAGTTGGCGCCCTTGTCCACACCGATGCCGTTCAAGCTATTGGGAAGATGGCGGTTGATGTTAAGCGGTGGGGGGTCGACTATCTGAGTTTATCAGGACACAAGTTCTATGGTCCCAAAGGCGTTGGCGCCCTCTATGTTAGAGAGGGAGCCCCCTTTAAGACCTTTATGAAGGGTGGACACCAAGAGGATGGGCGCCGAGCAGGTACCTACAACACCACCTCTATTATAGGGTTGGGACGCGCTGCTGAGCTGGTAATTGAAGAGGGGAATAGAGAGGCTCAAAAGCTGTGGGCCTTACGGGAGAAACTTCGTGAGGGGTTAACATCGACAATTGAGAATACTATCGTCAATGGTCACCCTGTGGAGTGTCTACCGGGGACCCTCAACATCTCGTTTGGCGGGATTGAGGGGGAGTCAATTCTCTTGATGCTCGACCTTGAAGGGATTGCAGTATCAACTGGCTCAGCTTGTGCTACTGGTTCCTTGGAGCCCTCCTACGTCTTATTGGCAACTGGGTTACCAATAGAGATGGCCCATAGTTCAATTCGTTTCAGCCTTGGGCGCTACAATAGCGAAGATGAGATTGATTATGTATTAGAGAAAATGCCGCCAATCGTTAAGCGGTTAAGGGAGATATCGATAAGATGAGCAATGATTCACCTGTTTGGGTTTATACCGATATAGTTAA
>LSQX01181811.1_pt1 | contig 10018 bp, 7 predicted proteins | sample 654561 | NCBI WGS metagenome assembly LSQX01 (sample SAMN04489861, study PRJNA283612) | anaerobic digester metagenome | isolation source: 4 biogas reactors fed with cattle manure at either 37C or 55C with and... | place: Denmark: Kongens Lyngby | collected 2014 | reverse complement strand
CTCGCACCCAAGATGGTTGACGCGGCGCGTCATCCCCAGGTAGAGGTGCTGGCCTACTCCGAGGTAGAGCGGGTCGACGGGTATATCGGCAACTTTCGTGTCGAGGTGAACAAGAAGCCTCGCTACGTCATCGAGGATCGCTGCAACGGCTGCGGTGAGTGCGCGCAGGTGTGCCCCATCGAGGTGCCCAACGATTTCGAGTTGGACATCGCCCCGCGCAAGGCCATCGACGTGCCCCACGGGCAGGCAGTCCCACTAAAGTACGCGATCGACATGGAGAACTGCATCCACTGCTACAAGTGCATCAGCGCCTGTGGCAAGCTGGATGCCATCGACTTCTCCCAGGAGCCGGACGTCGTCGACCTCGAAGTGGGCACCATTGTGGTGGCCACCGGGTTCGAGTCCTTTGATCCGCAGGTGATCCCCGAGTACGGCTATGGCCGCTATCCGAACGTCATCACCGCGATGGAGCTCGAGCGCCTGGCCAACTCGGCCGGCCCGACGATCGGCCGCCTGGTCCGCCCGTCCGACGGGGAGGCCCCCAAGAGCATCGCCCTGATCCAGTGCGTCGGCTCGCGCGACAAGCGCTACAACGAGTACTGCTCGGGGTTCTGCTGCATGTACACGATCAAGAACGCCCTGCTCCTCAAGCAGACCAACCACGACATGGATATCACCATCTACTACATGGATATCCGCACGCCGTCCAAGGGCTATGAGGAGTTCTACAACCGGGCGCGGCAGGCAGGCATCCGCTTTATCCAGGGCCGGCCCTCGCAGATCACCGAGGACCCCGTGACCCACAACCTGTTCGTCGAGGCGGAGGACCAGACCCTCGGCCAGGTCATCGAGCTCGAGGTGGACATGGTGTCCCTCTCGGCGGCGGCCATCCCCCACCGGGATACCGAGGAACTGGCTTCCACGCTGACGCTCTCGCGCAGCCCGAGCGGGTTCTACATGGAGTACCACCCCAAGCTGCGGCCGGTGGATTCGCCCACCGATGGCGTGTTCCTGGCCGGCGCCGCACAGGGGCCCAAGGACATCCCGGCCTCCGTGGCGCAGGCCAGTGCGGCGTCTTCGCGGGCGGCGCGCATCCTGGCGGCGGACACCTGGGAGATCGAGCCGATCACGGCCCACGTGTGGGAGGATCGCTGCATCAGCGCCCAGGGCAAAAGGTGCGGCGTCTGCGCTACGGCGTGCCCTTACGGGGCGATTTATGTCGAGCAGGGGCAGCCGGCCGTCATCACCCAGGCCAAGTGTCATGGCTGCGGCGGCTGCGTGGCGGAATGCCCCCACGACGCCATCACCCAGGCCCACTTTACCGACCCGCAGATGGTGTCCGAGATCCAGGCCCTCCTGGCCGACAACCCGGAGGACAAGATCCTGGCCTTTATGTGTCACTGGTGCTCGTACGGCGGCGCCGACAATGCCGGCAGCAGCCATTTCGAGTACCCGCCCACCTCGCGCGGCGTGCGCGTGATGTGCTCGGCCCGCATGGATCAGGACTTTATCCTGGAGGCTTTTCGCCAGGGTGCCGGGATGGTGCTCGTCTCGGGCTGCCACCCCCAGGACTGCCACTATATCTCTGGCCAGCAGGTGGCGGACAAGCGGTTCTCCCGCGTGCCGCGGGCTCTGGAGCGCATGGGCATCAACCCCGAGCGCTTCCGGGTGGAGTGGATCTCGGCGGCCGAGGGCGAAAAGTATGCCCGCGTCATCACCGAGATGGACGCCAAGTTGCGGTCCTTGGACAAGGAGCAACTGCGCGCCGAGAACCGGGCGGCCGCCCCGCAGATCGCCAAGCGACTGAAGCGCTGGCAGACCGTCCCCGACATGGCCGACCTCCTGGCTGAAGAGGTGGTGGTAGAGTGATCCGTTCGAACAGCCTGGACCATACCTTTGTCGACCAGATCATGGCCGAGCCGGGCGGCGAGCACCTGTTGGAGTGCTGGTCGTGCGGGACGTGCGCCGCCACCTGCCTGGTGCGGCGCTTTGACCCAGAGTTCAACCCCCGGGTCATCCTGCGCAAGGCGGGGCTGGGCCTCCGCGAGGAGGTGCTCTCCTCCCGGGAGATCTGGCTCTGCTCGGCCTGTGACGCCTGCTACCCGCGCTGCCCCAAGGGAATCCACATCTCTGAGGTGATGCAGGCCATCCGCAACATCGCCATCCGCGAGGGCTATGAGCGCCCCGACGCGACGGCCGAGGTGGACGTGGAGAGCTGCATCGCCTGCGGCCTCTGCGCGGCGGCCTGCCCCTACGAGGCGATCGCCCTGGATGCCGTGGCCGTCAACGGCACGGTCAAGCGGGCCGCTCAGGTGGACGCCACCCGCTGCATGGGTTGCGGCATCTGCAACTCGGTCTGCCTGTCCTCCTCCATCAGCGTGGAGGGCATCACCGACCGGGCCGTGGGCCAGAGCATCGCGGCCGCCGCACCGGACGGGGACTCTTTGCGGGGGGCGCTCGTGATCACCTGCAACTGGTGCCTGCACTCCACCGCCGACTGGGCCTACGCCACCGAGCCGCCCGAGGGCGTGCACGTGGTGAACGTGCCCTGCAGCGGGCGGGTGACGCCCCAGTTCCTGACGGCGGCGCTGCAGCAAGGCTACGACGCGGTGCTGGTGGTCGGCTGCCAGACCGACGAGTGCCACTACAAACATGGGAACGCCCTAGAGCAAGGGCGCGCCGAGACGATGCGCGGGCTGCTGGACCTCCTGGGCATCGCGCCCGAGCGCGTGCAGTTCGACTGGCTCAGCTCGCTCGATCGCGGGCGCTTTCCGAACCTGGTGGAGCGCCTGCTGGCCGATGTCCGCGATCTGGGTCCGCTAGAGTGGGGGGACCGATGACAGATACCAAGCAGACGGTCCTGGAGCAAGTGCGGGAAGCCGTCGCCGCCCGGCTGGAAGGGCTGGACGGCGTGGTGGCCCTCGCCGAGCGCCACGGCAACGTGGCGCCACAGCTCTTTACGGCGGGCGACGACCTGAGCACGCTGGTGCTCGAGCCCCGCTACCCGCTGGCGCTGACCGTGCACCACCTGCTCAAGCGCCATCCCGAGGTTCGTTTGGGGGTGGTAGCCCGCGCCTGCGATGAGCGCTCGCTGGTGGAACTGGCCAACTGGCAGCAACTCGATCTCGACCACGTCGAGATCATCGGCCTGGCCTGCACCGCCGAGGAGGCGCTCGAGTGCCGCTGCGCACAGCCCGCCCCCGAACACCTGGTGGTGGGCGAGGCCGTCCCGGCCGCCGCCAACACGATCCTGGCCGAGTTCCTGGCGGCCAACACCCGCGAGGAGCGGATGGCCTTCTGGCAGCGGCAGTTCGCCAAATGCATGAAGTGCTACGGATGCCGGGACGTGTGCCCGCTGTGCTTTTGCGAGCAGTGCGCCATGGAGGACCCCACCTGGGGATCCCGCGGGCGGCTGCCCGTCTCGTTCCCGACCTTTCACGTGATCAAGGCACTCCACACCGCAGGCGCCGGCAAGTGCGTCGAGTGCCACGCCTGCGAAGATGCCTGTCCCGCGGATATCCCACTCTCGCTGCTGTACGCCGTGCTGCGCCAGGACCTTCAGGGGACCTTTGGCTACCAGACGGGCATGGAGCGGGTGGACCATCCGCCCGTGTTCCTAAAGGCGCAGGAGGCCTAGCCGTGCAGAACCTTTCCTATCAGAGCGTCGGCACGGTCTGCATCTATTGCGGGGCCGGCTGTGGGCTGAACGTCCAGGTGGTGGATGGCCACGTTACCGGCGTGCTACCCGCCCGCTCGCACCCCGTCTCGCAAGGCCAATTGTGCGCCAAGGGGTGGCGGGCGACGGATTTCGTCGAGCACCCCGATCGGCTGCAGACGCCGCTCATCCGGCGCCATGGCGCCCTGGAGCCCGCCAGTTGGGACGAGGCGCTGGAACTGGTGGCCGACCGGTTCGCCACCGTGGCCCGCGAAACCGGGCCGGATTCCACGGCCTTTTTGGCCTCAGCCAAATGCTCCAACGAGGAGAACTATCTCCTGCAAAAGCTGGCGCGGGGCGTGGTGGGTACCAACAACATCGATCACTGCGCGCGGCTTTGACACGCCCCCACGGTGGCCGGTCTGGCCACCGCCTTTGGGAGCGGCGCGATGACCAACTCGAGCCCCGAGTTGGCCGATGCGGACTGCATCCTGGTCATCGGCTCCAACACCATGGAGGCGCACCCCCTGGTGGCCGCGCACATCCTGCGCGCCGTGGAGCGGGGCGCCCGACTGATCGTCATCGATCCCCGGGACGTGCCGATGGCGCGCCTGGGCACTGCGCACCTGCGGCTGACGCCGGGCAGCGACGTGGCCGTGCTGAACGGGCTGATGCACGCCATCCTCGCCGAGGGACTGGAGGACAAGGCCTTTGTCGAGGAGCGCACCGAGGGATACGAGGCGCTGGTCGCCTCGCTCCAGGCCTACACTCCCGAGTACGTCGAGGGCATCAGCGGCATCCCGGCGGATGACCTGCGCGCCGCGGCTCGGACATACGCCACGGCGGGGAGCGCGGCCATCGTCTACGCCATGGGCATCACCCAGCACACCACGGGCACCGACAACGTGCTGGCCTGCGCCAACCTGGCCATGCTGACGGGCAACGTCGGCAAGCCCAGCACCGGCGTGAACCCCCTTCGCGGCCAGAACAACGTCCAGGGGGCCTGCGACGCCGGCGCACTGGTGAACGTCTACCCCGGCTACCAGAGCGTGGCCAACGAAGAAATCCAAAGCAAGTTCGAGGCGGCCTGGGGCCGCACCGCAGGACTCGTTCCCGGCCGCATGCTGACCGCGATGATGGACGATGCCCTGGCGGGCAGCATCCGCGCCCTGTACATCATGGGCGAGAACCCGGTGCTCTCGGACCCCAACAGTGGCCACGTGCGCCAGGGGTTGGAGGCGCTGGAGTTCCTGGTGGTCAGCGACATCTTTATGTCCGAGACGGCGGAACTGGCCGACGTCGTGCTGCCCGCCGCCTCCTGGGTGGAAAAGGACGGCACCTTTACGGCGACCGACCGCCGGGTGCAACGCTTCTACCGGGCCATCAAGCCGATCGGCGCCAGCCGGCCGGATTGGTGGATCGTCGCCCAGATCGCTCGCCGCCTGCGCGACGCCCTGGGGGCAGCCCCCGAGGCGCCGTACGCAGGGTGGGACTATGCGAGCCCCCGCGAGGTGGCCGTCGAACTGAGCGCGCTGACGCCGATCTACGGGGGCATCTCGTGGGAGCGGCTGGAGGAGCGCTGCGGCGGCCTCCAGTGGCCCTGCCCCACCGCCGAGCACCCGGGCACGCCGTATCTCCACAAGGGCACGTTCTCCCGGGGCCTTGGGGCGTTCACGCCCGTCGAGTATCAGCCGCCGGCCGAGATCACCGATGCCGAGTACCCGCTGACCCTTACGACCGGCCGGATGGCGTTCCACTGGCACACCGGCACGATGACCCGCCGCACGGAGGCGCTCCACCAGGAGGTCCCCGAGGGCTACGCCGAGGTGAACCCGGCCGACGCCGAGCGGCTGGGCATCGGCAAGTCGGGGCGCGTGCGCCTTATCAGCCGGCGCGGCGAGATCGAGGCCCGCGCCTGGATCACCCGCCGGGTGCCCGAGGGCGTGGTGTTCGCCCCCTTCCACTTTGCGGAGGCCGCGGCGAACGCGCTGACCAACGGCGCGCTGGACCCCAAGTCGGGCATCCCGGAGTTCAAGATCTGCGCCATTCGGCTGGAGCCGGTTGGCGCCCCCGTGGCTGCGCCCATGACGCCGGAGGCATAGCATGACGCGAGGAACCACCATCAAGTACGAGGCAGCGGAGCGGCTGACGCTCCTGCGCCCCATGGTCACCCGGCGGTACGAGTTGACGGTCGACCACGAGGCGTGCTGCGGCTGTGCCACCTGCGCCAAGGTCTGCCCCCGAGAGGCGATCACGCTCTCCGAGGCGGTGCTCGAGGCGGGCCACGTGACGGCCAAGCCCCGGGTGGATATCGACCCCGCCAAGTGCAGCTTTTGCGGCGAGTGCGTGGCCCTCTGCCCCACCCACGCCCTGGGGATGACGGTGAACGGTGAGGTGGAGGTGCCCGTCCTCAAGGGCGAGGCCTTTCCCTACCTGCGGAAAAAGGTGTCGGTCAACCAGGACGTACTATCCGCAACAACCGAAATCGGCTACATCACCAACTGCCCGCGGGGCGCCATCAGCGCCGACGTCCGGCGAGACGCCGCGGGCGAGGTGACCGGCGTGTCGAACGTGGCCATCGACCGCGGCCTGTGCGTGAACTGCACGCACTGCATCGAGGAGGGGCCGCGGGGCGGCTTTAACATCTCCAAGCCCTACCGCGGGCGGGTGAGCCTCGACGTGTCGCTCTGTCCGGAGGGCTGCCAGGCCTGCGCCGACGTGTGCCCCAGCCGTGCTATCACCTACGACGGCACGCGGGTATCCATCGACGAGCGTTTCTGCCTGTACTGCGGGGCTTGCGAGCAGGTCTGCCCGGCCGAGGGCGCCGTACGCACCCCGCGGACGGGGTTCCTGCACACGCCGATCGAGTCGGGCGCCTGGCGCGATGCGCTGGAAAAGCTCGTGTCGCTGCAAGAGGTGGTGCACGAGTACGACGTCAAGAGCCAGCAGAAACGGCGCGACGCCGTCCTCAAGCGGCTCCTGCCCGAGATGGCCGGAAGCGACGGCACCGGCCCCAGCCTGTAGCCAGCGCAGGCAGTCTATCCAAGGGCGCAGTGGCGCGGGAGAAACCTCGCGCTGCTGCGCCCCTTTCGCTACCGCCGGGCGCTGCTCGGCCTCTGCGGCTCAGTGATCCGTTGGGAGGCGGGAAGAAGATGCACTCTAGCGATGCGCTCCTCGGCGCGCTCCCCCAGGTGGAACTCTTGGACTGGCGCAGCACACCGGTGCGCGAGGTGGTGTGCGACTCGCGCCGGGTGCAGCCGGGCGACCTCTTTGTGGCCATCCCCGGCGTGGCCGTGGACGGACATCAGTTCGTCGCCCAGGCCTTTGCCGCGGGCGCCGTCGGCGCGGTGGTCGAGCGGATCCAGCCGGACTATGCCGGGCAGCCCCTGGCCCGGGTGCCCACCGCTCGCGCGGCTTATGCCCACCTACAGGCCGCCGTCCACGGCCACCCCGGACGCCGGATGCGGGTGATCGGCGTCACCGGTACCGACGGCAAGACCACCACGTTGCGCCTGATCGGGAGCATCCTGGCCGCTGCCGGGCACCGGGTGGGCGCCGTGGACACCGTCGGCGCCCAGATTGGCGGGCGCGAAGTGGACACCGGCTTTCACACCACCACCCCCGCCGCCGATGAGGTGCAGGGATACCTGGCCCAGATGGCCGAGGCCGGGGTCGAGGTCGCGCTCCTGGAGGCCACCTCCGAGGGGCTGGCCCAGCACCGGGTCACCGCGGCCGAGTTCGACGTTGCCGTGGTCACCAACATCACCCACGAGCACCTCTACTACCACGGCACGCTGGAGGCTTACCGAGAGGCCAAGGCGCTGCTCTTCCGGGCCCTCTCCGAGTCCTGGCGCAAGGAGGGTGTCGCCAAGGTGGCGGTGCTGAACGCCGACGACTCGTCGTACGCCCTGTTGCGCGCTATCCCTGCCGATGTGCAGGTGGCCTACGGCCTGAGCGCGGGCGTGGACGTGCGCGCCACAGGGATCGCGGCGCTGCCCGACGGCCTCCGCTTCCGCCTGCGTCTGCCCGGCGCAGAGGTCGAGGTAGAGTCTCCCCTGGTCGGGCGCTACAACGTGCACAACATCCTGGCCGCGGCCGCGGCGGCACACTCCCAGGGCGTGGCGGCCGAGGACATTCGCGCGGGGGTTCGGGCGGTAGGCGGAGTACTCGGGCGCATGGAGCGCATCGACCGGGGCCAGCCATTCCAGGCCGTCGTGGACTTTGCCCACACGCCGAACGCCCTGGACCAGGCGCTGCAGGCCGCGCGGGAGTTCACCGCCGGCCGGCTGATCGCCGTCTATGGCTGCGCCGGGCTGCGCGACCTGGCCAAGCGCCCGATGATGGGCGAGATCTCCGGGCGGCTGGCGGACCTCACGGTGATCACCGCGGAGGATCCCCGCACCGAGCCGTTGGAGGAGATCTGCGAGCAGGTGGCGGCGGGCTGCCGGCGGGCGGGCCGCAGCGAGGGGGAGGGGTACCTCATCGTGGGCGACCGGGGGGAGGCGATCCACCGGGCGCTCTCGCTCGCCGCGGCAGGGGACACGGTGATCATCTGCGGCAAGGGCCACGAGCGCTCGATGTGCTACGGGACGACGGAATACCCCTGGAGCGACCAGGACGCCACGGCAGAGGCGCTGGAGCGGCTGGGGTACGGGGGGTAGGGCTTTCCTTCCCGGAAGCTGCCCTGGCTTCCGGGAAGGTTCCGGCTAGCGGGTGACGCCGCTGACGATCAGGAGGCTCGGCTCCACCCGGATGGCCAGCACCTCGACGGCCTCCAGGGCGTCCAGCGATACGGGGATGCCGGCGTCGTCCACCTGCTTGAGCGCCTGGTCGATGACCCCCTGCAGGAGCACGCGGGCAAGGCCGCCCACCGAGTCGCCGAGGGAGACGTTCTCCACCTGCACGTACAGGTCGCCATCGACCACCTGCGGGCGGCCCCGGGCGGTGACCTCCACGCTCACCCCCGTCTCTTCGTGCGCCAGGTTCACCGAGAGGAGCATGGCCCCCTCCGCAAGGGTCACCCGGGGCTCGCTGATGGTCACCCCATCCCGCACCATGGACTGGTCGCGGAGCAGCCGATTGAGGTCCTCCTCGGGGATCTCGGCCTCGAACGCCTGCCCCGGCTCGGCGGGGAGGTCGTCCAGGCTGCGGATGCGGTCGGAGGGGGCTACCGTGGGCCGCGCGACGGTGGGGGTCGCCGTGGGCCCGGCCTCTGCCACCCCGCGCGTCGCGGGACTGCGAGAGCCGAGGAGGCTTCGCACGTTCTCCACCACCCCGCAGCCAAAGCAGCCGAGCGTCACCAGGAGCACGGCGCCGAGCGCCGCGAAGACCATGATGCGATGGGTTCGAGCGGACACAGCGTCCCCCTCTCGATAGCGGGCGTCACGGCCTATAGACGCCGGGGCCCCGGATCGCGTTCCATGCCGCGGCCCTTCAGATGAGGTCCGTGATGGGCACGTAGGGCAGGCCGAACGTCTCGGCCACCGCGCGGTGGGTGACGTGGCCGGCGTGGGTGTTCACCCCTCTGCCCAGGCAGGGATCGCGGCGCACGGCCTCGGACATGCCGCGTCCGGCCAGCGCCTGGATATACGGCAGCGTGGCGTTGGAGAGCGCATAGGTGGACGTGCGCGGCACAGCGCCCGGCATGTTCGGCACCGCATAGTGCACCACCCCATGCACCGTGTAGGTGGGGCTAGAGTGGGAGGTGGGATGACTCGTTGCGATGCAGCCCCCCTGATCCACGGCGACGTCGATGACCACGGACCCCGGCGCCATGCTGGCGATCATCTCCTCCGTCACGAGGACGGGCGCCTTGGCCCCGGGCAGCAGCACCGCGCCGATGAGGAGCTCCGCCCGCTTGACGGCCTCGGTGATGCTGCGGCGGTTCGAGGCGACGGTGTTCAGGCGGCCCGTAAGCACGTGATCCAGGTAGCGCAACCGCTCCAGGTTGATGTCGAACACCGTGACGCGGGCGCCAAGGCCCAGGGCCACCTGGGCGGCGCTCGCCCCCACGGTGCCCCCGCCCACAATCACCACGCTGGCCGGCCGTACGCCCGGCACGCCCCCCAGGAGCACGCCGCGTCCCCCCTCGGTCACCTCCAGATAGTGGGCGCCGATCTGGACCGCCATGCGGCCGGCCACCTCGCTCATCGGTGTGAGGAGCGGCAGCCCGGCGCCCGGTTGCTGCACCGTCTCATAGGCCAGCGCCGTCACCTGCTTTTCCAAGAGCACGCGGGTGAGTTGCTCGGTGGCGGCCAGGTGTAGGTAGGTGAACAGCAGCAGCCCCGGCCGGAGATAGTCGTACTCGTCCGGCGTCGGCTCCTTGACCTTGAGCACCAGGTCGGCGGCGCCATAGACCTCTGG
>LSQX01288876.1_pt1 | contig 10019 bp, 10 predicted proteins | sample 654561 | NCBI WGS metagenome assembly LSQX01 (sample SAMN04489861, study PRJNA283612) | anaerobic digester metagenome | isolation source: 4 biogas reactors fed with cattle manure at either 37C or 55C with and... | place: Denmark: Kongens Lyngby | collected 2014 | reverse complement strand
TTTTGATTTTTCCTGTTCCGGTAAGAGCGAATCTTTTTTTAGCACCGGAATTAGTCTTCATTTTTGGCATTTTACTATATAATATTTATTTTTTTAGAAAATTCTGTTATTTTGTTTTCTTCGGAGAGAGCATGATTATCATTCGCTTACCTTCCAACTTCGGAAGTTGATCTACTTTCGCATATTCTTCTAAATCATTTGCAAATCGGAGCAGAATCTCCTCACCTTGCTCTTTGAAAAGGATTGAACGTCCTTTAAAAAACACAAACGCTTTTACTTTATCACCATCCTGGAGAAATTTAACAGCATGTTTCAGCTTGAAATTATAATCATGATCATCTGTTTGCGGACCGAAACGAATTTCTTTTACTTCAATTCGACTCGATTTTGCCTTATTCTCTTTTTCTCTCTTTCTTTGGTGATAAAGAAATTTTTGATAATCAATAATTCTACAAACCGGCGGTGATACAGTGGCAGAAATTTCCACCAAATCCAATTCCAAATCATCGGCAATACGCATGGCTTCCTGGAATGACACTATTCCCTGCTCAACATTATCGCCTACCAATCGGACTTCCTTTACACCTCTAATTTTTTCGTTGATACGATGAGGCATCTCTTTTCCTCTACCTTGACGCGGTCTGAAAAATTGTTGTTTTCCTATTGTTTGTTTCCTCCTGTAATGATTTAATTATTATAAAAAACTCGTTTATTTTTGAGCGTGCAAATATAAGGTATTATTTTGAAATGGCAAAATTTTTTACACTCTATTTTTCTATAATGCCCAAGGGTCAAGACAATTAGAAATAAAGCAGTTAAGTGTACAAACAGTATGTATTAAATTGATTGTACTCTACCGATAGAATCACAAATTGGCTATCATGTGAATAAACCAACTGAATTCAAGAACAGTGATAAGTAAAAAAAGCAGAATTACAACTAAAAAAAGTCATTTATAGACTAAAACTCGCAAACTTGTAAAACCCTACCCCAAAATTAACGGCAAGATCACTTTTTTCTGTCAGCATCAGATAAAAAAACTACACCCCACGACAAGCTTAAATTCCTGGCATAGAATTTGCAGCGTTGACTTATCAAATTATGCAGAATTCTGCATGAAAATGTTAAATATGAAGAAAATAGTCGTATTGTTGACTATAGTAATGCTCTATTCATCAGGAAGTTACTTATTTAGTCAACAAAAAGTAAAAGCTTCTTACTACGCTAACAAATTTCACGGAAGAAAAACTGCAAGTGGTGATTTGTATCATAAAGACAGTTTGACATGCGCGCACAAAACGCTCCCATTTGGTACGATTCTAAAAGTTAGAAATCCTAAAAATGATAAGGAAGTGTTTGTGAAAGTAACCGACAGAGGTCCGTTTATTAAAGGCAGAACAATTGATTTATCTCTTGCTGCCGCAAAAAAACTTGGAGTAATCCACCACGGAGTCGCTACTGTCGAATTTACTCGAATGGAAAACCTTGATAGGATTCCGATGGATGAAAACTACGAAGAAAGGATTGTTCTGCAAGATTCATTGATTATTGACAAAATTGCTCAAATGGATTATATCGTGCTAAAACCGGATAATACGGCAATAGCAAATGACAGTATTAAGTTGTCCGCTAAATTTGCAGAAATTATTGATAGAAAAATTTAATTTTTCAAGCCCGACAAACCGGGATGTATCAATAAACCGTAAAGTATCTCTTCGGATTAAAATCTTATAAAAAATCTGACATTTTTTTATGTCAGATTTTTTATTTTATTCTTCATCGACAAAGTCATCAATTTCCTCTAAATCAAAAACTAATAGCTGCCTGTTAAATATTTCATCTAACGATATCTGAAATGTTTCTGTATGCTGAACTCCTTCAATCAGTGTCAAGTGCTCCAAAATAACCTGCAATAAGTGGCGATTATCCTTAGCATAAATCTTTATGAACATTGAATATTTTCCTGTAGCATAGTGGCATTCCACGATTTCAGGGATTTTCTTCAATTCTGAGACAACATAATCAAATTTTTTGATATCTGCAAGCACTATCCCAATATAGGCGCAGGTTTGATACCCGATTTTATAATTATCAATGACAAATTCTGAACCTTTTATAATTCCAATATTTTTCAATTTTTGGATGCGCTGATGAATCGCGGCACCCGAGACATTACATTCACGAGCTACCTCCAAAAAAGGAATTCGAGCATCTTGTGATATTAGTTGTAAGATTTTTTTGTCTAACCGATCAATGTGATGATTTGCCATACTTTTTTATGATAAAAAACGAATATTAGTTAGAGATTATTATTTTAGTCAGACAAAATTATTCAATTTATTTTTATTTTCCTAATAAAAACGAGCAATTATAACAAGGAAATTCAATTTTGGTGTAAATTTTATCTATACTTACCACCGAAACTGTCTTCTAATATGCTCAGATAGCTTTTATAGCGTGACTCACTAATGTAACTATTTTTCACTGCTTCCAAAACAGCGCAATCCGGCTCATGTATATGTGTACAGTTATTGAATCGGCATTTCTTTGAAAACTCAAAAATTTCCTTGAAAAAATGACCGACTTCGTAGTAATCCATATCGATTGTCCCAAATCCTTTTATTCCCGGTGTGTCAATAATAGATCCTCCGGAAGGCATTTCAAACATTTCAGAAAAAGTTGTGGTATGCATCCCTCTATTGTGATATTCGGAAATCTCACCTACCTTAAGCTCTAATTGCGGTATCAACTGATTGATTATGGTCGATTTACCGACACCCGAATTTCCGGATAATAAAGTAATTTTATCAGAAAGATAGTTTTTCAATTCGTCTAAAGAGTTTTCCTGAATTGCTGATATTAAAAAAACCGGATAACCAATCAATTCGTACAAATACTTCAACCCATTCGCGTATTCAATTTCATACTCGTCATATCTATCTATCTTGTTGATAATAATGCTGGCAGGCACTTGATAGGCTTCAGCAGTAGCCAAAAAGCGATCTATGAAAATGGTTGAAGTTTCCGGATAATTAATAGTGACAACTAAGGCGACTAAATCTATGTTGGCTGCAATTATTTGAGAATATTTTGAAAGATTCGAAGAGCGGCGGATGATATAGTTTTTACGGTCGCAGATTTCATAAATCACTGCTCCACCTTCATCCTGAATCGAATAGAGCACCTTATCACCCACGGCTATAGGATTCGTGCTCCGTATGTCTTTTATACGAAAATTGCCTTTGATTTTACAATCAATTAATTCGCCGGATTCACTTTTGACCGTGTACCAGCTGCCGGTATTTTTTACAACTAATCCTTGCATTTATATATCAACATATTGTTCAAAACATATAAAACACCAAAAATGGGCAAACAAGAGTGAAAATATAGATTTAAGCTTAAATCTAACTTGGTTGAATTCACCTCAGATTTTTTGTTAACAACGCGTTGCCTAAGATGAATTTTAAGGCTCTAAAATGTCTTAGAATTGATTAATAACAAATTCGAAGCTAAAATAAAAGCGATTATTCAAAAAAACAACCGCTTATAAAATATATTATGGTTCGTACATGTTGAATTTACTAAACAGTCATAATCTCTATTTCTTTTTCAGCCAACAACTCTTCCACTTTCTTCACATATTTATCGTGTAATTTCTGAGCTTCATTTTCAGCATCTTTGCCGGCATCTTCGGGAAGACCTTCTTTTGTCATTTTTTTCACCGCTTCAATAGCATCTCTCCGCGCGTTTCTGATGCTGATTTTAGCTTCTTCTCCTTCGCTTCGCGTCTGCTTTACCAACTGTTTTCTCCTCTCTTCAGTCAATGGTGGTATCGCCAAACGGATAACTTCACCATTATTTGCGGGAGTAATTCCAACATCGGAACTCAATATCGCTTTTTCCAACACGGGAATCATCGCTTTTTCCCAAGGTTGAATCGCAATTGTTTTTGCATCGGGCGTTGTTATATTCGCCACATTGCTCAACGGAACCGTAGAACCGTAATAATCTACTCGAATACCGTCAAGTATCCGCGTATTCGCTTTTCCCGCTCGTATATGCGCCAGCGATTCATCAAGATATTCGATGGCTGCTTTCATAAATTCTTCTGCATCCTGCAGTTGTGCTTGTGTGTCCAACATAATATAGTATATTTTTTAGACCCTCTCCATCCCTCAAAAGGGAAGCAAATGAAGGTCAATTAAACTTCAACAATAAATATAAAACGCGTAATTAAAAATCGAAAAAAGAGGAAAATGGTATTAAACCTATTTTAATCTTGTAAATACTGCCTGTTACTACTTGACCAATGTCCCAATGTTTTCACCTGAAATCACTTTTTTCAAATTACCGACAGTATCCATATCAAAGACATAAATCGGCATGTTGTTTTCTTTACACATAGTTGTGGCGGTGAGGTCCATCACTTTTAAGTTCCGACTATATACCTCATCGTAAGTAATTTCATCAAATTTTGTTGCCGTTTTGTCTTTTTCGGGGTCAGCGGTATAAACACCATCAACGCGAGTACCTTTCAGCATCACATCAGCTTCTAATTCAATGGCCCGCAATGAAGATGCCGTGTCTGTTGTAAAATAAGGATTACTCGTTCCTCCCGCGATTAACACCACTTCGCCCCTTTCGAGGCACTCAACAGCATATCTTTTACTGTAAAATTCGCCAATCGGCTCCATGCGAATAGATGTTAACACTCTTGATTTTGTGCCATTTGCAAGAAGAGCTGAATTAAGAGCCAGGCTGTTGATAATCGTAGCAAGCATTCCCATTTGATCTCCTTGCACCCTGTCATATCCTTTCTTTGAACCACTCAGTCCACGAAATATATTTCCGCCTCCAATAACAATTCCTACCTGAACACCCATTTTAGCTATTTCAGCTATTTGTTCGGCATACTCTTCAAGGCGTACAGTGTCTATCCCTTGTTTCGTAGTGCCGGCGAGTGATTCGCCACTTAATTTTAGTAAAATACGGTTAAACTTTACCATCCCATAAAATTTTTTAATAGAACAAAAGTAAGAATTTTGGTTCAGATTTGCAAGAGGAAATGAAAGATAGTTTCATGATGCGACACAGTGCAGCGTCAAAGAACTTTAAGCGGCTTGTTGTCTATTACTTACAAGGCTGAAATAACAATATAATAATATCTACATTTAGAATACTTACTTTCCGGCAAAGAGTCTCTTTATTCTGAACACTTATCACAATTAATTATTTTTTTCTAAAATAAACTACCAATATCAACGTTTTCTATAAGAATTCAAACCTGAAAATATGTCAGCAAAACGATTTGGTGTTTTTTCCGTTATAGTCTTTTTTATTTGTGCATTTAATCTGAAAGCGCAGGGGAATCTGCCGTTTGTAGATGACAAGCCAATCCATTTTGGATTTTCTTTAGGAATGAATTTCATTGATTTCGCGGTAATTCCCGCCAATGTGAATGAAGATGTAAGCGTAACATCGATTATTCCCGGATTTTCTGTAGGCGCAATCAGCGATTTAAGGTTGAACAGATACCTGAATCTACGATTTACACCTACACTGATGCTGAATCAAAGAAATATTGACTATACCGATGGAACAAGTGCAAACCTGCTTTCTGTTCCACTGTATCTGCCGCTTTACCTGAAATACAGTTCAGAAAGAATTACCAATTTCCGTCCTTACATTATTGGGGGAGGCGGTGTGTGGATAGATTGGGGGAGAAATAAAGAAAAAACTGTTTTGCTCAGAACTTTTGACGCGCTGCTTGAAGCGGGAGTAGGATGTGATATATACTTTTCATTTTTTAAGCTTTCTCCGGAATTGAAATTCGCTGTGGGTCTAAATAATATGATAACACCTCTTGACGAGCGTGATTCGGGGGCACTCCTCAATCCACAGACAATCAAGCACACCAACTCTATCCAAAAACTGACAACTAAGATGATTTCGTTGTCTTTTAATTTTGAGTAAGAAAAAACACTGCGATATTAAGACGCTAAACGTATAATAATCAAAGCAATCTAAATGTATCAACCGCTTTTTTCGCGGCCATAAATGAGCTTATTTCTTTATGAAGAACCTGGTCTTCCAATTGACGCAGCAATTGGATAATGTCTTCATTGTGATAAAAGTCAGCTTTCAAACTCTCATTTATCGATTCATACATCCAGTATTTTGATTGCTGATTTCTGTGTAATTCAAAATAACCATTCTCTTTAACAAAACTCTCAAAACGAGTTATCATTTCCCACACATCGCTGATTCCGTTTTTTTCAATCGCAGAACAAGTTACCACATCGGGACTCCAGCCGGATTTGCCAAGCGGGAAAAGATGTAAAGCATTTTTAAATTGACGACGTGCCAATTTTGATTTTTCAATATTATTTCCATCGCATTTATTCACAGCAATCCCATCCGCCATCTCCATTATACCGCGTTTAATGCCCTGTAATTCATCACCTGTGCCGGCTAATTGAATAAGCAAAAAGAAATCAACCATCGAATGTACGGCTGTTTCACTCTGCCCTACCCCTACAGTCTCAACAAAAATAGTATCAAATCCGGCAGCTTCACATAAAATAATACTCTCACGCGTTTTTCTCGCTACACCGCCAAGCGAACCAGCTGATGGTGAAGGCCTTATAAATGCATTTTTGGCAACAGATAGTTCCTCCATCCGGGTTTTATCGCCCAAAATACTACCTTTCGTACGTTCGCTGCTTGGATCAATGGCAAGGACAGCCAATTTTCTTCCTTCGTGAATTAAGTACATTCCAAGAGCTTCTATAAATGTACTTTTACCTGCTCCCGGTACACCTGTAATACCAATCCGCATAGAATTTCCGGAATACGGAAGACATTTTTCAATTACCTGCTGAGCTATTTTTTGATGTTCCGGCAATGCGCTTTCAACTAAAGTTACAGCTTGACTCAAAACAGAGAGTTCTTGATTCAGAATGCCTTGTACATACTCTTCAACAGACAAGTGCTTTCTTTTTCTTTTCGGCTTTCTGTACGGATTAATGGTAGGGACATCCGAAACACCCTCATTAACAATTAAGCCTTTGTAATGAGGGTCATTTTCAAGATGATCGTGTTGGTAATGCATAGTTAAAAACGCTTGTTTTCAAAGAGAAATTAGCAGTAAATAGATCTTAAAGCATGCGGAATAATTCTTCAAACCGGATATGAAAAATCTCCTGATTTTGACTTACAAGATACTATTAAACTGTGAAATCAAATTATTTTACTTTCTTAAAATGGCAAAATGCGGACTACAGCCGCATTTTGACGAATTTCACCTTATGAGATTTCTTTTTCTGTTTTCGGTCAATCGGCTGTTGTTTTAAATTACAGAAAAATCAACAATATACACTACTAACGATTTGTTGGGATCGTTTGTTTGAACAGTAAAAGTTTTTTTGTAATCACCTTTTGGAAGGTATTTCGAGTCGATATCCAAATGAATATTTTCTGTTTTTCCGCCGCGGATAGTAGTACGATTCGGGTGAATGCTGATGTCGCTGTTGTTATTCACAATCCGACGAATTTCTAACGGATTTGTTCCAACATTTTTAATCGCGATTTTGCCACGAACTTTGCTACCTTTTTTGATTCTCCCGAAGTTCAAATTATTTGACTTAATCTCCATAATAGGAGCCTGACGCCTATCTGAACTACTTAGTTTTGAAAAATCTTCTGTAATATTACCAATGATATTGATTTTGAAATTATCATTTAATTGCTTGTTTCCATTCAAAACTACAAAAACCGCATCATTTACAGGTCCCCATTCTGTAGCTTTTTTAGAATCGATTCCGATGTTGATAACCCCTTCCTGATTTGGTTGTAAAGATTCAGGTGAAGCGCTTACAGTTAGGTAAGAAGGAATGTTTGTAAACGATACTTTCAGTGTGGAGGTTCCATTGTTTTTTACGGCGATAGCACGAGATTGAACCGAACCTTTAGACACATTTCCAAATTGAGCAATTTTATTATTTAATCCCAGGTTTCCGATTTGAATCGGATAATTACTCGCTGAACTTTGCGTAGAAGTTGAAGAATTAGCCCTGGGAGTAACATTTCCTGAAATTGTCAGTCTTTCCATTTCATTACTCGCGTTGGTGTAAACATATACTTCTTTGCTGAATGCTCCGGGTCTTCCTAAGGGATTGTAAGTGGCTGTAACTGTTCCTTTTTTTCCCGGCTCAACAGGAGTTTGTGTCCATTGTGGAGTAGTACAACCACATGAGGCATTTACTCTCTGAATTATTAGCGGCGCCGATCCCGTATTTGTAAATTCAAAAACATGCGAAACACTGCCGCCATCTTCTGCAAATTGTCCGAAATTATGCGTTTTATTAGCAAATGTAATAGTCGCTTTTTGGGCTGAAACGTGCGCTACAACAGAAAAAACAAATAGTGTAGCCAGAAAAACTAATTTACGTGTCATGATTATTTATATATATATTTTTTTAGTTGAGAAAGAATCTTTCGCAAAATTACAAAAAAATGCAATAAAAAGTGCAATTTATATTTTAATCAAATTAAAATAGGTTAATTTCAATCTCAAAATAGCATTAAATCCACTTTTTGTTAGNNATCAATAACTTTGCACTTTAATGAAAGGAATTGAAAGGGCCGAAAACAAGAATTATTTTATCGTATCGGTGTCACTTCATATATAAAAACTTCAGAAAAATATGCTTCAAAGAATAAAAGATTTATCCGAATCAGTATTTCCCTATGTTAGAGATTGTTACCGCCATCTCCATGCAAATCCCGAGCTTTCTTTTCAAGAATATCAAACTTCTGAATTTGTCCAAAAAGAATTGACAGCAATGCAAATTCCTTTTCGGGCAGGAATAGCCGACACCGGAATTTTGGGTATTATCAAGGGCAAAAATCCTGCCAAACGGGTAATAGCGCTTCGTGCAGACATGGATGCATTGCCAATTCAGGAGGCAGTTGATATTCCCTGGAAATCTAAAAATGATGGCGTTATGCACGCGTGTGGACATGATGTACACACTTCTTGCCTACTTGGAGCAGCAAAGATTTTGAATCAACTGAAAAATGAGTTCGAAGGGACAATATTATTGATTTTTCAACCGGGTGAAGAAAAGGCGCCGGGTGGTGCAAACCTAATGCTGAAAGATGGAATTTTCGATGAATATACACCCGAAATAATCATAGGTCAGCATGTCGCGGAAGATTACCCTGCCGGAACAATAGCTCTTCTCGAAGGTACAGTAATGGCTTCGGCAGATGAAATTTATCTTACCATAAAAGGAAATGGCGGACATGGCGCAAAACCGCATCTTTGCAATGATACGGTGCTGGCAGCTTCGGAAGTGCTTGTTTCACTTCAGCAGGTTCGAAGCCGGCTCTGTGACCCTTTGACACCAATGGTATTGACTTTTGGAAGATTCATAGCGGATGGAGCGCCTAATGTAATTCCGAACGAGGTGAAACTGAGCGGTACATTCAGAACTTATGATGAAAAGTGGAGAATTGAAGCAAAAGAGCATATCCGCCGAATTGCTGTTGAAACTGCCGCTGCCTACGGTTGTACAGTAGAGATAGAAATGCCGGATGGCTTTCCTAATGTAATAAACGATCCAAAGTTAACGAAGGAAATCAGAGGTTTTGTAAATGAATTTCTTGGAGAAGACAAAGTTCTTGATTTTGAGCAAAGGATGACCGGTGAGGATTTTGGATTTTTCTCCCATTTATTTCCGAGTTGTTTCTATCGTCTTGGAGTTCAAGGTGATAGAGTGAGTGGAAATTTACACAGTCCTACTTTTTGTATTGAAGAGAAATCGCTTGTTACAGGTGCCGGTGGTATGGCTTGGATTGCCATCCGCTGCTTGGAAAAGAATGAATAAAAAGCTGAAATTACTACTATGTTGATACTTTTCAGCGGAATAACAACACAAACCAAATAAGCTGACTCATTGTACAATCTGAGACAGCTTATTTGTTCCAATTAGGGACATTCGTGAAATAGCATT
>LSQX01276551.1_pt1 | contig 10019 bp, 8 predicted proteins | sample 654561 | NCBI WGS metagenome assembly LSQX01 (sample SAMN04489861, study PRJNA283612) | anaerobic digester metagenome | isolation source: 4 biogas reactors fed with cattle manure at either 37C or 55C with and... | place: Denmark: Kongens Lyngby | collected 2014 | reverse complement strand
ACAGGGTCGTTATTGATAAGAATATCCAGCTTGACAAGATTAGAAGCCATATAGTTCTTAAACTCATAATCCAGTGAAGCATACCCGCGGGAACGAGATTTTAGAGCATCAAAGAAATCATAGATAATTTCATTCAAAGGCATGTCATAAATCAAATTAGCTCTGTGCTTATCCAAATACTCTGTTGTTATATAGATACCGCGCCGCTCCTGACAAAGACTCATAATATTGCCGATATATTCCGTGGGTGTCATGATTGCAGCTCTCACAATCGGCTCTTCTATCGCTTCTATCAGCTCTGTATCAGGCATGTCGGTTGGATTGTCAAGCTTTAAAACTGTACCGTTTTCCATCCTGATATGGTATTCGACTGAGGGAGCAGTAGAGATCAGATCGAGATCAAACTCTCTCTCCAGGCGCTCTTGAATAATCTCGTAATGCAGCAGTCCGAGGAAGCCGCAGCGAAAGCCAAAGCCCAGCGCAACTGATGTTTCTGCCTCGAAAGAAAGAGCGGCGTCATTTAACTGAACTTTTTCTAAAGCGTCGCGAAGAGCGGGGTAATCTGCACCGTCCACAGGGTACATACCGCAAAATACCATCTGCTGAACGGGCTGATAGCCCGGCAAAGGAGCTTTTGCGGGATTGTCTCTTTCTGTCACGGTGTCTCCGACTGCTGTGTCTCTGACGTTCTTAATACTGGCCACAATATAGCCTACATCTCCCGCCACCAGTTCTTCGGCTTCAAGATACGAGCCGGGATGAAAATAACCAAGCTCTGTGACTGTGAATTTCTTCTTCGTGTTCATCATCACTATCTCGTCGCCGGTCTTGACCTTGCCATTGCGCACATTGACATGAACTATAACACCCTTATAGGTGTCATATTGTGAATCGAAGATCAGAGCTTGCAAGGGAGCGTCTTCATCACCAGACGGTGCAGGCAGCTTCTCGACAATTTGCTCCAACACTTCTTCTATCCCTATATCTTCCTTCGCGGATATTAAGGGAACTGCCGAGGCATCCAGTCCGATCACATCTTCAATCTCCTGCTTGATTTCTTCCGGACGCGCGGCAGGCAGATCTATTTTGTTAATGACAGGCAGGATCTCCAGATTGGCGTCTATGGCCAGATAGGCGTTAGCCAGAGTCTGGGCTTCAATTCCCTGTGCGGCATCTACTACCAGTATCGCTCCGTCACAGGCCGCCAGCGAGCGAGACACCTCATAATTAAAGTCAACATGACCCGGCGTATCAATTAAATTCAGTATATATGTTTCACCATCGAGAGCTTGGTAATTCATTCTGACCGCCTGGGCTTTTATGGTGATGCCGCGTTCTCTTTCCAAATCCATGTTATCCAGCACCTGACTTTGCATTTCACGGCGCGTCAAGACGCCTGTATGCTCGATCAAACGGTCAGACAGAGTAGATTTACCATGATCTATGTGAGCAATAATGCAAAAATTTCTTACCTTTTGCATCTGTTTTGTCATCAAGTTCTCCTTGTATCTGAATTATTAGGGTTTGCCAAAACGGCTGAAGGGATAAAAACGGATAAGCACTTCACCCGTAATGTCCTTCTTTTTAACCGGGCCAAAAAAGCGGCTATCCTGGCTGTAAGGACGATTGTCACCCATAACATAGTACTCGTCGTCTGCCAGCAGCACATCCTGAAACGCATCAGAAAATGCGGATGTTGTCACTTCAGGGTCAAGATATTCTTCTGTCAGCAGCTGGTTGTCAATATATACACATCCATCCTTGATTACGATGTGGTCACCTGGTATGCCGATTACCCTCTTGACAATATTTGTGTCTTGTTCACTGTTGCCCAGATGTGATTTGCAGGTAACAATATCTCCTCTGGATATGCCGCCAAAGAAGCGGCTGACCTTTTCGACCAGCAATTCATCACGACTGTACAAAGTAGGCACCATAGATTCCCCGTAGACAGTATTGCGCTGCAATATAAATTGAGAGAAAAGAATGCCGATTATCAGCCAAAACAAAATAAAGCGAAGCCAGTAGAAGAACTGCTTTCGCTGCTCTTTATCTTTTTCTGCCTCCTTTTCTGCCAGTTCACTGTCAGTACTAATCTGATCACCTGAATCCATTTCAAGCTCGAGATTAAGATTCGAACTATAATGATCGTGTTCGCTGTTCAAGACTATCCCCTAACCCAAATCATCAGCAGGATCTGGCGCTGCCACTTTTTGCTGTTTGTGCCGTACAGATAAGTTTAACTCAATTAACTGCTCGTTATCTACCGCACCGGGAGCTTTTGTCATCAGACAGGAGGAATTCTGTACTTTAGGAAAGGCGATAACTTCTCTGATACTGGACTCTTTCGCCAACAGCATCAACATGCGGTCCAGTCCATAAGCTATTCCGCCATGAGGGGGAACGCCGTATTGAAAGGCTTCCAGCAAAAAACCAAATCTTTCTTCCACCAGCTCCGAGCTGAGCCCTAAAAGCGAGAACATCTTATTTTGCAAGTCCTGATCATGGATACGAATACTGCCGCCTCCCATCTCAACACCATTTACTACGATATCATAGGCCTGAGCCCTCACCCGCTCAGGCGCAGTCTCTAAAAGGCCCATGTCCTCCAGCATCGGTGCTGTGAAGGGGTGATGCTTGGCAACCAGCCGCCCTGCTTCCTCGTCATATTCGAAGAGAGGAAACTCGGTAACCCAAAGGGCTTCCCATTTATCCTCAGGTATGAGATTAAGTCTTCCTGCCGCCTCCAGACGAAGCTCGCCTAAAGCAGTAAGAACGATATCATTAACTTTGTCTGCAACGATAAGGATCAAGTCCTCTGAGCAGGCGTCACAGCGTTCAGCTAATTTTTTTATCAGATCCGCATCGACAAATTTGAGTATTGAACCACGCGGTAAATCAGAGGGCACCAGCCAGGCCAGACCTTGTGCCCGATAAGTTTTAACGTATTCGGCCAGGCTGTCAATCTCCTTGCGCGACAGAACGGCACCGTCAGGTACAGCAATAGCCCGAACAGATCCTCCGCCATTTAAAGCCGTCTGAAAGACTTTAAATTCGCTGTCTGCCACCAAATCTGATATGTCGTGTAATTCCATGCCAAAGCGCAAATCCGGCTTGTCAGAGCCATATTTGCTCATTGCCTGCTTCCAGGTAAGTCTGGGCAGTGGCTGCTCCAAATCAACCCCCAGTACTTCTTTAAAAAGCATAACGAGAAATCTCTCGTTAATGTCCATAATTTCATTTTGGCCGGCGAAGGCCATTTCCAGATCGATCTGAGTAAACTCAGGCTGACGATCCGCCCGCAGATCTTCATCACGGAAACAGCGGGCTATTTGCAGATAACGGTCATACCCGGCCACCATCAACAATTGCTTGTAGAGCTGCGGCGACTGTGGCAGTGCGAAGAAATGTCCGGGAAAAACACGTGAAGGCACCAAATAGTCACGAGCGCCCTCCGGCGTGCTTTTTATCAGCATAGGAGTCTCAATCTCCAAAAAGCCCTCCGCATCGAAGAAATCACGGACCAGCTTGGTCACGCGATGACGTAAAATCAAATTATCCTGCATGACCGGACGTCTCAAATCCAGATAGCGATATTTAAGCCGCAAAGCTTCGTTCGCCTCGGCATCATTCTCAATATAAAAAGGCGGCGTCTTGGCAGTGGAGAGAATCCTTAAGTCCTCGACCCAAAGCTCAACTTCGCCCGTCTTCATATCGGGATTAACGGCGCTGCGTCTCCTGAGAATTCCTTGAGCCGCCAGCACAAATTCACTTCTCACCGAAGCAGCCTTGTCTCTCATGGCCACCGGGCTGTCATCGTCCAAAACCAACTGAATTTCACCGCTGCGGTCACGCAGTGTAATGAAGATCAAACCGCCCAGATCTCTTTGTTTATGACACCAGCCCATAAGAGTGAGTCGTTCGCCTATCATTTCATCTGTTACTTCAGCGCAGCGACAACTTCGTATCCAGCCCGGGTTCAATTCTGCCATATCCTTAGCACCTCTAAATGTTAATGGCGACTTTATTCAGCGCCCGCATTTTTCTGCCGTACCATTATACAGCAATGTTGCAAAGCATGCCGCCCGTAAAATGAACTAATCGATAAAATCCTCAGCGCGGCAGCCGTCTCACTTTCAACTTTTCTTGCACCATGAGGACATCGAGATATGCTATAATCTGACACTGACAGACGATAAATGAGGTATGTGAATGCGTTTGCTCGCCATTATAAATCCTGCTGCCGGCAGAGAAACCTTTCAACGGGATATCTATGATATGCTGACCGGACTTGCCGATAGCGATACTTATAGCAAGATTGAGCTTCGCTACACTCAAGGGATCGGCCACGCCAGTACATTGGCTGAGTCAGAAGGCGGCAATTTCGATATTATTGCGGCAGTGGGCGGGGACGGCACTGTTCACGAAACAGTCAACGGAATGATGCAGGCAGGTCATAAGACACCGCTTGCCATCATAGCTGCAGGGACGGTTAATGATTTCGCAGTGGCGGTTAATCTGCCTGCCAAAACTGAAGATATCCGACAGATGCTGCTGAATCCGCGTGTTAATATGATTGACCTGGGTTTTTCTGACGGCAGCTATTTTTTCAATGTCTGCGCAGGAGGCATGCTGGCTGATGTTGCTTATCGCACTACCAGAACCAGCAAAACTGTACTCGGCCGGCTCGCTTATGTCTTAAATGCGGCAACAGATCTGCCTGTGCGTCTCTTTAGGCCATTACATCTAAGCATTGAGACTGATGACGATATAATCACAGGCCCCATGTATCTGTTCATGGCGGCGAACACGCGCAGCGTTGGAGGTTTCCGCAATATTGCCCCTGACTCAAAGCCCGAAGACGGCTTATTGGACATAATAGCCATACGCGCCGAAGGGCCTGCCCCGATTGGTTCCATGGCTGCACTTTTGGTCAAGACTCTAAACGGCAGTCATGTTGAACACAGAAACTTCTACTATAAACAGTCCGCCAAAGCCACAATCGTTGAGCTTGAAAATAAAGAAACACTGCTCGATATGGATGGTGAACAGAAAGGCTCCCTGCCTGCCACCATTGAAGTCGTTCCCTCGATCTTCCCTTTAGTGGTCCCTCAGGATTACCGGCAAACTTAATGCAGAGATTAATAATCTGTTTTTTCCAGCAGCTCTAGATAAGCGGTGGTGTTTTCTTCCAATTTTTGCAATAGCTCTGCATATTGCTCATAGACTGCGGCGGGAGTATTTTCCGAAAAAGATGTTTCAATAGCTTCAATTTCTGTCTCAAGATTTTGAATTGACTCCTCCAGCGTCCGGATTATCCGCCTTTGCTCTGCAGATTCCTTTCTCTTCTTTGCAGCCAGCTGTCTGACGGCAGCCTGGTTTTTGCGAGACACCCCGGCACCCTCAGCAACTGCCTCATCCGGAGGAAGGACAGGTGTGAGGGCATTTGCTTTGCTTGCTCTCACCATGCCTCGCCAACTCAGATAAGAGTTGTATTCCTGCACCTGTACGCCGATAAATCCCCAGATCTTTCTTGCTGTTTTGTCAATAAAATAGCGATCATGGCTGACAGACAAAATCGCACCGTCATAATCTAATAACGCTTGCTCCAGAATTTCTCTGGAAGTGATATCCAGATGATTAGTCGGCTCATCCAACAGGAGCAGATCCGGTACCTGCAACAACAATTTGCACAGATAAAGTCTGGCTCTCTCTCCGCCGCTCAATACTTGAATTTTTTTGAAGACGTCTATGCCCCGGAACCCATATCTTGCCAAAAGATCTCTGCCCTGTCCTTCTGTCAGACCGGGATCAACTTGCCTGACTTCAGTCAGCAGGGTATTGCTCTTTGCGCTGAACTGTAAAAGTTGTCCCATATAGCCAATATTTACTCCGGAGTTCACTTCCACCCTGCCGGAAGAAGGAGGAAGGCTCCCCCGCATGACGTTGAGCAGAGATGTTTTGCCGCAGCCGTTAGGCCCGGTGATCAGAATTCGGTCCTGAGGATATATACAGGCGCTAAAGTCACTGAATAAAATTTTGTCATCATAGGCAAGGCAAATATCCTCGGCCTGCACTAGAGGCGAGGAGCGGGTTTTACGCTCAGAGTTTAGCTGAAAGGAGAATTTAACTCGGGGCTGTTCACTGCCCAGACTCTTTTCGGCCTCATTGACTTGCTCGGATAGTTTTGCCGCTCTTTTCTCCCTGCTGTGGTACTGATTCATCTTGCGGTGTGAAAACATAGTCTGAGTCACCTTCTGCTCATGCTGCAGAGACTCTCGCAGATTTTTCAGTTCTCGCTCGCGGGAAAAGCGTATCATTGCCTCAGTTTCTTTAAAATCGGTATAGCTGCCTGCGCGCACTGTCAATTTACCCTGCGTCAGCAAGGCCGTGTGCGTGGCGATATTGTCCATAAAGCTTCTGTCATGAGAAATCACAATTACTGTGCCGGCAAAAGAGCTGAGCCATTCTTCCAGCCACTCTATCCCATCGATATCCAGATGATTTGTAGGCTCGTCCAGGAGCAGCAGGTCAGGACGGCTGACAATAATATGAGCCAGAGCTGAGCGCATGCGTTCACCTCCGGACAAAGTATTCAGCGGCCGACGAATAATATCTGCAGATAACCCCAGTCCATGCAAAACTGTCAATAAATCAGCCTGGAATCTGTATCCTCCCAGAGCTTCAAAACTTCGAATCGTCTGATCATATTCCTTAGAAAGCTCAGCAAACTGCTCGGGGTGCTCCGTCATATCTTCTTCGAGCCTTCGCATCTGCAGTAACAAATCATCATACTCCTGATGAGACAGGCTGTTTTTGGACGGATCCGGCTCAGTTGAAAGCTGCTGGGGTAAATATCCTATAACTGTGCCTGAGGCCAGGTTAAAAGAACCAATATCCAGGTCAGGAATCTCCTGCCCGCTGATGATTTTGAGCAGAGTGCTTTTGCCGGCGCCATTCGCGCCGGTCAAGACCAGACGGTCACCAAAATCCAGGCTCAGGGACAGGCCGTCCAGAACCTTTTTGCCGAAATATGTCTTATGAATATTTTCCAGTGTAAGAATGCTCATCGATAACCATTTTAACAGCTGCAGGCAAATGAATCTCATCAGATATTGAAGAAACTGTATCAAAAGGTGTCAAGGGCGCTGCATCTTGCTGTAAACCTTTTATATAGCAAGGCAGATGATGTATTATATAAGGCACTTTCATTAATTTATTATTTACTTGGCGCAGGACAGCGGCGGGGGCGGCGCCTCCATTATTTTCTCGTCGGGAAATGATAAAACAGCAGCAAATTTGAAATCAATCATTCTTGCGCTTTATTCTGGCGGTCGGAAGAACAATAAATAAAACGGAGGAAGGTCAGTTATGTCAAAGTTTTTGATTATTAATCCGGGTTCCACTTCAACAAAAGTCGGCGTATATGTCTCAGGCGAGTTCACCATGACACGGAAGATCGAACATGGGACAGAGATGGGAGAGCCGACATTCGGGCCTGATCAATTGCCTTCCCGAGAAAAAATGATTCTTGATCTGCTGGACAAGGAAGGTATAGATCCCGCTGCAATGGATGCCATAGTAGGACGAGGCGGACTTCTCCATCCCCTTAAGGGCGGCGTTTATGAAATTAATCAGGATATGATTGAAGATCTTCATACTAGCAGATATGGCTGGCACTCCTGTAATCTGGGCGCTTTGCTGGCAGACTCGATTGCCAAACGCTTCAATCTAAAATCTTACATTGCTGATCCTGTTATTGTCGATGAGCTGCAGCCTCTGGCTCGCATCAGCGGCTGGCCGCAATTTGAACGCAGATCGATTTTTCATGCCTTGAACCACAAAGCGGTGGGACATAAGTATGCTTATGCCCAAGGCGGCAAATATGAAGAATACAATCTGATTATTGTCCACATGGGCGGCGGCATATCTATCGGCGTGCATCAGAAAGGCGAGGTTATAGATGTGAACAATGCCTTTAACGGAGAAGGCCCCTTCTCACCTGAGCGCACAGGCGGACTGCCGGTTATTTCAGTTATTGAAGCTTGTTTCTCAGGAGACTTTGCGGATGCTAACGATGTAAAGGGTTCCTTTGTCGGCAAAGGCGGGCTGTTGGCCTATCTGGGAACAAATGACGCCAGAGAAGTTGACCGGCGTATTGAGGCGGGCGATGAAGAAGCTCGCTTTATTCTGAATGCCATGGCATATCAGATTGCCAAAGAAATTGGCAGTGCCGCTACCGTGCTCAGGGGAGAAGTGGATGCTATTTTACTTACCGGAGGTCTGGCTTACGACACTTATCTGATAGAGTGGATCATCGAACGTGTCAATTTTATCGCCCCTGTCAGGGTTTTCCCCGGTGAGGACGAACTAAAAGCTCTTGCTCACGCTGTCGATGGCGCTCTGGCAGGGAAACAGCCAATCCTGCAGTATAATTAGACGGACTAATGTGTATTGACAGCAGCCTGCAGCAGCAGATGAAACACTTTTTGCCTGCCGCTGATCATAAATCTTTAAAACGCCGGATGGCTGCCGCCAACTTCGAAATGTTTTGACAGGAGGCAATAATTGATCTTAGCTAATAAGCAAATAACCATCATTTCCGGGCACTATGGGACGGGCAAGACTGAATTCGCTGTAAATCTGGCCATTGCCATGGCTCAGGACGGCAGAGATATCTCGCTGGTAGATCTGGATATTATCAATCCCTATTTTCGTTCCTTTGAACGCAGACGCGAGCTGGAGAAAAACAAAATCACAGTCTATGTGACATCCAATGAGGGACTGGCTGATACCCCCTCACTGCCCGGTTCCATTATGTCTGTCTTCACGAATAAAGATCAGCAGAGTGTAATAGATCTGGGCGGAGACCCTGCCGGTGCGAGAATCCTGGGATATTACAGGCCGCAGCTGGAAGAAACTGACTTTGATTTTTGGTTTGTGATAAATCAAAACCGTCCCGAAACCTCTACGCTTGAAAATGTAGTACACTATTTTGAACGCACCCAAACAATGAGCGGGCAAAAGATTACCGGTCTGGTAAACAACACTCATCTTGGACGCGAAACCACAGCTGAAGATATAATTAAGGGGGATGTTTTTGCCGTCGAGGCTGCCAAGAAACTGGGGCTCCCACTCATTTGCACCACCGGTGAGCGAAAATTCCGAAAAGAATTGGAAGGAAAATTGGCAGGCTCTTTTTTCCCTCTTGACATATATATGATCAAACCGTGGGAACTGAGTGAAAAAGAAGGAGGAAAATTCACATGGCTGGATATGTGAGCTTTAGAGAGGACTTATGCAAAGGATGTGAGCTTTGTGTCTATGTCTGCCCGACACGAATTATTTACTTAGACAGGGACTATACGAATAAAAGAGGTTATCATCCCGCCAGGGTAGATGAAATGGATAAATGCACCGGATGCGCTCTTTGTGCGCGGATATGTCCTGATTCCGTAATTACCGTGGAACGTGAATAGGAGAAGATAAAAATGAGCAAAGAATTGTGGAAAGGCAATGAAGCAATCGCTGAAGCCGCCATCCGGGCCGGCTGTCGCTGCTATTTTGGCTATCCGATCACTCCGCAGAGCGAAATACCTGAGTATATGTCGCTGCATATGCCGGAAGCGGGAGGGGTATTCCTGCAGTCTGAATCCGAGGTTGCCGCCATTAATATGGTCTATGGAGCTGCGGGGGCAGGTGCCAGAGTGATGACGTCATCTTCTTCTCCCGGTATCAGCTTAAAACAAGAGGGTATTTCTTATATGTGCGGGGCTGAGCTTCCGGGTGTGATAGTAAATGTTATGCGCGGCGGTCCCGGTCTGGGCACCATTCAGCCTGCTCAGGGTGACTATTTCCAGGCCACCCGCGGCGGAGGTCACGGCGACTACCGCTTGATCGTACTCGCCCCGGCTAATATACAGGAAGTAGTGGACCTTATGCAGGAAGCCTTTGACCTCGCTGACAAATACCGTATGCCTGTCATGATGCTGCTCGACGGCATGATCGGCCAGATGATG
>LSQX01377990.1_pt1 | contig 10020 bp, 9 predicted proteins | sample 654561 | NCBI WGS metagenome assembly LSQX01 (sample SAMN04489861, study PRJNA283612) | anaerobic digester metagenome | isolation source: 4 biogas reactors fed with cattle manure at either 37C or 55C with and... | place: Denmark: Kongens Lyngby | collected 2014 | reverse complement strand
AGATGTGTATAAGAGACAGGTGAGAACAGCGCAAGGGCCGCTTTACGGGGGAGAAGGCTTCGTGAAACACCGATGCGCAAGCAATTGGCCTACAAAAAGGAATTGGCCCCCGCTCAGTGAGCGAGGGCCAATTGCCTTGTGTGCGCTAGTAGTTGACGACGAGGGACGGCAACCACAAGATGATGTCAGGCACGAGAAAGAGGATCGCGACGAGCACCAGGTCAATGACCACAAATGGCCAGATTCCCTTGAATACCTCGACCACTTTCACCCCTGAGGTGCCAGATACTACGAAGCAGCTGATACCCACGGGTGGGGTGATCATGCCAATCTCGATGAGCTTGACGATCAGAATTCCGAGCCAAATATTGTTGAACCCGAGTTCTGCGGCAACCGGCGCCAACAGTGGCACCGTGATCACCAGAATCGACAGGGATTCTAGCGCCATGCCGAGCGGCAGCAAGGCTGCGAGCATGATCGCCATCGTCAGGTGGGGGTTCATCTCAGCCTCGAGCACCGCATCAGTCAGCATTTGCGGTACCTTTGCGGCCACGAAGAACACCGAGAGCACTGCCGAACCGACAATCAGCGAGAACACCATCGACGTGGTGCCAGCGGTCTCTTTCAGCGCGTCGATAATGGCTCGCATCGTCGCCTTGAAACCGCCGCGTACGTGCTCGATGACCAGCATGACCATCGCCGCCAACGCGCCAATGGCTGCCGACTCAGTGGCCGTAACGATGCCTGAGTACATACCGCCAAGTACCACCGTGAACAAGATCACCAAGTACACGAGGCCACGCTTCGGCAGGTCGCGCAGGCGTGTCGGTGCTACCTCAAGTTGGGTAGGCGACACCTTCACCTGTGTCTTGGTCGCTGTGTTGCCACCTGAAGCGTCACTGAGCGCGCCGGCCAGATCCTGGTTCTTCGCCAGTTCTGCTGCCCGCTTGTCGAGCGCACGCTTGCCCGCAAACATCATGTAGATCGCGTACGCGATTGCTGACATGATGCCTGGGATGATGCCTGCGGCAAGCATCTTGGCAACCGATTCGCTTGTCATGATCGCGTACAGCACCAAAATGATGCTGGGTGGAATCAGCACGCCGAGGGTGCCCGCAACGGCGACGCTGGCGGTGGCCAAGGGAATCGGGTAGCCGTGCTTACGCATTTCGCCCACCGACAACTTCGACATGGTTGCCGTGGTGCCGAGTGACGAGCCAGATACGGCCGCGAAACCTGCACACGCCATGACGGTTGCCACGCCGAGGCCACCCGGCAGCTTGCGGAACGCGTGCGCGGCTAACGCATACACTTGCTCAGCAATCTTTGCCTTCATCGCGAACATGCCCATGAGAATGAACATCGGAATGATCGTGAGCGTAAACTTCGCAGTCTCGTCAAACGGAATCGAGCCGAGCATGTTGGTGGCAAACTTCGCATCACGCAACAAGAGCAGACCCGTGGCGCCCGACAGAGCGAGAGCAAACGCGGCTGGCATGCGGCTGGCGAGCAGCAGCAACAACAACGCGATGACGAGCAGAACAACTGTGCCGTTATCCATTGTGGCGCCCCTTATCTCCGTCTGCGGGTGTGGCCGGGCCGCGCAGATCTGCGTCTCCTATGACTGGTTCGTTCGCGGCGGTGAACGAGGCAATATCTTCGCGCTCTTCAACCGCGACCTGCAGCGTGGTCGTGTCAGTAACGATTACTTCAAATTCTTGGTATCCCAGCACTTCGTTGCCGCGCACCACACGAATGACATTGGTGATTGCGATAAACAGCATCGCGGTCAACCCGATGGTGATGAACCAGCGTGCAGGCCAGAGCGGCCAGTTTACGAGCCCCATGCGGGTCTCGTTCGAGGCAAGGGAATCAATCGCCCGCATTCCGGTGGCATAGATCATCCACACCAGAATCACGCAGGTCAACGTCCATCCGAAAGCTACTGCCCACCGGCTGATTTTGGGATTGATGCGGTCAGTGACCAAGTCCACGGCGATGTGGCCATTGGTCGCACCGGTGTACGCCATGCCCAAAAACACGGCTGCAACGAGCACGGTTTCGCTGAGCTCGAGCACACCAGGCACTGATGCGCCGCTGCTCGTTCGCACGATCACGTCAATGGTGATGAACACCATCATCGATATCGTGGCGAGCGTAGCAAGCACACCCAGGAACGAACTCGTTCCTAATGCGAATCTCTTCATAATCTCCTACTTTGCGCTACACGTAAGAATTGGTTCGGGCGAGCATTCACGCGTGGCCCGAACCAATTCTCGTGTGTGTATGTTAGCGCGCGGCGAACCGTTCTACACAGGCTGCAACCGGATCAAGAATGTCGGTCGAGTCTGAAGCGGCTGCGTTCAGTGCTGCAACGTAGTCGTCGAAGTAGCCCTGTGCGTCTGCGAGGCCATCAGCTTCTGCCTGAGCGATGTAGGCGGCGATGAGGTCGTCTTGCACGAGGTTCTTCCACTCATCAGTAGCTGACTCGTCCCACGCGGTCAGGCTCTTGATGTTGGGGAAGTCGAGCATGACGTCGCACTGTGAGTCGGTGACGGTGCTGAACTGCTCCATGCCCACACCAGCGTTGAGCTCGTCGCGAACCTCGTCGACGATTGCGCGCAGGTCTTCTGGCAGCGAATCGTAGAAGTCCTTGTTCATCCACATGGTGAAGGTGGTGTAGGCGCCGACACCGGGATCGACCCAGTCGCTGAGCTGCTCCATGAGCTTGTAGTCGACGGGGCCGTCCATGCTCCATGACACTGCGTCGGCGACGCCGCGCTCGATGTTCTCGTAGGTCTCAGCAGCGGGCATCGAAACGACGCTTGCGCCGACCATGTCGAGTGCCTGAGGCAGTGCGCTGCCGATGGCACGAATCTGCAGGCCGTTGAGGCCCTTGATGTCAGTCACCTGAGAGTTGGTACCGATGATGGTGGTGCCGGGGCTCCATGCAGCGATGTACTCGATGCCGAGGCTTTCCCACTGTGCGACGGCTGAATCGTTGTTCGTGTTGACCTCGTACAGGGCCGACATGAGGGCCTGTGGGTTGTCTGCCATGAACGGAATGCCGGCTACTGACATCGACGGAAAGAGCGATGCCGAGTAGTCCGAAATCGAGACGCCCAGGTCGGCACGGCCGTCACGCACGCACTCAGCGATTTCGGGAGCCTTACAGATTGACTCGGGCTCGGTGCGGTCGACGGTAATGCGGCCATCTGAACGCTCTTCGAGCTGGCTGTAGAACCACTCAACCAGCGGTGCAGTCGGCACGTTCGGCTGGACCATCGTGACTGAGTTGATCGTGACGCTTTCTTCACCCGAGGCGCTGCCTCCGTCTGAACTGCCACTGCTGCATGCGGTCAGCGCGAGAACGCCGACGGCAGCAAGCGCCAAAACTGGCTTCAACCTAATTGACTTGCTCAAAGTTTCCTCCTTGAAATGCGCGGTTCCAAATGAACCGTCCGGGGGCTTGCCCGCCAGAGTATGTTACCTCCGCATTTCGCTTTGTGCACACCGTGTTCATATAGTGAACGACTTTCGGGTGATTGTGGCGAATTTGTGATCTTTTGGTGCCCGCTCGGGTGCGCGACGTGGCGGAATGCAGCGAATAAGCTCGCGTCGACTCTCAGGCCTGATCGCCCAGCCCGTTGACTCGCTGAATCTCAGCCTGGTACGGGGCGACGACCGACGGCGAAATCTGACAATCGAGCAGCAGCGTGCCCTGCGCGCCGTGGTTGCGCCACTGCTCGAGAGCATCGAGGTCGGCGAGCGTGGTCACCTTCACGCCTGTAGCGCCGAGCGCTGATGCGAGCGCCGCAAAGTTGACACCTGGAATTTGCATGGGCGCCTGGTTGATCCCCATGAGCCCGTACAAATGCACCTCAGCGCCGTAAGCAGCGTCGTTCCAGACCACGATCACGCAGCTCTTGGTGGTGCGTATTGCGGTTTCGAGGTCGGCGAGCGCCATAAGCCCGCCGCCGTCGCCAGTGCTCACCACGACCGTGCTCTCGGGGGCCGCTGCGGCGACGCCCGCGACTGTTGCGAGGCCGAGACCGATGGTCTGATAGGCGGTTCCGACCATGATCATGCGCTCGGGTGACGCGACGCTCCAGAACATATTCGCCCAGCCGATAAAGTGCCCACCGTCGCTCGTCACGTGGCGATCTTTAGGTAACAACTGACCAAGTCGTGAAGCGATGGCACGAGGATCAAGCCGCCCGTCATCACAGAGGCCGTCTGTCGCCGCAGTGCCGGCATCGAGTGCACGCAGCTCTCCGTCTGGCTCTAATCCAGCGACCGTATCGCGCCATGCGGGTGCGCCCGGCCGGTGGTCGCCGAGCGCAGTGATGAGCTGTTGCAGCGTCCCGCGGGCATCGCCTCGCAGCAGCAACTGTTCGATCGGCTGCTGCGTGCGCGGCGCAGCTACTTGATCGAGATCAACACGAATAATTCTTGCGTGCGGGGCAAATAGTTCACCAAATCGCATCGTGAACTGGTTGAGGCTTGCGCCCACGACGAGCACCACATCGGCGAGGGCAATCGTTTGCATTGCTGCGTGCTGGCCGAAACCGCCGGTGAGGCCCAAATCGTAGTGCGGTGCGGCGAAGATGCCACGGGCGAGCGCCGTTGATGCGGTGAGCGCGCCGAGCTTATCAGCGATGTGGTCGAGCAGGTCTCCAGCATCGGCGAGCCACGCACCGCGCCCGGCGAGCACGAGCGGACGAGCTGCCGACGTCAGCACCTGCACTGCGGCAGCGAGCTCGATCGAAGTGGCCTGCGTAGCCGGGCGGGGGTGTGATGCTGGGGCACCCGGGAGCTGTCGTGGCATTGTTGCTGCCGCGAGCGCGGCTACCACTGCGGGGTCGGCAAGATCGATCTCGCTGTCTGCCTCGAGCGTGTGCCCAGGGCGGTGCGTGGGCTCTGGCAGGGTCGCTGCCGCGAGATCGTAGGGGATCGCAATCACGACAGGGCGGCGCCTGCGCAGCGCAGAGCTGACTGCCCGTTCGACAATCACCTCGACGTTCTCGAGGCCCAGGGTGTAGGTGGGCACGCCCAGCGCGGCGGCGGCCATCTCTTGATCGATGCCCCAGGGGCGGCGGCCCGTTGTTGGTTCATCGCCAACTACGAGCAAGAGGGGAGTGCGTGCTTGGGCTGCCTCGGCGAGTGCAGTCAGCGTGTTTGTGAAGCCCGCGCCGTATGTGGTGGTAGCGATGGCGATGCGCTTGGTGATGCGGGTGTAGGCGTCGGCCGAAGCGACGGTTGCCGCCTCGTGGCGCACTGCAGTGAACCGAATCTGCTGTTCGATGAGCGCGTCAATGAAATGCGCGTTCCCGTTGCCCATCAGGCCAAAAGCCTCGGTGGCGTGGGGCTGCAGGGCCGATGCAAGGGTGTGTGCGAACGAGTGCATGCTGATCCTTTTGAACTGGTGAGTATACGAGGTGAACCGTATGTGTCTCGCCGAGATCGGCAGCAGCGCCCCTTTTTCGAGCACCTTCTTCGGCATTCGCAGGGTGAGAGCGAGCCGTGCTGGACGCTTCGCAGTTTATCAGTTGCTGAGGATCATGCGGGCCGCTGCCGACTGCAAATCGCTGGCAATGTCTTGCAGTTTGTTCGGTACGCCGATGGTGACCACAGCTAAGGCTGCCGCCGGTTCGCCCTGTATCCGCAATGGCACTGCGACCGAGGTAATGCCGCTGATGACTTCATCTTGGCTGAGTGAGAAGCCATCTCGCATTGCTTTCAGTGCGGCTTCGGTGCGGGGGCGTCCACCGAATACGGCGTAGTGCTCGTCACGACTGAGCGAGGCCTCGATCGCGTGACCTGGTGCGCCATGCAGTATTGAGTGCCGAGCCCCCGGGCGCTGCGCAAGGTTCACGTTGCCACCGCTCGGTTCGATGCTGAGCATGGTGATCACTTCGTCTGCGTCGAGCACGGCGACAAACGCGGTCATCGCGTACCTGTTCGCGAGCGTAACGAGTTCTGGTTGAGCGATCTGGGTCAGCGACGGGGCAGCCCTGCGGCCAAGGGCCGACAAGCGGGGGCCGAGCCGTATCAGCCCGGCATCGTCCCGCAACACGAATCGGTGCTCTTCGAGCGTGCGCAGAATGCGGTAAGCGCTCGAGCGGTGCACTTCAAGGCGCTCGGCAAGTTGGGCGATTGAGAGGGGGCGTTCGGCTTCTGCGAGCAGTTCGAGAGCGCGTAGGCCGCGGTCGAGAGTTTGCGATCCGGGGAGGGTTTGTTTGGCTGCTGGGCCACTAGTGGTCATGCCACCATTGTGGCCGAAGCGCAGGGGTCGCTCGCGCATTGTTGAAGAATCGCGCAAGTCGCGTAGACTTGAACGTTAAAGTAATGCGTGGCGAATGGTGGGGTAGACGTGACAACAGCAAATGAACCTCGATGGCTGAACGAGGACGAGCTGCAGACGTGGATGCCCATGGTGAGTCTCACCATCTTGCTGCCCGGCACGATCGAGGCGCAGCTCAAACGAGACGCGGGTCTGAGCTTCTTTGAATATCACGTACTTGCGATGCTTTCCGACGCGAAAGATCGCACGAGGCTGTTGAGCGACTTGGCGCTCTGGACCAACTCGTCGCTCTCGCGACTGTCGCATGTCGTAACGCGCCTTGAAAAGCAGGGGTGGGTCAGGCGCGAGGCATGCGCCCATGACGGCCGTGCGACCAACGCGGTGCTCACCGACGAGGGGTTCAATCATCTCGCAGCACACGCGCCAGCCCATGTCGAAGAGGTGCGGCGAATCGTGTTCGACCAGCTCACACCGACTGAGGTACAGGCGCTTGGTGCAGGCATCGGCAAAATTATCGATGACCTCGACGCCGACACCACTGCGCTGCTAAAGCCCCCGACGACGGCGTAACTAGTTGCGGGCCGCCGCGATTGCGGCCAGCACCGCGTCGTGCAAATGCGCGTTCGTTGCGAGAGAGCTGCCATTCCATGCGGTCTCATTGCCGTCAATATCAGTGAACGCGCCACCGGCTTCGCGCACAATCGGCACGAGAGCCGCCAGATCGTAGGCTTTCACGTCGAATTCGGCAACGATATCGACGAGCCCTTCTGCGAGCAGCATGTATGACCACATGTCGCCGTACGCACGGTCTCGCCACACCTGCTCGGCGAGGGCAAGCAGCGGGCTGAGATACCCGGCATCGCGCCACTGCGCAATACTTTGGAAGCTGAGCGATGCATCAGCCAAATCGCGCACGCCCGATACCCGCATACGGCGCGCTGGCGCGCCGTGATCCTCGCGCCAAGCATCACCGCCGAGCTCGGCAAACCAGCGCACCCCAAACGCCGGGGCGCTCACCACGCCTACCGTTGGTGTGCCGCCGATTTCAAGGGCGATGAGTGTGGCCCAGTTGGGTACGCCGCGCAAGAAATTTGAGGTGCCGTCGATAGGGTCGAGGATCCAGCGGCGTTCGCCGCTGTCACTGCGGCCCGACTCCTCACCGAAGAAACCGTCGTCGGGGCGTTCTGCTTCGATACGATCGCGCAATGCGCGTTCGACAGCAATGTCGGCATCGGTGACGAAGGTACGGTCAGGTTTGGACTCAATGTGCAGATCTGCCGAACGAAATCGGGGCAGCGAGATGCTGTCTGCCAGTGCGGCGAGGTCAAGCGCGAACTGCAGGTCACGCGATGGTGTAGAAAACGTCTCAGACATGTCTGCTCCAAACAAGAAAGGCTCCGCCCAAACTGAGCGAAGCCTCTACTACTTGTACACCCCCCGGGACTCGAACCCGGAACCCACTGATTAAGAGTCAGTTGCTCTGCCATTGAGCTAGAGGTGCTCGTTGTCTCTCAACAACAGATAAACCCTAGCATGAGCCTCGGCACTTGCAAAAACGAGGGTGGCGTTTGCCTATGACGCCTTGCGCGCAGCCTTTGCGGCGGCTTTGGCTTGCTTGACCTGCTGTTTGAGCTCAGCTTCGTAAGCTTCATCTTCGGGCTGCTTTGCCACTGCGGCAACCGCGAGCAGCAGCCCCGCAGCCCACACCAGCCACACAATAAAGCGGCGCCAATCTCGAGGCATGCTCTGTGTTTGTTTCAACACACCCATCGCCCCGACGGCTGCGCCGATGACCCCCATGTTCGTCAGGTACTTGCCGATAGCCATGCATCAAGCCTATCTGGGTGCGATACGCTAGGGGCAGTCTAAAGAACTTGGGTGTCGTGCCCAGAGAGAACTTGTCGAGAGAGGTCGCAATGGCAAAGCAGAACGAGGCACTGTTTGAAGAGAGCTCACAGGGCTCGGTGAGCGCTATCACCGCAGTCTTTTTCGTGCTTTCTACGGTGCTTGTGCTCGGCGGTATGGTGCTCTTCAGCTACGGCTTTGGCACCGGCGAGAGCGATATTTGGCTGTTTTCTGCCGGGCTAGCCGCAACCATCATTGGGTTCATTCTTCCCTTCGCAGTGCTGCCAAAAATCGGCAAGTAACCAACTCTGAAGTATTCAGCGGGGGTCAGCGTGGGCTGACCCCCGCTTTTGTTTTTCCTGATCTCGACCGCATGCGCGCTGAGTGCGTGCTGGGCCGGGCTAGACTAATGGGCATGGCAGAGATCGATATAAAGCCGCGTAGCCGAGACGTGACCGATGGAATCGAGAAGGCGGCCGCGCGCGGCATGCTTCGTGCGGTGGGCATGGGTGATGCTGACTGGGACAAACCCCAGATCGGTATCGCAAGTTCTTGGAACGACGTCACCCCGTGCAACCTGAGCCTCGACCGGCTCGCGCAGGGCGCGAAAGAAGGCGTGCACTCGGGCGGCGGGTATCCGCTCGAATTCGGCACCATCTCCGTGAGCGACGGCATTTCGATGGGCCACGAGGGCATGCACTTCTCGCTCGTGTCGCGTGAAGTGATTGCCGACTCGGTAGAAACCGTGGTGATGGCCGAGCGCCTTGACGGCACGGTGCTGCTTGCCGGTTGTGACAAGTCACTGCCCGGCATGCTCATGGCTGCAGCTCGCCTCGACCTGGCATCGGTCTTTCTCTATGCCGGCTCTATTGCTCCCGGGTGGGTGAAACTCACCGACGGCACTCAAAAAGAGGTCACCATCATCGACGCCTTCGAGGCGGTCGGTGCGTGCAAGGCCGGCACGATGAGCGAAGAAGACCTGAAACGCATCGAATGTGCGATCGCGCCGGGCGAAGGCGCCTGCGGGGGCATGTACACCGCGAACACCATGGCATCGATTGCCGAAGCGCTCGGCATGAGCCTGCCTGGCTCGGCTGCGCCGCCGAGTGCTGATCGTCGCCGTGACTACTTTGCGCATCGCTCGGGCGAGGCCGTCGTCAACATGCTGCGCAAGGGCATCACCGCGCGCGACATTTTGACGAAGAAAGCCTTCGAGAACGCGATCACCCTGCTCATGGCGTACGGCGGTTCGACGAACGCCGTGCTGCACCTCTTGGCTATCGCTCGCGAAGCTGAAGTCGACTTGACGCTTGACGATTTCAACCGAATTGGCGCGAAGGTGCCGCACCTTGCCGACATGAAGCCATTCGGCAAGTACGTGATGGCTGACATCGATCGCCACGGTGGTGTTCCCGTGATCTTGAAGGCGCTGCTCGACGCTGGACTGCTGCATGGTGACGCACTGACTGTCACCGGCAAGACCATGGCTGAAAACCTTGCCGAGCTCAACCCAGACCCGATCGATGGCGAAGTGATTCACCACCTCGACAACCCCATTCATGCCACCGGTGGTCTCACCGTGTTGCACGGGTCACTCGCACCAGAAGGCGCAGTCGTCAAGACTGCCGGGTTCGACGCCGAGGTCTTTGAAGGCCCTGCCCGCGTGTTCGAACGCGAACGCGCCGCCATGGACGCGCTGACCGAAGGCAAAATCGGCAAGGGCGACATTGTCGTCATTCGATATGAAGGGCCAAAGGGTGGCCCGGGAATGCGCGAAATGCTTGCGATCACCGGTGCGATCAAGGGCGCAGGGCTCGGCAAAGATGTACTACTATTGACCGATGGAAGATTCTCAGGCGGCACAACCGGCC
>LSQX01202444.1_pt1 | contig 10020 bp, 8 predicted proteins | sample 654561 | NCBI WGS metagenome assembly LSQX01 (sample SAMN04489861, study PRJNA283612) | anaerobic digester metagenome | isolation source: 4 biogas reactors fed with cattle manure at either 37C or 55C with and... | place: Denmark: Kongens Lyngby | collected 2014 | reverse complement strand
ATGGCACCCATTGGAGCTTTTCTTGCCATAAGTGGCGAATTTAAAATTGAACCAATTCTACTCTCTTTGGCTGTTTTCTTTTGGGTGGGTGGTTTTGATATTTTGTATGCACTGCAAGATGATGAATTTGATGAAGAGCATCAGCTAAAGTCAATTCCACAGCGTTTTGGAAGAAAAAAAGCTATGAATATTTCAAGAATTAGCCATCTGTTTTCGCTAATTCCACTCTTCATTTTCGGAATTATGATTGAAGCAACATGGATTTATTATATAGGTTTTTCTCTGTTTTTAGCAATTTTAACAATTGAGCATATCTTGGTGAAACCCAACGATTTAAGCAGGGTCAACTTGGCTTTTGCCACCATGAACGGAATGGGCGGTGTTATCTTTGCAACATTTACCATACTTGACTTGTTTAGCTTCTACTTTTAATTACAATACTTATATGAAAAATTTTTTCAAAAAGAACTTTAAACTTCACCATATAATTGGAATTGTACTGGGTGCAGTGGCAGGATATATTTATTACTATAAAGTTGGCTGCAAAACAGGAGTTTGCCCTCTAAAATCCAATCCATACACCATGGTCCTATACGGAGTTTTGTTGGGATATTTGCTGGTAGATTTTATGGTAATATCGTATAAAAAGATAAAAGAACCCAAAAATAACATAAACGAAGATGATACATTTTCCCATGAGGAAAACGAAGAAAAGTAGAACTTTAAATATTTTTTGTATCTTTAAAACCAAAAACAATAATTTATAAATATGAAATCAGACATTGAATTAGCCAAGGAAGCCAAGATGCTCCATATTAATGAAATTGCAAAAAAGCTTAACATCGACACCGAAGATTTGGAATTGTACGGCAAGTATAAAGCCAAAATTCCTTTGACATATATTGATGAAGAGAAAATTAAAAACTCCAAACTTATTCTTGTAACAGCCATGACCCCAACGCCTGCAGGCGAGGGAAAAACAACTACTTCCATAGGTTTAGCACAGGGCTTGAACAAAATAGGGAAACAAGCCACAGTTGTTCTTCGTGAGCCGTCATTAGGACCTGTTTTTGGTGTTAAAGGTGGTGCCGCTGGTGGCGGAATGTCGCAAGTTGTTCCCATGGAGGATATAAATCTTCACTTCACTGGCGACCTTTCGGCAGTTGAAAAAGCCAATAATTTGCTTGCTGCATTGATTGACAACAACATTCAAAACAAAAAATATGGTCTAAATATTGACCCCAGAACTGTTGTTTGGAAACGCGTAATGGATATGAACGACCGCTCGTTGAGGAATATAGTTCTTGGTCTGGGCGGAACAGCCAATGGCATTCCACGTCAAAGTGGATTTGATATTACAGCAGCTTCTGAGGTGATGGCAATTTTGTGTCTGGCACAAGATATGGAAGACCTGAAGGAGAAATTGGGTAATATTTTTATTGGCTACACATTCGACAAGCAGCCTATCTTTGCCCGCGACCTGAAAGCCGAAGGTGCTATGGCTACATTGTTGAAAGATGCTCTAAAACCCAATCTTGTTCAAACAATGGAAAACACTCCAGCAATTATCCACGGCGGACCTTTTGCCAATATTGCTCAAGGAACCAACACTCTTGTAGCCACCAAAACAGCCTTGTCGCTGTCTGATTATGTGGTAACAGAAGCTGGATTTGCCTCCGATTTAGGTGCCGAAAAATTCTTAGATATTAAGGCTCGTGCCGGTGGCATATCCCCAGATGCTGTGGTTATTGTGGCAACAATTCGTGCCATTAAATATCATGGTGGAGTGGGCTTAAAAGAGCTAAACACATCCAATGTAGAGGCAGTGAAAAAAGGTCTTGAAAACATTGATAAACATATTGAAAACGTACGTCATTTTGGATTAACACCAGTAATTGCCATTAATCATTTTGTAACCGACTCCGACGAAGAGGTGGCAGAAGTGGTGAAGCATTGCCAAGCACAAGGTGTGAAAGTTGCCGTTAACAGAGGCTGGGAAAAGGGTGGCGAAGGGGCAATAGAACTTGCCGAAGTTATGGTTGAGGTAACAAGCGAAAAAACTGAACCATTCAAGCCTCTTTATGAGCTTGAAATGCCCATGAAAGAAAAAATTAAAGCCGTAGCCCAAAAAATGTATGGTGCTGATGATGTGGAGTTTTCAGCCACAGCACAAAGAATTTTGAGACAAGTTGACGACTTGGGTCTATCTAACTTACCAGTTTGTATAGCCAAAACTCAAAACTCACTTTCTGATGATCCAAAACTTATTGGTCGCCCCAAAGGATTCACAGTAACAATCAACAGTATTGACTTTGCTGCTGGAGCCGGATTTATTGTGCCCATTGCTGGTAGCATTATGAGAATGCCTGGTTTACCTGGTGTTCCCTCCGCCGAAAGCATTAATGTGGACAATGATGGCGAAATAACAGGATTATTCTAAAACAAAACCCATTATAATAGAAAAAGCCAAGCTAAAAAACAGCTTGGCTTTTCTGAAATATCAATTTCAGTATTGTCTCTTCTTCCCAAACCGCTACAGTAGTAATATACTGTTTGTCAGCAATTTAGTTTTGGTTCGCACTAAAAAGATCAAGTCAGAAACAATTTCAATTGCCTAGCTCTAATTGGTTCTTAACTAATTCATAATAAGCGCCTTTGAGTTCTGTTAGATTGTTATGTGTGCCAGTTTCTATAATTTTTCCTTTTTCTAATACAACTATTTTATCTGCATTTTTCACTGTACTAAGACGATGAGCCACAACTACTACTGTTTTTCCTTTATAAAAATCTTGCAAATTTTTCACAATAGCTTGCTCATTATTTGCATCTAATGCGTTGGTAGCTTCATCAAAAAACAAGAAATTTGGGTTTTTATATATTGCTCTTGCGATTAATATTCGCTGTTTTTGTCCTTGGCTAAGACTTTGTCCTTCGTTGCCAATAATAGTATTATATCTCAAAGGCAAAGACAGTACGAAATCGTGAATATTTGCTGTTTGAGCGGCGAATATTAATCTGTTTTCATCAATTTCCTCGTCTGATATTGATATGTTTTCGGCAATTGTATTAGAGAAGATAAAACCATCTTGCATAACTACACCACAGTTTCTTCTCCAAAAATTTGTATGTATGTCTTGCAAATCTATATTATCCACTTCTATTTTTCCTTCAATAGGTTTATAATATTGTAAAAGTAATTTTATTAACGTTGTTTTGCCACTACCACTAGCTCCGACAATAGCTGTAACTGTATTTTCCTTGATTATAAGATTTATGTCATTTAAAACTTTTGGAGAGTGTTTTCCTTCGTATTGAAATGTTAAATTATTTATTATTATTGATTTGTTTGCGAACTCGGTGCTTATTATTTTTTTTTGCTCGTTTTCATCCTCCATAGTGTGAATCGAATTTACTCTATCTAAACTAATTTTTGCACTTTGAAAATTGTGGATAAATTGAACAAAATTGTCAATAGGTGAATTTAATTGACCAACAATATATTGCACTGCAAGCATCATACCCAATGTTAAGTCGCCATATATAACAGATGTCGCTGCAATAATTGTAATTATAATATTTTTACTTTCATTAATAAAAACACTTCCAACTTCTCTTATCTGCTCAATTCTCATTGATTTAACATTAGTTTCGAATATGTCAGCTTGAACATCTTCCCATTCCCAACGTTTGCGATCTTCACAGTTTTGAAGCTTTATTTCCTGCATACCGTGTATTAATTGGAGCGTTTTATCTTGGTTTTGAGAGTGTTGTTCAAAAAATTTGTAATCAAAATATTTACGTTTTTTTAAAAACAATATTATCCATACTGTATATAAAACGCTGAAAAGCAAAAGTATAAGAAAAATTTTCAAGCTATACAATAGTAATACCAGACTAAAAACTACAAAATTTATAACAGAAAAAAATATACTAAGAGACTGTGTAGTCAAAAAACTTTGAATTCTTTGGTGGTCTTGTATTCGTTGAGTTAAATCGCCGACTAAACTAGTGTCAAAAAAACTCATTGGAAGTCGCATTAGTTTTATAAAAAAATCAGAAATAAGGGACAGATTTATACGAGTGCCTATATGCAATAAAATCCATCTTTGAATAAAGTCAACACTAAGTCGGCTCAAAGTTATTGTTAGTTGTGCTATTAGAACAAGGTATATGAATTTAATGTTTTGATTAGTAATGCCAATATCTACAACACTTTGTGTGAGAAATGGAAGTGTAAGCTGGAATAAAGAAGCTAATATTAATCCCAAAAAGAGTTGAAAAAAATATTTCTTATATCGTAAAAAATATTGCGAAAGATGTAGCTTTTCTATTTTTCTCTGTTTGTTAGAATTAAGATTTTTGCGTTTGATATCTGAACTTGTCTCAAAAAGAAGTACTACACCATAGCCTTTTCCATCATCGTGTGAGCTAAACCAGCCCTCTTTAAATTCTTTTTCACTTAACTTTAAGAAACCTTTTCCAGGGTCTGCTATGTGTATGAATTTTTTTCGTTTCCATAAAGAAGTAGTTATTTTGTGTACGACAATAAAATGTTCTTGTTGCCAATGAACGATGCATGGTAGAGGAGCTACTTTTTCGAGTTGCTCCATGCTTATTCTACCTCCAACTGTTTTAAATCCAAGTTCTTGAGCAGCATCAGAAATTCCTAACAAAGAGACTCCTCGCTTAGATTTATGGACGAATTGTCTTATAAAATCAGCATCTGATTTACAACCATAATGATCAGCAATCATACATAGACAAGCAATGCCACAATCCATAGAATCTAACTGAGGAATAAATTTCATTAGTCTTTCTTCTCTTAATTAAATATTTCGTTTATAATTTTTTCGTATAAATTTATTTTATTGATATAAATCTCAGCTTCAATTTTGGTTTTTTCTTCAAAATCTATTGATTTACGGTTTTCAGTTTTTAAGTTTTCATGAAGATCAATTTTTATTACACAAAACCCCTCGTTGTTTTTTATTAATATTTTTTTATCAAACTCTTGTATTTCAGATTTTATCCTTTCTCCATATAAGTTTTTAATGTTGTCAAGAATAATTATTACATCTTGTCCTGATTTTATTTTTTCAATTTGATTTGCAGCAATATTAATATGAACCTCATATCCATTGTCGTTTTTATATATTATGCCTGATGCTCTTATGCTTTCATCAAATCTAAAATAGTATGCTCCTACTATAAAAATAAATATCACAATAAAAAGTGAAGAAATGCCAACGCGAATAAGCATAGGAGGAATCTGTCCAATTATTTTACGTGATTTAACTGAACGAAGATTTAGATTGTTATCAGACATAAATAGTTATAAAAAGTTTATGGTTTATTTTTCAAAAACAATAAAACAATATTTATTTGTGTTTTTCTCCTTTTCTTTCTCTATAATGCTTTTGTTGTTTTCTTCGTTCTCTTGTTCTTTTTCTTTGTTTTCTTTACACTCGGTGGAATATTTTTCGTTTGTATCACCACCCTTGCAAGTACAATTAACTTTTATAAAACATGAAGAACCGGCAATAATTTCACTTAATTCTTTGTTGCTGAAGTTCTCACCCTTTTCGATTACTTCAATGGTTTTTTTCTCTTTGTTTTTCATGATTGCTTATTTTTGATATTAATAAATCCTATCTAGTTCTTCTTCCATTCCAGTTTTTTTCTCAACCCATTTTCTGTTTGCGTTGAAGCGATACAAAACGCTCACATAAACGGCGTGTTGTCCCGAATCGGATATTTGTTTGAACTCTGTCTTTTTGTAGCGAGCTAAAGTGCTACTTATTGACTGAAATTTATAACCGGCACCCAATTGCAAAGCACTCTTTAGAAGATAATATTTGAGACCAAGCTCGGCTTCGTAAGATGGTTGGGCTATGGACATTCCTGCATTCCATTTTGGAATATACGAAAATGATGCTTCGGCAGATAAGTTTTTGGCAAGTTGATACATTCCATTTATGTAGGAATATATATTTACGATAGGAAATATTAATTCATCTAATTCTGTTTTTGGATAATAATAAAAAGGCTTTTGAACGAAAAAACCTGCATTAGCAAACAGTTTTTCCGACTGATACCAAGCTCCTATATTGCCAAAAAGCGTTTGCTTTTTGAAGTTTTCGTGTGTTGCTATTATAATACTGTCGTTGGAGTTTAAGACCATATCAGTAAAATCTTCGCTATGCGAAAAACCTACACTAATATGTATAAACTGCATAAGCATATAGCTCAAGTTGGTCGAATAGCTTATTTCGGGTTGTAGAAATGGATTTCCAATTTTGTATAAATATGGATTCATATAAAAATTTTGATTGGAAATTAGGCTATACGACTGTCTGTTGATATTTTTGGAGGCATTTAGAGAGAGAATATGAAAGTCGGAAATAAAATAATTTATATTTAAACTTGGGAAAATATCGCCCTTTTGCCTACTCATGTTGTCATCGCCTATTAGGTCGTCAAGTTCTCTGCTATAAAGTTCATAGCGAATACCAGCCTCGAAGCTCATCTTTTTTATTGATGACGATATTTTGGAATAGACAGATATATTGCGTTCGTTTAGAACGTTTTTGGTGTTGAACAAGCTACCGTCAAAACCATCTTCTTGTGAAATGTATTCGCTGAAATTTTTATTTGTTGTTTGAAAAACCTTTACACCAGCAAATAATCTCGACTTTATTCTTTTTAGTGGCACATCGTAATCTCCTTTAATAGAATAAATATTGTAAGAGTTATCGCTGTTTATAATATCGGTTTTTGTCGATTCTAAAATGTTATTTTTTCCATTGGAGTTTTTAATATAATAGTCGGCTAATATTGAAAAATTTCCATACTTTTTAGTTTTTTGAGAATAGTTTATGGAGCTTTGTAAATACTCTTCACCATTAATTATGTCGGTATTGTTGTGGTAATCCATTTGATTTTGGATGGTGCTATTTATGTCAACCAAAATTTTGTTGTTTTTCAAACCTCCATTTATCTGAAATCCAATTTGTTTATTGGAGTCTATATCATAGTTGAGTCCATAGAATAAATTATTATTTCTGCCTCCCATATCGGTTTCTGCCAAATAGTCGGTATAATAAAATTCGTTGGGATTGATTAGCAGTCTGTTTTCAGATTTTTCCATATACTTGGCTTTGCCCTCGTTGTATGAAACAGAAAGAGTTTGCTGAATTTTGCTTTTGCTATATGCAAGTTGCAAATTGAACTCATTGTAAAGTGCTTTTTTGTATTTCAAATTGTCGTAAATTCTGCCTCCAAAATAGTTTTCGCGTTTTTTTGTAATTATATTTATAGCATATTTTTGTGATGCATCTAATGCGGCATGCGACTCCAACAACTCTATTTCCACCACATCTTGCGGGTTTATATTTTTCAAATCGCTTATCGACTTTGTCTCCTTTCCGTCTATTAAAATAAGAGGATTGGGATTGCCCATTATTTGCAAACCGCCATTTGACGAATATGACGCTCCGGGAATATATCTCAAAAGATCGTTTACGGTAGAAAGCTCTTGAAGTTTTGTGTTTTCGACCTTTATGGAAATGTTGTTTTTTCCGTTTACACCCACAGTGGGACGGCGTGCCTTTATGGAGACTTCGTCCAAAGTGCTTATTTCAGACTCCAAAACAATTTCTGTTTCAAGTTTTGTCGATTTTCTATACTCAATATCCTCGCAATTTTGTTTGTAGCCCACAAAACTTACACATAACTTATATGTTCCACTATTTATATCTTGGAAATTTACTAAACCATCTTTCGAGACCGTTCCTGCCACAAGACTATCGTTGTGGTATAGAGCAACAGTTGCATATGAAATTAACTCTTTGTTTTCGTCAAATACTTTAAGCACAATTTGCGAAAAGCCCATATTTAAACTCAATATCAAGAATAGGCTTAATGATAGTTTAATTTTTTTCATTTGTAAGTGTTTTTAATTTATAATAAGATTCAAGATATTTGTCAAGATTTAATTTAGCATAACTACATAAGTTTTTGTTTTCACCCGAAATTTTATTGTTTATCCTTTCCCACTGGCAACCACCTTCGCAAACGAAAAACAGACAACAATCTACACACATTTCATCTTCAAACATAGGATAGGCTGTTAGATAGTCGAGCAAGATTTCACTATTTAATTTTGATTTATCAAATATTGACCCAACTGTTTTTTCTTCTTTACCTATATCATTCCAACATTTATACAATTCGCCTTCTGGTCCTATAAGATATGAGTTGAACTGTGTTGCGCTGCAACCTCCAATATTGTATTCGAGATATTTTAAGTTTTTGTTTTTTACACCTTCTTCTATTAAAAATGTTGAGCTTTCCATGCTCGAAAAAAAGGAACAATCATTATTTGAATTTTTAGAATGATCGGTTAAGATTCCAGGGTAAATGCTCACCCTCTCACTATTGTTCCATCTTTTTTGAAGGTATTTGTTTATCTCATAAAATTCATCTTTGTTGTTTTTATCTATATTGCACCTAATAGCAAGATGAAAATTATAATCAGATTTTAGTATTTCATCAATATTATTCAATATTATTTCCCAACTTCCGCTACCGTCTTTGCAAAATCGTTTGTTATTATGACTTTGTGGAGTAGAACCATCTAAAGTAACTTGAATGAAATTTGTTTTTATGATTTTAAGGAAATCAAAGTTCTCTTTGTTGAGATAGTATGCATTGGTGATAATACCATTACTCACAACTTGCAGATTGTGCTTAGAGAGTTCTGACATTATTTTTTTAATTTTGCCAACAGCTAATAATGGTTCTCCACCATACCATGTTATATTTAATTTTTTTTGTGTTTTTTCGCTTCTTTCAACAATAAATTCAACTAACTTTGCAATGGTATCTTCACTCATTGTTTTATATTCAATGCCTTTTTCATAGCAATATGGACATTGAAAGTTGCAAGCAGTTGTTGGGACGATTGTTAAATTTAAGGAGTCGTGTTGAAATTTAGAATAATCCCTCAAAAACTTTTTTTTATTTATAGCATTTTGTACATCTTTTTTTGTACATATTATTTTTATCTCTTTTAGCGTGTTTATTGTATCAGTATCAAGTTCGCAAAGTACGTCAAAATTGGTTTTTGCGTCTTTTAGCATTTTATAAAACTCTTTGCTTACCTTTATAAAAGAATTGCTTAAACCGTTATATACTAAGTATCCGTGTTGCTTGCTTTCTAAGGCATATAAATATGGCGATATAATGTTCTTTTCCATAATTAAGAAGATTAAGATGTTGTTTCAAAAAAATTTGAAACAACATCTTTGTTTAAACGTTAATAATTAATCTTATTTATAGTTGGAATAGCATTTGTAGAATATGCACCAGCTTCGCCTCCTTTACAATTACAAGGAATGTATATGAAGCAAAATTTTGGGCATAACTCCCTTCCAGAATAGCCTCCTAAAACATTTAGCATATCTTTGTTATTTAACTCCATTCCTTTTTCAATTATTTCAATTTTTGTTTCTTCATAATAATAATTTTAAGTTTTCTACTCATTATGTTTTTTAGTGAAATAAAACTAAGACTTCATGCTTTATAACATGCTGGTTGAAAATTAAGCGTTTAATTTTTCATGTTTATGAAGTGTTATTAATTTTTAATCAGATTCCTTTAACCAGATTTTTTGTATCTTTGTACTGCCTTTCTTGTTTTTAATTTAACATACAATTTAATTTCCATATGTCTTGTGTTTTAAGCCTGCAAGGAAGGTTTTTTTTAGAGCTGGCATAGGCTCATTATGAAAATGTATAAATGGGTTCTGTTTATAAGTATTACAATGTGTTTGTGATTTGAACAAAAATAAATAAATGCTGAGAAAATTTTCAATGTATTTATTGCAAACGACTCTATATATAACATATTTGTTAGATATTACTTCTAACATATCATTAATTATCTCATTACTATTAAATAATAAAGAATTTTTCTTTGAATAATATACAATGTGATATGGTAATAGCGTGATTAATTCTT
>LSQX01292085.1_pt2 | contig 10021 bp, 8 predicted proteins | sample 654561 | NCBI WGS metagenome assembly LSQX01 (sample SAMN04489861, study PRJNA283612) | anaerobic digester metagenome | isolation source: 4 biogas reactors fed with cattle manure at either 37C or 55C with and... | place: Denmark: Kongens Lyngby | collected 2014 | reverse complement strand
GATCAGATTGCCAAACTGGAAGCCAAGCGCCAGGAAATCCGTGATAAACAGAGAATGCTAATCGAACGAGCGTATCACGCGAAAGAAAAACAAAAGGTGGTCGAAACGCTGAGAAGCATCGACTGCTCGGCCGCATGTCGCAAGTTCAACGAACTCGAGGAAAAGATCGAACGGATGGAAGCGGATGCGGAGATGGCGGGATTTAGTTCTGCAGCGCGCACCAGCGAGCAGCAGTTTGCCACAATGGAAAGCGACGAAGCCATTGAAGCCGAACTTGCCGCCCTAAAGGCAAAAAGCGCAAAAAGCACTAAATCGAGTACAAAAGAAAAAGAATAATGAGGATTGGGTAGAGTTATGAATTGTCATTGGGATTGCGGATATAAGGAATATGCCCACACAGAGTATAAACGAGCCTACGACAAGTGGGAATGTGAAGAACCTTGCCGCAGATTGCGCCGCTCACGTCACGGACTCGTGTTTGGAGTATGTCAGGGAATTGCCGAATGGCTCGGAATAGCGGTGTGGCCGTTACGAGTCGGGATGATAATCGCGCTGATCGTTACGGGTTTTTACCCTGCAGGTCTGGTTTACCTGCTTGCGGCCATCATCATGAAACCCGAAGAAGCCTAAACGAACCATTGCAATGGCGGACATCGTCCGCGTACAGTCTCTTTGGAGGACGTCTGCTGAAAACGGACGTCCTCCTTTGTTTACGAGAGATTCTCACGGTACTTTCGATATAGTCCTCGAAACTGATCATAGGTGAGACCGAGCGCTTTAGCTGCTTCTTTCTGATTTCCTTTACACGTTTCCAATGCTTTTTTAATAAATGAGATATCAAGCTTCTGCCGTACTGTTTCAAACTGATCCAATGGGGCATCAAAGTAGTCGGGAACTTCGTTTTCTTGCGGTTTTTCTACATCCCCTCCTAAACAGCGACGGTCAATCGGGTCGAACGGATTTTCAAATGGATCGAGAATGATGGATTCGATAATTGGATTTGACGAACGGTATACCGCCCGCTCGATCACATTTTTAAGTTCCCGGACGTTACCAGGCCAGTCATACTCCATCAGTTTAGTCTTTATTCCTTCCGAGAGAACCGGCATTTCCTTCCACTGGCATTCCAAAGCCATTTTAGCTGCAAAATAGTTTGCCAACAAAATGATATCGTCTCCTCGTTTTCTAAGCGGCGGTAAAAACAATACTTCAAAGGAGAGACGGTCCAGCAGATCTTCCTTGAACTTTCCTTCGGCACAGAGCTTTGGAAGATCTGCGTTTGTCGCCCCGATGATGCGGACGTTTACTTCGTGAGTTTTCGACGAACCGACCCGCTCGAAGGTTCCGTATTCGACAACTCTCAGAATCTTCTCTTGTACTTCGAGAGGGATCAGGCCGATTTCATCTAAAAAAAGCGTTCCGCCTTCGGCCTCCTCAAAACGACCTTTGCGTGTCTTGGTCGCTCCGGTGAACGCTCCTGCTTCATAGCCAAATAATTCGGTTTCGATAAGCGACGGAGGTAACGCAGCGCAGTTGACGGTAATCAGGTTGTGTTGCCACCGTTTCGATAAGTAGTGAAGACGCGTAGCGGCAATTTCCTTTCCGCTTCCCCGTTCCCCTACGACCAGGACACTTCGCTCAACGGTTGCCGCCCTACTCAGCGCCTGTTGAAAGTCGAGAAACGCTTCAGATTCCCCGAGCGGGGTCTGCATTACGGTCTTTTGTTCGTCTGCCATAGGTGTATTTTACCATCGGACGGCAATATTTACCATAGCAACAGAACTTGATATATGGAAATTGACAAGTCAAATGCATTACATATACAATTCTGAGAGTCGGTAAATCAATCGTTATATGCGAAATAGTTACATTACGAATCGTTCAAAGAAGAATTAGCAATGTTGGCACGGTATCTGCAGTATATCGGGTAAAGTAATCCGGTAATATAATCGGAGATGGAGGGACAGACAATGGGAGTATTCTCTCGATTCCTAGACATTGTAAATGCAAACATCAATTCCCTGCTCGATAAGGCTGAAGACCCCGAAAAGATGGTCAAATTGATGATGCAGGAAATGGAAGATACGTTGATCGAGCTAAAGTCAACTTGTGCAGAAAAAATTGCAAAGCGAACTTCGAAGGAGCGTGAGCGGAAAGAACGCGAAGCTTTGGTAGAACGGTGGCAAAACCGTGCCGAACTAGCACTTTCCAAACATCGTGAAGACCTAGCTCGTGAGGCGTTGGCTGAAAAGCGGAGACATGCAGCTCAACTCGAGCAGCTTGCAGATGACGTCCAGAGGTATGAAGAGATTATTGCGAAAAGCAAAGAAGATATCTCAAAACTGGAGGACAAGCTACTGTCTCTGAAAAACAAATATCAGGCAATCATCGAACGTGCCAATCGCATTCGCGAACAGAAGGCAGCTAGCGAGACCATTCGGAAAGCGAGCGATCGCGAGGCTATGAACCGTTTCGAGCAGATGGAACAGCAAGTCGACCGGATGGAAGCGAGTACCGGCATGTTCAGCCAGAGCGATCCGGTAGACAAACGATTCGCCGACCTTGAGGAGATGGAAGCTATCGAGGCCGAGCTCGAGGCTTTGCGCAAGCAGCACACGAGCTCTACCAAATAACATTCAAGGAGTATCGGCATCATGGACAGTCAAAGCATAATCCCGGTGATCGCCATCGTAACACCCTTTTTATTTGCAGCATGGGTAATCACCATGGGAATGAGATCGAAAGAACGGAAGCGAAAGGACAAACACGAATTCGATAAGGAAAACGAGGAGTTCTATCATGAACTCGCACAAGGAATCAGAGACCTTCAAAGACGGATTGAAAATCTTGAGATTATTCTCCGCAATAAGGGTAAATAGTAAGGAACATAGGTGGGGATATGGCTACTAAGAGACTGTACCGTTCCCGAAAGGGACAAATTTTTGGCGTATGCCAGGGGATTGCCGACTGGCGCGACCTTCCGGTCGACACCTTGAGAGTGATTGTCGCACTGGCAATCCTTGTAACCGGGGTATTCCCCGGGTTGGTAATTTATGGCTTGCTGGGATTATTGCTACCGTTGGAACCCGGATACGGAACAACATACGGCGATGATTATGAGAAGGAACGAAGACGCGAAAGAACATACGGACGCACTACGACTACGAAAGAAGATTTACGCAGCACATTCGAGTCCCTGAAACGGAAGGTAGAAGGGATGGAAGAAGAGATTTTCGATAAAGAGCGCGATTGGGATCAGCGGTTTCACGAGGACGTAAGATGAAAAGGCTAATTCTGACGTTAGCGATTGCAATGATGATATGTTCAACTGCATTCGCTTCCGGATCAAACGAATCGAAGTATGAAAAGACGATTCTTTCCCTCGACAAGGACGGGATCGTTGAGATAAAAACAGATGCGCCGCACATCACCGTCGTACGATCGTCACATCCAGATACGGGAAGCGTAGTCTTGTCGGGAAACGGAAAATCGAACTACAACATGAGCGTATCCGAAAGTCATGGGAACCTGAGTGTCAAAATTAAGCACAAAAATCGTTGGTTCTTCAGAGTGTTTGGAAACTCGAGTGCCCAACTGACCGTCACGCTCCCTGGCGATTGGGCAAACGGAGACCTTGTGTTGGATAGCGTATCGGGATCGGTCAACATTCTTGATCCTATATCTGCAGACAGACTTGCATGGTCTACCGTTTCGGGAGCAATCCGTTTCGAGCATATCGAAGACAGCGGGAACGTCAGTCTTTCAACGGTTTCCGGAAAAATTGAAGGCGGGCAAATCATAGCACAAAGAGCGACCATAGAGTCGGTCTCCGGCGCAATCGAAATCGACAGTATCGAAACCGATTCACAAAACCTGCTTGAGGTCTCTACTGTTTCGGGAAGAATCAAGCTACCGAATCTGAAAGCTGACAAAATAATTGTTGATTCGGTAAGCGGAGCGATCGAATGCAATCTACCACGTCAGTATTCGGGACGCTTGAAGCTGAAAACGGTCAGCGGAGCTATAAGAACAAGCCTGACCAGTAAAGTATACGAATCGTCCGACAACCGCACGCGTTCGTACACCTTCGGGGATGGAAACGGTTCTATTGAAATATCAACAACGTCAGGAGCCATATCCATCGTTGAATAATTTGATTCACTCCATTTAAAAGGCTGGCGACAGCCTTTTTATTATTTATAGGACAAAACCCTTTACCAGCTTACGATTCATCAATATCTTTTGAACAAAACATATGAAAGACCTTAATCATTAGGGAGAACAACCAATGCGTTTGTTACTTCGATATCTCTGGAAATCGCGATTGTTTGTTCTCTACGTTATCGTTCTGTTATCGATTAACGCAGTATGCAATCTTGCGCTTCCCTCTTTTACATCCCGTATCGTAAACATCGGTATTCAGCAGGAAGGAATTCAGTCTGCGGTCTTTGAACAAGCGGGAGCATCGCGATTCAACCAGATACTGACCATGCTCGACACTTCCGAGCGAGAAACCTTTGCCAATTCATATCGACACGACGGTGAAGTCTATGTATTGGACAGCATAGAAGACACGACTGAAATCGAACGACTTACTGTTGCTGCATTTTCCAAACTAACCGGTCTTCCCGTTGAGCTCGCTACCCAGGCAGCAGTTTTCGCGATAGCCGACGAATATCGTACATTAGGCATCGACGTCGATGCCATTCGCATTTCTTATATCCTCAGAACAGGGTTGGCAATGCTCGCCGTGGCGTTTACCGCTATCGGTGCTTCGATCATGGTATCGTTTTTCAGTGCGAAAACCGCTGCGGTAATCGGAAAGAGTCTGCGTTCAAATATATTTTCAAAAGTCCTGTCGTTTTCTCGGCCGGAAATGGATTCGTTTTCCACTTCTTCGCTCATCACTCGAAGCACCAACGATATACAGCAAATCCAAATGTCTTCGGTCATGCTCATGCGAATCGTATTTTTCGCCCCTATCATGGCAATCGGAGGAGTGCTGAGGATTCTCGGTGTCCAGACAGCACTGGCTTGGGTAGTCGGTGTAGGCGTACTGGTGATTATCCTGATTGTGGCAATTATGTTTGTTGCGGTCATGCCGCGTTTTAAACGTCTTCAGTCTCTCGTAGATAAAACAAATCTCATCATTCGTGAAAGGCTTAGCGGTCTTCAGGTTATCCGGGCGTTCAATACGTACCGGCATGAGCAAAAACGATTCGATACAGCCAATCGCGACTTAACGAAGACCGCACTATTTGTAAACAGAGCGATGTCGGCGATGATGCCGGTTATGATGTTGGTCATGAACCTGGTTGTGGTCTTGATATTATGGAACGGAGCGCATCATATCGAAGCAGGCACGATGCAAGTCGGAGATATGATGGCATTCATCCAATACGGGATGCATATCCTCATGTCGTTTTTGATGATCAGCATGCTCACGGTCATGCTGCCACGAGCCGCTGTCTCGGGAGATCGAATTAACGAGGTGCTCGAGAAAGAGCCCTCAATCATCGAAAGCCAAAACTCACACAAGACTGATGTTTCAAAACAGGGCGTCGTAGAGTTTTCCCATGTCGGCTTCACCTATCCCGGAGCTGCGGGGGAAGCTTTGCATGATATTAGCTTCACTGCTAATCCAGGCACCGTTACCGCGATTATAGGTAGTACCGGTAGCGGTAAATCGACTGTATGTAATCTGCTCGTCAGGCTCTACGACGCAACGCAAGGATCGATTCTTGTCGAAGGGTGGAACATTAAGAACATACCGACATCTCTGTTAAGAGAAAGAATCGCTTATGTCCCGCAAAAAGCAGTACTCTTTTCCGGCTCGGTTACTTCGAATATTGCTTTCGGGACAGAAATGGAAAGCCAAACGATTCAACAAGCTGCATCTGTTGCACAGGCAGACCAATTTATCGCAGAGATGCCCGAAGGTTTCGAATCTGCAATCTCGCAAGGAGGCGCTAATGTATCGGGCGGACAGCGCCAGCGGCTCGCCATAGCGAGAGCAATAGCTAAAAAAGCCCCGGTGTTGGTATTCGACGATAGCTTCTCTGCACTCGACTTCCAAACCGACCGCAGGTTGCGCATCGCATTGAAAGAACACATGAACAACGCTACCGTCATAATCGTTGCACAGCGAATCAATACGATTGCACACGCCGACAGGATTTTGGTATTGGAAGACGGCAAGATTGTCGGTGACGGTACACACCGTCAGTTATTGAAAACCTGTCCGGTTTACCGGCAAATCGCGGCATCCCAACTGTCCGAAAAGGAGATCGAGGCATGAGTACGCAAAAACCTGTTCTCCCACAAGGCAGAGGTCCGACATTCGGACCGAGAATGATGCTCGGAACGCAAAAGCCTAAAAACGCAAAACAGACTGCAAAACTATTGTTTAAAAAACTCTCTCCTTACAAAATTTCAATCATATTCGCTCTCATAGCTACGATTGCAAGTACTGTGTTCGCAATCATCGGTCCGTCGCTGATAGGTTCGGCGACTACTACGATTTTCAACGGATTAACCGGCAGAATCCAGCAGAAAGGCTCGTTCGACTACAAAGCTTTAGGCGATATCCTCATCACGCTTGTCCTGTTGTACACGCTCAGTTCACTACTGATGTTTATTCAGAACTTTATTATGTCGACCGTGGTGCAAAAGATGAGCTATACGCTACGTTCCGACATCTCTGAAAAAATCGACAGACTCCCGATGAAGACGTTCGACCAGATTACGCATGGCGAGATTCTTTCGAGAATCACCAACGATATCGATACGCTTAGTCAGAACCTCGGCCAGGGAATGAACCAGTCTCTTGCATCGTTGGCAACGATTATCGGGGTCTTCGTCATGATGATCAGAATAAGCCTGGTCATGACACTCGTTGCCATACTGTTGTTTCCGATTGCCTTGATTCTGAGCTCCAGCATTATCAGACGAACGCAAAAACTCTTTGTAGCGCAGCAAAAGTCGCTCGGAGAATCCAACGGACTTAACGAAGAGGCCTCCAGAGGCCACGATGTTATCAAAGCCTTCAATGCAGAACCCGATATGCAAAAGAAATTCGAACGTATTAACGGCGAACTCTATGATTCTGCTTGGAAATCACAGTTCTTCTCTGGTTTGATGGGCCCAATCATGATGGGTATCGGCGATGTCGGATATGTATTGGCGGCATTGTTTGGCGGGTATCTTGCAATTATCGGAGCCATAACCGTAGGCGATATACAAGCATTCATACAGTATATGCGTACGTTTAGCCAGCGTATCGGTCAAACAGCACAGGTTACCGGACTATTCCAGTCTACGATGGCCGCAGCCGAACGAGTCTTTGATTTTCTTGCGCTTGAGGAGGAACATGATCATAGTGAAGCATCCCTACACGAAGTTCACGGATCGGTTGCATTTGATCATGTCGCCTTTTCCTATATCCCCGAAAAACCCGTTATACGAGATTTCAGCATCCATATCGAACAAGGGCAGAGAATTGCCATCGTTGGACCCACCGGAGCCGGGAAAACCACAATCGTCAAACTCTTGATGCGCTTCTACGATATCGACAAAGGAACGATACGGATCGACAATCAGGATATCTCATCGTTTAGTCGTTCGGATGTAAGACGCCACATGGGAATGGTTTTACAAGATACGTGGCTTTTTAACGGAACGATTCGCGACAATATCAGATATGGGCGCCTTGATGCAACGGAAGAAGAAATCATCGAGGCAGCCAAAGCAGCTCGAATCGATCATGTCATCCAGACGCTTCCAGGAGGATATGACATGATCATAAACGAAGAATCGAGCAATATCTCCCAAGGTCAGAAACAACTGATTACGATTGCGCGAGCCTTCCTCTCCAACCCAAGTATCCTGATTCTTGATGAAGCAACCAGTAGCGTCGATACGCGGACAGAAATTTTAGTCAAAGAAGCGATTACGCACCTGATGCATGGAAGGACAAGTTTTATCATCGCCCACCGGCTTTCCACAATCCGAGATGCAGACAGCATACTGGTCATGCGAGACGGAGATGTGGTAGAACAGGGGGAGCACAAAACACTGCTTGCAAACAACGGCTTCTATGCCGAGCTCTACAACGCTCAGTTCGAAGCCCAGGATGCTAGTGTCTGACCGTTTGGGGGACCGTACATGCGTATCGGCTTGGACATCGGGTCGACAACGATCAAGGGGATCGTCATCGATCATGAAGGTAAAGCGGTTTTTTCTCATTACGAACGACATTTTTCTCAAATCACTGAGAAGACCTCGCAATTGTTGCAACGAATCGATACAGAAGTACTTCATGGCCGGATAGCATCAATCATGGTGTCCGGTTCCGCAGGGCTCGGGATGGCCGATCGCTGCAGACTCCCTTTCATCCAGGAAGTACATGCTACGCGTATTGCTGCAAATACACTGATTCCCGATACCGATGTCATTATCGAACTAGGCGGGGAAGATGCAAAAATTCTATTTCTCACCCATGGTATGGAAGTTCGGATGAATGGGACATGCGCAGGGGGCACCGGTGCGTTTATCGACCAGATGGCTACATTACTCGGAATCTCCGGTGATGAGATGGACAGCCTTGCTTCAAGAGCGGAACGAACCTATACCATTGCAAGCCGATGCGGCGTATTCGCAAAATCGGATGTCCAGCCCTTGTTGAACCAAGGGGCTGCTAAAGCTGATGTTGCAGCAAGTATTCTAGGAGCGGTGGTAAACCAGACGATTGCAGGCCTTGCACAGGGAAGACCGATTAAGGGGAAAGTTGCCTACCTTGGCGGTCCACTGACCTTTCTGCCCCAATTGAGGGCCTGCTTCGATAAAACGCTCGGATTAACCGGCATTTGCCCGAACGATTCGCTCTATTACGTCGCACTAGGAGCTGCGTTCTGCGCGACGAGCGACATAGATATTCCTTCTGCGATTGAGACGCTCGAAGCCCACCGTAACGACGATTCGTTTTCTTCCATTACTCCGCTATTTACAGACAGGCTCTCGTACGAGCATTTTAAAAAACGTCATGAAAGAGCCCGCGTCAGAAAAGCTGACTTTAAAACAGGAAAGCAGAAAGTCTATGTCGGTATCGATGCAGGATCTACCACGGTAAAAAGCGTTATCATCGACGAAGACGGTGCAATACTCGATTCGAGCTATCAATCGAATAGCGGTAATCCGGTCCCGATCGTAAAATCAGTCATCGAACGGTTGTATACTCAACACCCGGATGCAATCGTTGCGTCAAGTGCCGTCACAGGATACGGTGAGCAGATTATTCAGCAGGCATTCCAAATCGACCATGCATTGGTTGAAACCATCGCTCATTTTACTGCCGCCCAATATTTCATGAATGATGTCGATTTCGTCATCGACATCGGCGGCCAGGATATCAAATGCTTTAAGATACACAACAAAACCGTAGACAATATCTTTCTCAACGAAGCGTGCTCTTCGGGATGCGGTTCGTTCTTACAGACCTTTGCCTCGGCTTTGGGCTATTCGATGGAGTCGTTTGCAGCGCTGGGTTTATTTGCCCGTAAGCCGGTCGATCTCGGCTCCAGGTGTACCGTGTTTATGAACTCATCGGTAAAGCAGGCCCAAAAAGAAGGTTCTTCCATCGAGGACATCAGTGCCGGATTATCAATCAGTGTGGTAAAAAATGCTCTGTATAAAGTTATCAGGACAGCATCTCCCGAGCAGCTGGGAAAAAATGTCGTGGTTCAGGGAGGAACGTTTCTTAATGACGCGGTACTGCGTGCTTTTGAGCAGGAATTGGGAATCGAGGTAACCAGACCCGATATCGCAGGGCTTATGGGAGCGTACGGCGCGGCGCTATACGCACGTAATCACGCAGGTGTGTCCTCTTCATTACTGAACTTGGACAGTCTCTCTCAATTCACACATTCTGTATCGACGACGCTTTGCCATCGCTGTACCAACCATTGCAGTCTTACCGTTAACCTGTTCGACCACGGTAGAAGATTTATTAGCGGAAACCGCTGCG
>LSQX01231290.1_pt3 | contig 10021 bp, 9 predicted proteins | sample 654561 | NCBI WGS metagenome assembly LSQX01 (sample SAMN04489861, study PRJNA283612) | anaerobic digester metagenome | isolation source: 4 biogas reactors fed with cattle manure at either 37C or 55C with and... | place: Denmark: Kongens Lyngby | collected 2014 | reverse complement strand
GCTCAGGATGACAAACCGCTGCGCTTAGGATGACAGCTTTTTACTTCTTCCTTCTCATCAGCAGGCCGAGAGGAAGCAGGAGAAGTGCCAGGGCCGGAGCGGCTCCGCCTGCAGTGTTGCACCCGCCGCTGCTCCACTCCTCGGTCGGGGTGGCGCTTGCCATGGCGGCCTGGAGATTGAGATATCCTCCCGTGGCGACCTGGCCGTCGAGATGGGAGGTTTTTGTCACGTTCCCGAGGATTCTGCTCCTGATTTTCCATGCTGCTTCCGACGGATACCTGGCCGCGAGCAGGGCTGCCGCACCCGCTACATGGGGTGTGGCCATGGATGAGCCACTTAGTCGGGCATATCCTCCGTCGTGGTAGGTGCTCCGGATATTGACTCCGGGAGCTGCCAGGTGAACGTACCGGGAGCCGTAATTATAGGCCCGGTAGCCGCTTGAATTGATGGCGGTGACGGTGATCATATTGCTCTCGTTGAAAGAGGCCGGGTAAGGGCGTTCTCCGCCGATGGGGTCGTCGATGTTGTACCCATCGTTTCCGGCGGCGAAGACAAGAAGAATTCCCTGGTCCGCTGCGGCCCTGCAGGCAGTTCGCAGCGTCGTGACGGCGCTGCTGTAGGGCGAAACCCATCCGGCCAGGGAAAGGTTGGCGACACGGATGTTGCGGCCATTTCTCTTTTGCGCTGTTACATAATCCAGGCCCTGGGCTACAGAGCCAAAGGTTCCGTCCCCATTCGAGTCAAGCACTTTCACCGCCAGGAGGCTCACTTCCCAGTTTATCCCGGTGACTCCCTTGTTATTGTTTCCCACTGCTCCGATGGTCCCGGCGACATGAGTGCCGTGGCCGTTATCGTCCATGGGGTTGTTGTCATTGTTCCAAAAATCCCAGCCGTAGCGGCCGGAGAGGTCCCTTCCCATATTGGCCGCGAGGTCTTCGTGGTTGTAGTTGATCCCGCTGTCAAGGACGGCCACGTAGACGCTCCTGCTGCCCACGGACCTGTCCCATGCCGCAGGGGCACGGATGGTGTTCAAACCCCACAGACTGTTGTTCGTATAGTATGGATCGTTTGGCGGCGTCCGGGTGGCGTAAACCCGGTAATTGGGCGACGCGGCGAGGACGGCAGGATTTCCCTCCAGGGCCTGCAGCAGTTCCTCCGTGGTCTTTTCCCCGCTTCTCAGAAGAACGATGTCCTTTCCCGTGACCTCGGCTATGGCGGGGGTGGAACTCACCGCCTGCGCCCCGGCGGAAGCCGCCACTTTTGCCGCCGAAGCGGAAAGGGCCTGGCGGAATGCGGCGGCGCTCACAGATTCGGCCGTAACCGGGGCCTTCAGGAGGACGAGGACTTCTCCCTCAGGGTAGTCATTATTCCCTCCCTGATGCTCCGAGGCGCCCGCCACAGAGGCCAGTCCCAGAAGGACAACCAGGGCGACGATTCTTCCGACTCTCCTCAATATTTCCACCTTCTTTCTTTTGGGGCTCTGAATGCTCTCTAGTGCGAGATTCCAAGGGCGAGATCCTTCGCTCCGCTCAGGATGACAACTTAGACTTGTCATCCCGAACGACCGAAGGGCGGAGGGATCTCGCCTTTGGTTCTGAGTGCCGTCAAACCCGAGATCCCTCGGCTATGATGCCGGCCTCGGGATGACAAGCCGAGGCGAGATCCCTCCCCTCCGGGGATGCTCCTCCCTCCGCTTCGCTTGGGTGCTGCGCGAGCGCGATCGCATTCGCCCGGGATGATAAGGCGAGACGAGAACAAGCCGAAGCGAGATCCTTCGCTGCGCTCAGGATGACAATCCAAGGGCAAGATCCTTCCCCTCCGGGGATGCTTCGCGATCGCTTCGCTCAGGATGATAAACCGCTTCGCTCGGGATGATAAACAAGACTGTCATCCTGAGGCCGGTTTTTTGGCCGAAGGATCTCGGGGTTGACTCTGAATGAAGTAAACCCGAGATCCTCCCCCTTCGGCGATGGCGCCTGCCTCGGGATGACAACTCTTACCAGCCGCCGCCGCCGCCTCCTCCCCCGCCGCCTCCGGACGAGCCGCCGCCTCCGCTGCCGCTCGATGAGCCGGGAGCCTGGGAGGCCGACGCGATGGTGGACGACATGGAGGACGCCAGCGAGGCCACTGCCCCTCCGGTGTAGAAGTTCGCCGCGGAGGGACCCGAGTACCAGTCGGGCTGGTACTGCTGCTGCCTGAGGATTTCCTCGAAGCGGTTCGCCCACGTTTCCGCCGTGTCCAGGGCGAAAGCGTAGGGAAGAAGCCTTTCAAAGACCTCCGGCGTTTCCTCCGGCGGGTTGAACATCTCCAGCCGGTGCCGCTCCGCGGTGCCCATGTACATGGCCAGGCCGTCCGCCTCGTTCAGCACGTCGTTTCCTTTCTCCGTCCTGACCGTCATGAGCTCCTTGAAGACCAGGATCATCAGGCCGGCCGCCAGGGGCGGCGCCAGGAGCCATCCGCTCACCTCGGTGAGGGCTGCAAGGAAGAAAAGGGTGATAATGGTCGCGATTATGGCCGGAATGAAGGCCGTGATTAATTTGCGGAGAATGCGTCCCCTGCTCCTGATTTTTTCCCAGGCGAAGATATAGAGAGTGCCTGCGGCAAGGGTGCCGCCCAGGGCAAAGGCGGAGAGCAGGGCGCCGTCCTCCTGGCCTCCCCAGGCGAGGAGAGCGTAGATCAGGATGGGGATGAGAAATCCCGCCAACCAGATAAGGGTGTTCTTCGAGAAAAGGGACCTGGAGGCATCCGACCAGGAGGCTTGCAGGGTTTCCTTCGCCTTGCCGAGGATCTCATGGTTGTCCTGGACGAGGTGGAGCTCTTTTCTCCCCTGCCCGAAAAGGGTGTTGAAAAGCCGGGATTCGTTCTTCGACGGGCTTGTCTTCCGCTCTTCTTCAGGGACTTTCAGGAGGGCGTACCGTTTCCCGGCAAGTTTTGACGCAAGGGAGACCATCCCGCGCAGCAGGCTCTTTTCGCCTATTTCGCCCTGACGCTGCATTGACTCCTCGAGGGACATCTCCTCGATTTTGAGGAAGCCCCTGACCGCCAGGTTCAGTATTTCGGCGGTGAAGCAGGAGTTGTCCATGCCCATCCCCCTGACGAAACGGAGAAAGCCCGGTCCGTTGCCGGCTGTGGGGCTGAAGAGGGGGATCACCGGTTTTCTCGGCGGGTCCTTTCCCCAGCGGATCCAGGCGAGGGCATAGTACAGCAGGAGCAGCAGGGGAACGCTCCAGAAAAATACGTTTCCGAAGTTGTCGAACAGGGCGTACCGCATGGGCGGTTTCGGCTTTTCCACGATGCCCTTGGGCCAGGTATAGGCCACTGTAAGGCCTTCTCCGGGGGCAAAACGCCTGGTGGTCTCCACCGAGTTGTCGGGAAGAATGCGGGCATCCTGTCCACGGGCTCCCTGGGGGCCTGTGTAGATATCGACGGACGAAAAGGGGACATTGCCCGGCAGCGAGGCGGAAAAGCGGGCTTTCAGTATGGGGAAGACCCAGTCGTTCCCGGTGACGTTCCAGTAGAGTTCGTCGTGTTCCTCGAAAAATCCGAGCTGGCCGGTGGTCACATAGACGAGGGTGTAGGTCTGCTCGCCGGGGGGTGCATTTCCATCCGGGTCCCCAAGGTAGATCCGGATGCCGTTGGAACGGGATTCAGTGCTGTAGGGAACCCGTTCCCCGTTGAGAAGGGCTTCCTCGACCGAAAAGCCGACCCGGACGGTTTTGCCGGAATTGTCCGTGTAGGTTGTGGGAAAATCCCTGAAGATACCCTTCCGGATGAGCCTGCCCTCCACGCGGACCGTGATGTCTTCCCGTACTTCAAGGGAAGCGTCTCCGCGGATGGAAGCCGATGAGGAATAAAGGAGAATGGACTCCTCAGCCCCGGAAGGCCGGGGGAGGAGCACCAGGGCCAGCGCAAAAAGCGCCGGCGCAAGTCTGCGGAACAATACCATGGATGCGCCTCCTCCGTCTTCTGTGAAGCCTAGAAAGAGACCTTCGGCGAAGTCTTTTCTTCCTCCGCTGCCTCGAAGTAATCGGCCTTTTCGTAGCCGAATTTCTGGGCGATCAGCACTGCCGGGAAGGTGGCGATGGCGATATTGTAGTCTCTCGCGGCGCCGTTGTAGTAGCGCCTGGACATCTGGATGTCGTTCTCGAGGGAGGCGAGCTGTTCCTGGAGCTGGAGGAAGTTCGTGTTGGCCTTCAGCTCGGGGTAGTTCTCCGACACTGCGAAGAGGGTCTTCAGGGCTCCGGAAAGCATGTTCTCGGACTCGGCCCTTTCGTTGACGGAACCGGCCCTGCTGATTGCCGACCGGGCCTCTGTGACCCGCTCGAATACTTCCTTTTCGTGGGAGGCGTAGCCCTTCACGGTCTCCACGAGGTTGGGAACCAGGTCAAAGCGTCTCTTCAGCTGTACGTCGATGCCGCTCCATGCCTCGTTCTTGAGGTTCTGCATCCTGATGAGCCTGTTGTAGACCGAAACTGCCCAGAATACTGCGATGGCGATAAGTGCGAGAAGAACCAGCAACACGATCATGAAAACCCCTCCCAGACGTAAATATGGAATTGAAATACCTTGAGATCATTCTACACCAAAGGGAGCGCTGACCGGAAGGTATTTTCTTCGCTTTTTTGCCGGTATTGGGGGAGGGTTTGATACATAAAACGAGATCCCTCGCGTTTGCCCGGGATGACAAACAAGGCTGTCATCCTGAGAAAGCGAAGCGACGAGGGACCTCGGGGTTGTCTTTGTTTGTCATCCTGAGGAGCGGGTCTGGGCGACGAAGGATCTCGGGTTTGACTCTGAATGCAGTAAAAAGCGAGATCCCTCCCCTCCGGGGACGCGACCGGCCATGGAGCCGGCCTCGGGATGACAAACAGGGGCGAGATCCTTCGCTGCGCTCAGGATGACAAAGCAAAGGCAGGATGGCAAACCTCAAATATACCTCCGGATTTCGTCCAGGGACTTCCGTTTTTTGGGGGGGAGGTAGTCTTCGTCGGGCGGGTAGCCGAGGGACATCATGAGGCCGATCTTCGCCTGCCTGGGAAGGTCGAGTTCCCGCTTCACCGCCTTCTCGTCCAGCCAGCCGAACATGCAGCTTCCCAGGCCCAGCTCCGCTGCCTGGAGGGACAGGTGTTCGCAGGCGATGCCTACGTCCATGAGGCTGAACTGGATGCCCCGGAAAAAGCCCCCCATGGAGGCTGCATACCCTGACCGTTCGGTGAGGACGGTGATCAGCACCGGGGCCTTGGCCGCGAAGGAGTTCATGGAATAAATTCCGCTGAATGCCGCTTTCGCAAGGGAAGTCACCTTTTCCGGGGTGTTGGCCACCACAAAGGTCCAGGGCTGGGAGTTGCAGGCCGAAGGAGCCAGCCTGGCTGCCTCAAGACATTTGTCTATGACCGGTTCCGCAACGGGAAAAGGGGAGTATTTCCGGAGGCTGTACCGTTTCCGCACAAGGTCGACGAAATCCATTGTCCGTTTCCCCGCCTCAGATCGTAGGAGCGTTGTAGATAAGGTACCCTGCTGCGGCAATGAGAAGAACGCCGCTGATCTTTCCGAGCCAGGCTGTGGCTTTTCCGCCGCCGCCGGAGAAGATGCGGGAAAAGGCGTCCGTGGCGCTTCCGGCGGCGATGATCACCGTGCAGTGACCGGCGCCGTAGGCTGCCACGAGCAGCAGCGCCCGGACGATATCCGTGGCGGCTGTCTGTATGGCGAGGAAGATCACCGGGGCCGAGTAGGCAAAGCTGCACGGACCGAGGGCCAGTCCGGAAAGTGTCCCGAGGGCGAGGGCTCCCCGGTATCCTGTATGCTTTGTCGTGGGGCCGGATCCGCCCCGGAACCACGGCATGTTGATCAGTCCGAGGAGATGAAGGCCGAAGAGGACGAAGACTCCTGCCACGATGTAGTTCGTGTACCGGTCAATGCCGCCGAGGAAGACTCCGGCGGAGGTGAGAAGACCTCCGAGGAAGGCCAGGTTGACGAAGACGCCGAGGGAGAAGACCACGGAGATGCGGAAGGCCGACCAGAAGGTGGGGTTGTCCGAGTCGCTCACGTAGCCCACTACCAGAGGTATGGTGGCGATGCTGCACGGGCTGAGGGTCATGCCCAGAATTCCCCAGGCATACAGGGCGGCGTATGCCGCCGCCCCGTCGCCATGGAACACTCCGTAAAGGAAATCATATACGCTGCCCATGACCCGGTTCAGTTCCCCTTTTCGAGGTCGTATCCCAGACCGGTCCAGTGCTTTTCAAGGGCGTCGAGGGGCATGTACCCCACCCGCTTGTCGAGCATCTTTCCCGCCTCGTCGAGGAAGACGAGCGTGGGGACGTACCGCACCTGGTAGAGCCTGGCCACGTCGGGGAATTCCCGGACGTTCACTATCTGCACATCGATCATTTCGCCGTGTTTTTCCGAAAAATGGTCCAAAACTTTGGACATCTCCACGCAGGCCGGTCAGCCCGGTGACATGAGTTCCACGAGCTTGGGCCGGGCCGTTTCCGCCGCGTATCCTGTATAGGGAAGCAGCAGAATTACGGCGAGAGCGGCAAAGATAAGAAAGAGCCGGTTGATTGTCATTTTTACATCCCCCCTGGGTGTATTTCTTTTAATGAAAATGCATCAATATTGTAGTCTTTGGACAAGGGGCCGGTCAACTCAAAATGAAAGGATTTTCCCTTTCCGGCACATTTTCGGTAGAATTGCGTAGCGGAAGGGGCGTGAATGGAAAATGAGAAAAGAGCACGATCTTGATGAAAAGGATTTTTTTGAGGATCTCGTTGGCATGCGCCGCAGGCTTCATGCCTGCCCGGAGCTTGATTCCGACTTGAAGGAGACCGCCGGGATCGTGGGCGCCCGGCTTGATTCCCTGGGCATTCCATGGCGCTTCGTGGCCGGAAGCGGCATTGCCGCCCTTCTCGACGGACGGGAACCCGGGCGTACTGTTCTGCTCCGGGCGGACATGGACGCTCTGCCGATAGAGGAAGAGGGGGATTTTCCCTGGAGGTCCAGGTACCCTGGAAGAATGCACGCCTGCGGCCATGATGTCCATACCGCCTGTCTCCTGGGGGCTGCCCGGCGGCTTGCGGAGCAGCGGGGCACTTTTGCCGGAAAGATCCTTTTCGTTTTCCAGCCCGCCGAAGAGACCTCCGGAGGAGCCCTTCCCATGATCCGGGACGGCCTGCTGGATGATCCGGCTCCCGACGGGGCTTTCGCCCTCCACTGCGATCCCTCCCGTCCCGCAGGTTCGGTGGGGGTTCATCTGGGAGCCGTTCGGGCCGCGTCGGACATGTTCGACTGCGTGGTCAGGGGAAGGGGAACCCACGGAGCGGAGCCCCACAACGGTGACGACGTGATCGCCGTGGCCTGCAGGGTGGTGAGCGCCCTCCATGAGCTGGTGGGGCGGACGGTATCCCCCGCGGAGCCGGCGGTGTTGTCCATCGGTTCCTTCCACGGGGGAAGCGCCCGGAACGTGCTGCCGGAGCGGGTCATGTTCTCCGGGATTCTTCGCACGCTGAAGCAGGAGACCAGGATTGCCCTCAAAGCCAGGATACGGCGTAGTGTGATGAACATCCCCGATGTCCTCGGCGCCGTGGGGGAAGTGGTCTTCACGGAAGGATATCCAGTTCTCGTTAACGATTCTGGCCTGGCCGACCTGGTGCTTCGCTCCGCCTCAGAAGCGCTCGGCGAGGAGAACGTCTCCGTTCTTCTGGATCCGAGCATGGGGGTGGATGATTTTTCTTACTTCCTGCAGCGGATGCCGGGGTGCTACTTCATGCTCGGCACAGGGGCGGGAAAAGGTGAAGACGCTCCTCTCCACAGCCCCCGTTTCTGCCCGGACGAGCGGTGCCTGGCTGTTGGAACGGACGTGCTGGTACGCGCAGCCCTGTCTTTCCTGGCGGGAGATTACCAGAAATAGTCGAAGAGCTGTCCCATGGGGAAGCCTGAGATTACCGACCTCCCGAACCTGGAGTACAGGTTCCGTTTGCCGTCGGACAGCGCCTGCGGGGCGAGGCCGAGACGGATGGAGTGGGATGCCTCGATGTAGGCCGCCAGCTTGTCGCAGGCTTCGATGATCCGTCCGTCAAGAGGGTTCAGGCCGTCCCTGTTCTGATCTTCTCCCAGGTCGGTTTCAAGGAGTACCGGCGTGGGAATGCCCTCAGGGCAGACCTTGTTTTTAAACTCGTTCTCGGTGAAGTACCGTATTTCAGGTCTCCAACCCGGAGGAAGCAGGGGGAGGATCCGCTCTTCCATGGCCTGCTTCTCGTAATCCTTGATGAGATCGTCCAGTCCCTCCACGGAATTTTTCACAGGGGAGACGATGTCCCGTGTCAGAACCTCTGGAAGATCGTGGAGCAGGCCGCCGAAGAAGTTGTTGTACTTCCTCCGCGGGCAGGCGCCGATCTCCATGGAAATAAAGTAGGAGAGGACCGCCACGAAAAGAAGGTGCCCGAGGACCGATGTCTGGGGAATCCGGGGAGTCTGTGCCCACCGCTTCTGGAAGCCGAGCTGTCCCACCAGGGAAACGAACCCCCACAAGCCCATGTCCCGGTCGGGGAGTTCTCTCGCAGCGAGCATCTCGTCCACCGCTCTGAGGTCCCGGTGCTCGTTGATCTGCCTGGAAATCTCCCCCCTGGTCTGCTCAATGCCGAACATGGATTTCGTGCTGCTCCAGTGGTAGATGAAGTCGAACTCCCACTTGGTGGCCAGGTAGTGGGCAGCCCGGAGGCTTTTGCGTTCCAGTGACAGTTCGCTGTCCTGGAGGAGATAGTTCCGGAAACGGTGAGCAAATCCAGGGGACAGCCCCTCGAGATCTGGGGCAAGGCGGTCGGCCACCCAGGAGTTGAGCTTTTCCCTCTGTCCCGGATCCTGCATGAGCTTGTGGAATACGGGAGGCTTGATGTCCGTCAGGACCACCCTGTGGAGAAACTCGAAAAGTCCCCCCTCGATGAGGGCGGTCCAGTCTATGCTCACTCCCCTGACCTCACCCTCATGCCTGGCGATGACCCAGGCCATGATCATCTTGTGGGCCTGTTTCCCCAGTTCGGTGAAGGTGGCTGGGTGGGGGTGGTCGTTCCACCGCTCCATGCTTGCGGCGGAGAAGACAAGTTCAATAAGGGAGCGGGTTATCACTGTGGAATGCCCTCCTTTTATCCGGCAGGAAGCGTCGGATTTTTCCGGTTTTATCCATTATACATCCGACGGGACGGGAAGAACTCTGAAAGAGAGCACAAAGGATGTTCTTTTATGGTTCTTCATTCTCATTGAAACTCCGCAGGGCTTGTACATCCGGCAACGCGGGGTGACATCGGAAGAGGAAGGCGGTTGTTCCTCTTCCGTGTATACATAATTCTTCTTGACAGGCACCCTTTACGGGTATCATAATCCTTCCGTATGCAGAAGAGGATGCACTCTGAGGCTTCCTGACCGCCATGCTTTTTCCACGCATTGCTGAAGCAGCCTCTTTGGAGCTCTCTCTGCGACAAATTATCCGAAGGAGATGACAGAATGAAAGAAAACTCCCGCACCAAAGCAGCACTTCTGGCAGTATCCGCAGCGGTTCTCCTGTGCCTTTTCGCAGTTCCGGCTCTGGCGAAGGACACTCTCGTCGTTGCCAACATTTACGATGCCCGGACACTTGATCCCATCGTCCAGAACGAAGTGGCCACGTCCGGAATGTGCCTTCATATCTACGACACCCTTCTCGCTCTCGACCAGGAGAACAACCTCGTCCCCATGCTCGCCGAGAAGTGGGAGCAGATCGACGACGTGTCCTATAAGTTCTACCTCCGCAAGGGAGTCAAGTTCCATAACGGCGAGTCCTTCTCGGCGAAAGACGTGAAGTATACCGTCGAACGCGCCCAGACTCCTGCCGGAAGCGCCATCCGCCAGTACTCTGAAGTTGTCGACAAGGTCGAGATCGTGGACGACTACACCGTGATCTTCAAGCTGAAGGCCCCCTTCACCCCCTTCCTCATGTCACTGAGCCACACCTGGGGAAGCATCGTGAACCAGAAGGCCGTCGAGGCCG
>LSQX01371331.1_pt1 | contig 10022 bp, 11 predicted proteins | sample 654561 | NCBI WGS metagenome assembly LSQX01 (sample SAMN04489861, study PRJNA283612) | anaerobic digester metagenome | isolation source: 4 biogas reactors fed with cattle manure at either 37C or 55C with and... | place: Denmark: Kongens Lyngby | collected 2014 | reverse complement strand
CAGCGCTTCAACAGCTTCCCCTTTTTCTCGAGCCATGCGTTCCACGTATTGCTTCGGGCTTTCCGATTCATGTTTACTTTCATCAATATCGGCGGGTCGTTTGCTAAAGGGAATGCCCAGCAGACGCAGCAACTCATTTCTGCGCGGTGAACCAGAGGCAAGGATAAATTTTCTGTCATCCATATTAATTGCGGATTTTATCATGGGAGTAGCGTGGTTATGCTCAGCAGTAGCAGTAATTAGTCTTTCGCAATCCTGCAGGTCTTCTGGTGAGAGGTGATGGCTTGAAAAGGACGGCTTTCACAACTTCCCGGTTAATGGTCAACCATCTATAGACATCATGGGCAACTTTGATATCTACAACAAAATAGCGTTCTGTGGATCAGAAGTGCAATCAGTAATCTGCCTTTACTCTGTTCTTTTTATCTGGTAAGAATCGAAATCTCTCGCCAGCCAGGTTTGCGGGAAGACTGCCCTTGCTTCAGCCAGGATATCCTCATCGCGATAGCGGCGGGAGACGTGCGTCAAAAATAACTGCCCCACACCAGCCTCTTTTGCCAACGTGGCGGACTGTTCGGCCGTGCTATGACCAAAAGTCTCAGCCATTTCACGCTCTTCATTCAAATAGGTAGCTTCCATTACCAGTCCATCGGCTCCATCAACATGTTCCAGCAGTTTCTCTGGTTTTCCCACGTCGCCTACCACCACCAGGCTTGTACCCGGAACTTCCGGTCCAAGCACCTGGTCTGGTTGAATTACGCGACCATCCGCAAGAGTGATCGCCTTACCTGCCACCAGGTCTTTTCGCCAGGGTCCTGGTGGGATCGCCAATGCTTCAGCTGCTTCGGGGATAAAAGGACGTCTGCCAAACTCATCAAAGCGAAAACCAAGTGAGCCGGAGCCGCGATGGTCTACCGTGAAAGCAGTGATCTGGAATTTCTCAGAAGAAAAGATGACTCCGGGTTTAATGTCAACCAGGTTTATCGGAATTTCGGCTGGATGCCGACGCAGTACCACGCCATTGACCAGGTCATCCACCCGTTCCATGGTGTGGTGGCTGCCATAGATATTGACTTCTTCAATCGCTTCCCAACGCATAAAAGTTGAGAGTAGACCCGCCAGCCCCAAAATGTGATCCAGGTGACCATGAGTAAGCAATATGTGGTTTAACCGCTTGAAGCCAATTCCACTCTTGAGGATCTGACGTTGGGTGCCCTCACCACAATCAACCATGAAGCGGTACTCATCATGTTGGACGACAAGCGAAGAAAGCCCTCGTTTAATGGAAGGGGCAGAGGCAGACGTGCCTAAAAAGGTTAGTTCAAACAAGGTATTGTGTGCCTTTGCCTATCCTGGATTTTGGCTGATTTTTCCGATTTGTTTAAGCGCGTTGACAGCAGTCAAACCCAATTGCAGACCTTGCGATGCTGTTATGGGCAGCTTGCCTGAATTCTCGTCTGAAGTTGCGATGAAATTGAGGGCAGCTCGATATCCAAGAAAAGCTCCCAGCAGTGTTCCAACGATCAGGGTTATTGTTTTAACATTTTGGTTCATAAGTTAATTCCTTTTTTCCAAAAGCCTGGTGTTTAGACTACGTACAGCCTGTTTTATCTTTTCACTGTTTTGATTCAGGCTCAGGATGGGTTGAACGCTGATGTCAGCCCCTTTTCGGATGTGCCAGCGTGCCTTTTCTAAGAACTGAAGCACCTTTAAGCCAGCCGGTGGGATCACTGGTTTCAACTTGCTCAAACCATAAATAATACCGATCAAAATTGCCAGGTTAATGAGCGCAATAAGCAATATGGGCAAAATGACCAGAACAACCGCGGCTCCGCTTATTTCAGTGATCCCCGGGCTGAAGCGTCCATTCCGAATCACAAGAAAAACTAATCCTGCTAACATCAAGGCAGAAAACAATACAACAGGAAAGATGATCTGCCAGAAACGTTGTTGTTTGTGCGCTTTGGCTGCTGGGGTTTCAAAATAACTACCGGACTCTTTAGTTTCCATAAATGTATTTTAACATGAGAATGTCGAATACTGACGGATGTAAAGGAATCCTAAGGAGCAATTTCTTACTGGTATTGAAGGATCCAATGCAACCCATGATCAAGAAAATTCCGGAAGTCTATAAACGAATGAAATTGGGTTCATTTTTTTGTATAATTACTGTATAATTTATTTAAGAATAAAACACCTGCTCATGGTTCTTTAAAGGACCCTGGACTTTAAGTCATTTGAAAATTGGTTGGAATGTGGAACGGATGGGTAGCGCCCTCCGACTTTTGGGATTTTGGCTCTTATCGCTAATGAGCTATGAAAATAAGGCGAGACGGCAGTTGATTGTTAACATTTATAGGTTAGTACTGTACTCTTAATTGTGGTCGGAACCTGAACCGATTCCAAAAACGCATCTACCCCTTTCGAACGAGGACTTAAAAGCCATGGTCATGAACCTTGGCTTTTTTGATGACAATGGCAAATTTGATCACGGACATTCAGGCGCAGAAGCGCAATCGCAACCGGGTAAATATTTATCTGGGCGGTCAGTATGCTTTCTCGCTCGACAGGATGGCAGCCGGCTGGTTGACAGTTGGTCGCGCTCTGAGCGACGAAGACATTTCTCGTCTTCAAGAAAAAGATGAATTCGAGACCGCTTTGAACCGGGCGTTTCACTTCCTGAGCTTTCGCGCCCGTTCTCAGCAGGAGATGCAAACCTATCTTCACAAAAAGGGGTATGAATCTGCTCTGATTGAACGTGTGATCATCCGACTGAAGGAAGAAAAGTTGGTCAATGACCTTGATTTCGCTCAGAACTGGCTGGATAACCGCCAGAGGTTTCGCCCACGCAGCCAGAGTTTAATGAAACTCGAACTGCGCCAGAAAGGCGTTGCCGAAACTGAGATCGAGCAAGCTCTCCAATCTTCCAACCTGGATGATCTCGAACTGGCGATGGATGCCGGAAGAAAACTTAGCCGCCGTTATCAACTTCTTGACAAGCCCGAATACTATCGAAAACTTGGTGCTGCGCTACAGCGTCGGGGTTTCTCTTACGGAGTTGTCAGGGAATGCCTTCCAATATTGTGGAAGGAAAAGTCAGAACCCTCAGGTGTGGAACATTAGAAAATGGAGCTACTGACACAATGAAAATTTTATCGCAACAAATTTCACCCGGATTGGGATCCATGCAGATTTTATGGATCGCTCTCGCCTTGCTGGTCGGTGCCTTGATTGGGTACCTGGTATTTTCTTCGATCCGCAAGAACAAAGATGAAAAGCTGAAACAGACCAGCAATGATATCCTCGCTGAAGCACGTGAAAAAGCCAGACTTGCTGAACTCGATGCCAAAGATCAGGCACTCAAGATCATTCGTGATGCCGAAGTTGAGATTAAGAACCGCAGAATTGAACTTAACAAGGAAGATGACCGCCTGGTCAAACGTCGGGAAGAATTAGACAACCGTTTTGACCAAATGCAGCTGCGCGAAAACACCCTCAACAAGCGTCAAAGCCGCGTCGATAAGCGCGCCAACGAGATCGATCTTCTCTACGAAGAACGCGAAGCAGAACTTCAACGCGTCAGTCAGATGACTGTTGAGGAAGCCCGCGCAGTGCTCCTGGAAGAAGTGGAAAAGGAATCCCATGCTGATATGGCGCGCATTATCCGCCAAATTGAGACGGAAGCCCGCGAAACCGGTATGGAAAAAGCACGTGAGATGATTGCGGATGCAATCCAGCGTGTAGCTTCTGACAAGGTTGCCGAGGTTACCACCTCAGTGGTCACACTGCCCAACGAGGAAATGAAAGGTCGCATTGTTGGACGAAACGGACGTAACATTCGTGCGTTCGAACAAGCAACCGGCGTTGATGTAATCGTTGACGATACGCCTGAAGCCGTTACAGTTTCCTGTTTCGATTCCGTCCGCCGCGAAATTGCCCGCCGAACACTCACCCGCCTGGTGAATGACGGTCGCATTCACCCTGCTTACATTGAGAAAATTCTTGAAGAAGAGCGCAAGGAAATGGACGAGGACATCGCCAAGGCAGGTAAGGACGCGGTCTATGAAGCCGGCGTACATGGGCTGCACCCGGAAGTAGTTAAAAAGCTGGGTCGTCTGAAGTATCGTACCTCTTACGGTCAGAACCAACTGGCGCATGCAGTGGAGACATCCAAAATTGCCAGCATCCTGGCAGCCGAACTCGGTGCCGATATCGAAGTCACCCGCACTGCTGCGCTGCTACACGATTTGGGCAAGGCCATGGATCACAACTCCGAAGGCACGCACGCTCTACTGGGCGCTGAGTTTGCCCGCCGCCACGGCGTCAACCCCAAGGTTGTGAACGCCATCGCTTCGCACCACCACGAAACCGACCAGGAATCCATCGAAGCGATTCTGGTGGAAGCGTCAGACGCCATCTCAGGCGCACGCCCCGGTGCCCGCCGTGAAGACCTTGAGCAATATATCAAGCGTTTGAAGGCATTGGAAACAATTGCCAACAACCACGAAGGTGTGGAACAGAGCTATGCCATCCAGGCTGGACGTGAAGTTCGCATTATCGTCAAGCCTGAAGATATCGATGATTACCAGGCGCATGTACTTGCCAAAGACATCGCCAACGAAATCGAGCAGACCATGCAGTATCCCGGTCAGATTCAAGTGACCGTTATCCGCGAAACCCGCTCGGTGAGCTACGCAAAGTAAAATACTGAAAGAAGAAATGTAGGCCGGCTTCCGCTTTTGAAGCCGGCTTTTGTGTATAACTCAGATATACAAATCCCGTTTGTCGTAGGTCGCATACCCAAATGCCAGGAAGACAACCACCACGACAGCAGTCAAGGCTATGGCAAGCACTTCAAGCTGCCCGCTCCTGAAAATTTCGCTGGCATTGAACCAACCAAATGGGGTCAGCCATTTCAGCCATTCCATTTTTTGGTTCATCCCGGCGAATATACTTAAGAAATACAAGCCAAGTATCGCTCCAATTGCTACTGATCCAACTTTGCGTGGGCTTTTCGAAATGCAGCCCAGCATCAGACCAAAGCTTAAAAAGACCATTTCCAACAGGAACATCGCCAGCATTTCGAGCCTCAAAAAGTTAAAAAAACCTTGCTCTGGCTGGTAGCCTCTGACGGAATAAACAGAAATTAACCACGTGAACACGACAAAAAGGGTGCAATTTGTCAGGGCGGCCAGCAGTTTTGAAGTCACAATTTTTCGCCTTGATACCGGCAGCACCAAGGTGAACTCAACTGTGCGATCGCGCTCTTCTTTACTGATGACCTCACTGCCCCACATCGCGGCTGCCATGGCACCAATGATGGTGAAATAGGTAAACATCACTCCGAAGAAACCATCCACAGTGGTCAGGTTGAATGCCCGCATACCCAATGCATCCAACAGTTGTGGAGGCATGGTGTCTAAAATTGCCAGGCTTTCGGGGTTGCTTTCAAATGCCGAAAACTTTGCCACTGCTACAATGATCAGCAATGCCATCACCACTGTCCAGATCACCAAGGATTTAATATTAGTTTTCAACTCACGCAAATACATTCTCATCCCGGTCTCCTAATTTGGCGAAGCGATGTCACGCCGCTGATAAAGCCAGAAACTGAGCCCGATCGCCGCCAAAACTACAGCCAGGTCAACCAGGATAAGCCTCGCATCCAATCCGTTTCCAATGATATTGCCTGGGTCAAAATGCTTGAAAGGGCTGAGATATTCCAGCTTAACATCCTCAAAGATACCGCTAAAGACGCTCAACATATACGTCCCAAAAGCCAAGCCCAGGCTCCAGGGTGTAACAGTACGTACTTTTCTCAATAAAAGCGAAATAAGCAATCCAATACTGAAGAAGATCAATTGGAAGACCACCACGCTGCCAAGCATCATGAAAATCGTAGCGCGATCATACGCGTTTCCGTTCCTGAAAAACTCAATTGCCGCGANNACTGCACAGCCAAAAGATCAAGTCGGTCAACAAGAGGCTGGAAAAGGCAGCCAGAATTTTACTTGAGAGGATTGTCGAGCGCTTCAGGGGTTTGGTCAGTAAAAAATCAGCCGTCAGTTCGGCTTCCTCTATACTCACAAGCCCTAATCCGTAATTAGCTGCCTGAATTGCCAGGCAAAGTTGGGCAAAAATGAAACAAAAGCCAAAAAAACCTTCCAGAGTTGCCAGATCCAGATGCCCCAACCCAAATGCTATTTTCAATTCAGGCGGAAAATTGTCCAAAATCTGGTTCATGGCTGCCATATCTGCTGAAAAACTGGGATACAGTGCCATGAAAATGAACAAAAGGCTAAGCAGTGACCCAGCCCAGATCAACACGGATGGAAAAAATCGGCGAACTTCATATCGATAGATGGCGTTGTTCATCTCGCACCTACTCGTAATAATGCATGAAGATCTCTTCCAACGTCGGTTCCTCGATACTTAAATCTTCGAGGTTTAGGCTTCCAAGTCTTCCTAAAACCGAGTTGATATCACCTGAATAGAAAAACTCGGTCCAATCGCCTTCCATATGTAAATTGGACATGCCCGGAAGAGCCAGATCGAACTCAGGCCGCTCGCTGATAAAGCGGATTTTCTTGTAGTTGTTCTTCTGAAGGGTGCGAATATCAGATACTTCCACCATCCTGCCTTCACGAATAATCCCCACCCGGTCACAAACGCGCTGCACCTCACCCAAAAAGTGCGATGAGAAGAAGACCGTGACACCTTTTTTGTTCTCTTCCCGGATAAGGTCAAAGAACTTACGCTGCATTAGTGGGTCCAACCCGCTGGTCGGTTCATCCAGGAACAAAAGCGGAGGATTGTGCAGCAAACCCTGCACGATGCCGACCTTTTTCTTATTACCATAAGAAAGGTCACGGATCTTGCGATTCACCTCCAGTTCCATCACATCAACCAGGTAAGCGGTGCGTTCGCGGTGATCCCCAGGGTAGAAACTGGCTGAATAATCCAGCAAATCGCGAACCCTCATATCATCATAATAGAATACTTCAGAGGGCAGATAGCCAATGCTCTGGCGAATTTCGGGACCAGCTTTGGTGACGTCTTTTCCAAAGATGGTCGCTTGCCCACTGGTCGGATAGATCAAAGAGAGCAACAAGCGGATTGTTGTCGACTTACCTGCACCATTCGGTCCAATAAAACCAAATATTTCGCCTTCATTCACCGTGAAAGAAAGATTCTCCACGCCTCTTGATTTTCCGTAATATTTCGTTAGGTTTTGCACATCAATGATATTCATTCCAGACTCCCGGATGCCAACTAAATAAGGATAAAAATCTCGCTAATTATACTTCTTTGTATTCCGACAATGACCAGAATTTGTTGATCTCCCGATTGAGCTGATCTCCTCATTCTCTGAGTGCGGAACGGACACCGGCCGTTCCACGATCGTAAAGGTGCGGATACTGCGTCCCTCGTTGTACACTCCGTTTGATACTTGTCACATATTGTCTATAATTCTGAATATGTTTAGCCAGAATAATCTTTCTGTTTCTTTTATATGCTTGTGTCATGGCGGGGTAGCTAACCGCCTGCGCTGAACTTTCTGAGCCAATCCAGCAGCAGCGGTGCTCCCCCGCAACCGGAGTGTATCAGGCTGCTGTTTTTATTTAAATGGCTCAATTTTAAACTGGAGATCTACATGACAATTTATCAAAATATTACCCAATTGGTTGGTCGTACGCCTTTGGTTCAAATCAACCGGATCAACCCCTATAAGGACGTGGAAATCGTTGCCAAACTGGAGTTCTTTAATCCCACTCACAGTGTCAAAGATCGAATCGCGGTCAGCATGGTGGATGACGCTGTCGCCAAAGGTATCCTCCATTCTGATAGCATCCTGGTGGAAGCCACCAGTGGTAACACCGGCATCGGACTCGCCAATGTCGCGTCATCCCGGGGTTACAAATCTACGATCATTATGCCCGAATCAGTCAGCACAGAACGAAAGTTGCTCTTGCGTGCACTGGGTGCCGAACTGGTCCTGACCCCCGCAGCCGGTGGCATGGCTGCCGCAATCGAAAAAGCTGAGCAATTGCGCCAACAAGACAGTCGCTATTGGATGGCAGACCAATTTAATAACCCCGCCAATCCCCTGATCCATCGTCAGACAACTGGCCCGGAAATTTGGCGAGACACCGACGGCTGGGTCGATATCCTGGCGGCAGGCGTGGGCACCGGCGGTACCATCACGGGCGCAGGCGAAGCATTGCGGAAACACAACCCCGCTTTAGAGATTGTCGCGGTCGAACCAAGCGCTTCCCCGGTACTTTCCGGTGGTCAAGCTGGACCGCATCCACTGCAGGGCATTGGGGCCGGCTTTATTCCTTCTGTCCTGAAACGGGATCTACTTAATGAGGTCATTCAAGTTAATGCTGAAGACGCTTTTAGGACCACACAGCAACTCGCGGCTCTCGAAGGCATACCTGGAGGCATCTCCTCCGGTGCTGCTGTTTGGGCTGCTCTACAATTGGCAAGCCGACCTCAAAACCATGGCAAGCGAATTGTCGTGATCGTGCCCAGTTTTGCTGAGCGCTATCTTTCCACGCCGCTTTTTGCAAATCTGCGAGAGGAGCTCAATGGAAAAAACTGAATTACCTTCTTCCCTCTGCCCTCCTGGTTCTGACGACACAGCGTCAGACAAAACGGGTTTCTTTGGCATGATAGCCGAGGACCTTCGCGGCGCGCTCGAGCGCGACCCAGCCGCTACCAGCAAATTCAATATTTTCGTGACCTACTCCGGTTTGCATGCTCTCTGGGCTCACCACTTTGAACATTGGCTCTGGAAAATTGGTGCCAAAGGTCTGGCTCGTTTTCTAGCCCAAATTACCCGCTTTTTCACAGGTATCGAAATCCATCCCGGTGCCAGTATCGGTCGCAGAGTCTTTATAGATCATGGGATGGGGGTTGTCATCGGTGAAACATCCGTTATCGGTAACAATGTGACAATTTTCCATGGTGTCACACTGGGAGGGACCAGCCTGGAGAAAGTGAAGCGCCACCCCACTCTGGAATCATGTGTGGTTGTAGGGGCTGGAGCAAAGATTTTAGGGGATATCACTGTAGGAGCTCACAGCCGTATAGGTGCCAACGCAGTGGTGGTCAAAGATGTTCCACCTCAATCGGTTGTTGTCGGTGTTCCCGGTCAGATCATCCGGCGCAAGCAACAAATGCCTGGCATGGCGGCAGACCTCGATCACACCAGCTTGCCAGATGCCGTCGTGAGCAACATCAAAGAAATAATGGACCGTCTCGCAAACGTCGAGGAGAAATTGCTGATTCATCCTGCACACATCTCTCAGATGCATCTGGACGAACAAGATTTCTGGGAGTACGATAACGGAAGTGAGTACTCCATTTAATCAAAAGAAGTAGTCTCAACATGGCAAGGTGAATATGTCAAAACTAACCCCTAAAGTGATCCTGGAAGGCACCCGCCTGACCTTCAAAACGGAGATCGCCTTTGAGTTAAACGAACATCCCCGTTTCACCGGACCCCGTAAATACCGCTACCATTCACCTTTAATTTCTGCTGAATGGTGCACTTTCACAAATTACCCTTGGGGGCGTGGTTTAATAAATTTTGCCCCCGAAGAGGAAGCCCAGGCAATGGAAACCTACCAGACCTGGGTCCGCCTGTTTGAACTGAACCGGTATTACTCCTGGATAGTGGACCGTTTTCACATTTCCACGCAACTTGTGCAATGGCTAACCTATGGTAAACACATTGACTTCACCTGGCTGGAAGAACGTTTGCTTCCCCTTAATTTCCGCCTGGTTTTCTGCACCCGCTCACCCGATTCTTTTGCAGCCGCTCGCGAAGAACGGTTGAGGGTCTCTGGGAATCCTAGTCAATATGACAACCTCGACCAGTTCAAACGCGAGCAAGAAGTGTTGGAAGACTTAATCAGTCATTCTCTGCTCCCCGTTTTACGAGTGGATTTGAGTGATAACAATGTTTCCAGGGCTGTAGCTGTCTCTTATACACATCTCCGATGCTAGGAGACAGG
>LSQX01395831.1_pt1 | contig 10023 bp, 7 predicted proteins | sample 654561 | NCBI WGS metagenome assembly LSQX01 (sample SAMN04489861, study PRJNA283612) | anaerobic digester metagenome | isolation source: 4 biogas reactors fed with cattle manure at either 37C or 55C with and... | place: Denmark: Kongens Lyngby | collected 2014 | reverse complement strand
GTAAGCATTGCTTGCAGTCTTGCCCAGCAGCTGTCTTGGCCGTTGGCGTAGTAATCGCCGGCTTTGAAGTGTGCCATTTCAGCTGACAGGGTCAAGTTTTTGTACATTTTGTAGTCGATGAAGGCGCTGAACAACGTTCCCAGGTAATGTCCACCACCGCTGCTGAAGCCAGTCTCGTCAGCGGTCAGGGCAGTTAGCACGCCAGTGAAGGTCACTTTTTTGGTCAATTTAAGAACCACGTCACCGCGATACATATTGAGATTAGTCCAGACGCCATTATTCATAATGGTCATCAATTCTTCACGCCAGAGTGGGCATTCCATCATCAGTGAATTCCAGCCTTCGCTCTTACGAGTGTCACTCTTGTCACCCGTCAAAGCGAGGATTTCCAGGCCCACTGACGGTTGGAACATCGTTTCTTCGGGCAGGTGGTATCTGATGCGTGCGTCCATCATCATTCCCTGGTTGCGGGCGCCGTAGTTATTGCGTCCGCCCTGTCGGGCGATTTCGAGGCTGTAGTCAAAATTGTCATTCAGATTACCAAAGATTCTGGCACCGAAAGTATGCAGGCTTAGGTTGCCATTTTCAGGATGGTTGCGTTCGCTGGCGTCGCGTGTATGCGGTTGTTTGTCATCAACGTCATTGTACATATAATACAGGTCCAGGTTCAGCTTCTGGTCAAATTTATGTGTCCAGTAAGTTCCCAGGGTGAAGATATCACCTGAGCGCAGGCGCCGGTTCCGGTCATTGATGAAGACGTAGCGGTCTTTCCATTCATTGTAGAATGAAAACACGGTGATGGTGTCTTCCTCGTCCTGGTAGCGCAGGACGAGACCGTCATGATAGACAGAGCGCCCCTGATCGTAAGGGGAACCCTCGGAAATCAGCATGCCGTTGCCAAAACCAATTTCCTGGCGGCCGAGAGTGACGCTCAAACCGCTGCCCTGGGTGTCGTCCCACTTCACATTGAACAAATCAAGAATCACTTCATCGGGAAATTGCCAGGTGGAGGAGTCTTTGTTGTTTGGGTTGCTCATGTGACTGGTGAAGTAGTGGAAGCGGTTCACAAAGCGAACGTTCAGGCTGAGCCCCTCGGGCATCTCCAAGCTGGCACCAACACGCGTGCGAACACGGGCGTACTTGATGGCCGGCCCAGCCGGCAAATCACCGTCAACACCAATCACATCGCGGTTGAAACCTTCGTAACGAGCACGAATGTCGCCGCCTAAACGCAAGCGAAAATCGTCGGAAAGCTGAAAAATGCGGTCGGAAAATAAAGACGAAAGAGAAAAGAAAAATGAGAATAAAAACAATAACGGGAAAATTTTGTTGCGCATGATCAATCCTCTGCTGTTTGGTGAAAAACAAAAACTGACCTCCAGTTCCCAAAACCAGCAATAATATACTCACGTTCTTCTAATGAAATAGAACGGTGACAAGAAGAATTTTCCCGAAAAATTGAGTTTTTTGTGACATTTTTTGCGAATTTGTTATTTTGATGCTGTTTTGCGGGCGCTTTGGTCAGGTGATTTTGGAAATGGGACAATGGGACAATGGGACTTGTGTAATGGGACAATGGGACAGGTGGAAAATGGGACTTGTGGGACTTGTAGGACTTGTGGGACTTGTGTAATGGTTTAATGGGACAGGGGGACAATGGGACAGGGGGACAGGTTCCTTGTCCCACTGCCAGCTTCACGGAGATTAGCGCTACCGTTTTATTTGGCCTCGCAAAAATGAAGTGTTGGATAAAAAAGTTTTGTTTTTGCAGATTGTTTGGGGATAATACCCAAAGAGAATCGGGAGAAACTCTAAGTATGGCATACGGCTACTTAAGCAGTTCAACAGCATCTCGTAATTGTTTCAGGTTGCCGCATTCGACAACTGCGTTACAATAGGGTTCGTAGTGTTTAATAATACTGTCATGGGTGTTCCATTTTTCTTTTGGCTGTGGGTTCAACCAGAACACTTTCCCCGCTTTTTCTGCGATTTTAGCAAAAAATAACCGCTCATCCGCTTTAAAAAGGTTTTTCGCATCGCCATAGATGAGCAGAATCGTATCCTTCGAGAGCTGCTGCAGGTAGTAGCGCCAAAACAAATAGAAGACTGTACCGTAATCCGAGTTATTGGTGTGAGAAAAAACGGCTTCATCCAGCGCGCGGGCTAATCCTTCTGTAAAGCCGAATTTATCTAGGTAAAAGGTAATATCCGCTATCCGGTCGATAAACAAAAAAACGGAAGTAGAAGGAAAGCGTTGATAAAGAGCATAAACCAGGCGAAGCAAAAACATGCTATAAGGCCTTACCGAGCCGGACCAATCACAAAGCACGACCAGCTTCGCAGGGCGCGGTTTTTTCTTCTTGTAGCGGAAGCTGCCCGGCAGACGGCCGCGCTGCATCAGGGCGCGGCAGGTCCGCCGCAGGTCAAGCTGCCCCGGACTCCTGGAAGGACGAAAACGCCTGCCAAAACCCTGGTGAATCCGGGCAGCCAACTTATCCACTTCTTGCATCACAGCATGCTGCTGCGCATCGGTTAAATTGACAAAGTCCAACGTGTTCAGTGCAACCTTTTCCACCACAGCAGCCAGCCCGGCATCGCCCCGTTCCATAAGCAGACGTCTTTCAATCCTGCGCTTTATCTCTTTTTGCAGCTGAACAAGTAGTTGCTTTTTCTCCTTAGCATCCGCACTTTTTTCCTTTTCCAGAGACGCCTTCACCATAAACCACCCCAGTGAAACCTTGACCTGGTGGAGCAAGAGATCCGGATCTAAACAATTATCCGGAAGCGGAATAATAGAGGACAATTCAGCCACAAAAGAACCCAGCTTTTCCGGGTTCTCCAAAACCCGTTCCAGCTCGCCGCGGTAACTGCCGGCCCCGGCGAACCCGACACCGCTGCCGTCAACTGCAAAAGCCGGAAACAACCGCCCGGCCTCTGCTTGTTCTTTATCGTCCGGAACATAGAAAGTCAGTTCAAAAACTTTATCAAACACAGCAAAATCGCAGGCATTTTTAATCAGGGTGCTCCGCAGAGCTGTCCTTACCGCCTGCTCATCGGTAACGTCCAGGCAGGCCAGGGCTCTTCCTGCATCAATCACTTCACCGAGCCCGATACTCAGGCCGGCCTGGCGAAGGCGTCTTACAAAAATCAAAAGCAATCTTTCCATTATCCCGACTCCCTCATGACGGTCCGCGCCTCGCGGATAATAACCCCTTCATCCTCTTTGTACTTGGCCAGGATGGAAAGGCCGTCCAGCACGCATTCTTCATGATATTCCTGGTAGCCAAGAAGCTGTAGGGCTTGAGCCCATTCTACCGCTTCGGAAATCCCGGGCGCTTTTTTAAGCGGTTTCCTGCGCAAAACATTCAAAAAAGATACTATTTGCGACGCAAGCATTTCGGGGAGGCCGGGCACATGATGGCAAAGAATAGTGCGCTCCCGCTCTTCCTCGGGGTAATCCAGGTAAAGATGCAGACAGCGGCGCTTCAGGGCATCGCTAAGAGGTCGACTGTTGTTGCTGGTAAGAACAACAAAAGGGATAGATGTAGATTTTACCGTGCCAAATTCCGGGATTGTAACCTGAAAGTCGGATAATGCTTCCAGCAGAAAACTCTCGAATTCAGCATCACTTTTATCAATTTCGTCTATGAGAAGGACAACTTTTCTATCCGCCAGTAATGCCTGCAACAGGGGACGCTTTAAGAGAAACTCTTCGCTGAACAACTGACTGCGCGCCTCCTGCCAGGATGATGCTGCCTCTGCCTGCAGGTAAAGCAGCTGCAGCGTATAATTCCATTCATACAGGGCTTTGGCTTCGTCCAACCCTTCATAACACTGCAGCCGGATTAAATCCGTCCCCAACCCCTGGGCAAGAGCATAGGCCAGTTGAGTCTTGCCGACCCCGGCCGGTCCTTCTACCAGCACCGGTTTTTGTAGGCGTGCAGCCAAAAAAATAACAGTGGCCACCCGGCGGTCTATAAAATATCCAACAGGGGTCATGATGTCCATTACGTGATCAATATTATCGAACAAATTAACGCCCTCTTTCCACGAGTAGTTAAATTCAAAACATTTTGCCGGCCGCCAAGCCGTCGATGGTTTATCCGGATAACAGCCCTTTGCCATTGCATAACTGAATGTTCATTTATTTGTTATAAAACTCCATCTTTAGGTACGGATTATAAAGACACCCATGTCATGTTTCATTTGTTTGTATTGTTCCTTTAACAAGTTTTCCCTGTTCAAGAGTTAATACCCCATTTCTTTCAGTATTCTCGCTAAGGTAGCCAGGCGTTCTCCTATAAGCTCTCCATCGTTGCTGAGCGTCTGGTTGAAAAGCTGAATATCTTCGTCAATCTTTTCGTTGTCTGTACAGACGGCCACCGTCATGGCATCTCCTTGTAAACCAACCCGATCGATGACGGGATTTTCCGTATTGTATAATTTTTCATAGCGGTAGGCCTCCCGGAAATGAAGGACTGTTCTGCAGACTAGAATGGCTAAGTCCAGGACACGGTGCAGAGGGAGTTCCTCTGATTGTCTGGACCATTTTTGCCCCGTGTATCTCCATACTTTTGCCGAGATATCCACCTTTCCCCTATCATTCCATTGGGCAAGTCCCAGGGAAAGTCCCTTGGTATCTGAGTTATAGGCATACCTGCCGTCAACATTCTCATAGTTCTCCGAGACAATAACTGGTTTATGTTTTAAAGTTGTCGGTATTTTCATTATCGTAGCCCCCATTGTATTCTACTAATTTACTAATTTAGTAAACATGATTATTATACAGGGGTTGGTCTTATCTGTCAATGTACGAAGAAAATGGGCTGCTCTATGAAAAAATAACGGTCTTCTTTTATTTGCCCTTCTTTATTATTTTAAAAGGGTTTATGAGCAAATGAGTAGAAAACATGAAAGGGATTGCAAAAAGAGGAGACGGTAGGGAATAATGGAAGTAGAGAGGCAGGGGAGGGCAAGGGATCTGCCCCCCTGTCCCGCACCGCTATTCCACCACCTTTGTCCCAAACCTGTCCCCCTGTCCCAGGAAAGGAGTGTATTATATTATGTCTTACTATTATCTTTTGGATGAACCCCTTATTTTGCGTAATGCTTTTTTCCCCCGGAGGGAGCTAAGGCGCTGTCCAGAAAATGCTTTCGATCTTCAAATATCTGTTGAGACCGATATTTCTTTGCACTGCCGTTTTTACAGCAGAGGCCCTGATTTTCCCACTATCTTGTTCTTCCACGGAAACGGAGAAATTGTTAGCGATTATGACGGTTTTGCCCGGCTCTACAATGCGGCGGGGGCAAACCTGGCGGTGGCCGAGTACCGCGGTTACGGCAACAGCGGAGGCACCCCAACTTTTACTGCCCTGCTGTCAGATGCCCATGTTATTTTTGATGCTGTGAAAAAAGAGCTGGCCGGTCGCAAATACAGTTCAGAGCTTTATATCATGGGTCGTTCCTTGGGAAGTGTCTCTGCCCTGGAGCTGGCGGCTGCCCTTACCGGAGAAATTAAGGGGCTGATCATTGAAAGCGGTTTTGTTTGTGCTTCCCGCATTGCCCGGCGGCTAGGGTTCTCCCGGGAAGTGCTGGAGCCGCTTGAGGAAGAGTGCCGTCAAAAAATACAGCGTATCCGCGTACCTGCTCTAATTATTCATGGTGAAGAGGACAATCTGGTACCCCTGACGGAAGCTGAAGCGATCTATTCATTGCTGAAGACGGATGAAAAAAAGCTGGTGATAATCCCGTATGCCGACCATAACAGCCTGATTTTTGAAGGCGAGGAAGAGTATTTTTCCTCCATAGCTGCATTTATTAAGTGAGCATCTATGATCAAAACAATGATTGTACCATCCTGCAATATCCCAATCAAGCTGTCACGGGTGAAGGAAATCATACATACAATATGATGCACCTGCATAGTGTTCCCCGGAGGAAATAACTGCTAGTAATTAATCAACACAGTTAAGAATGCAGGCTGTTTGCTATTCCTTCTTTCGGTTTGCAGCTGACAGCAATTTTCTATTGACAGTATTTGCCTGGTTGCTATATAATAAGAATAGGTTTACAATTCAGACAATTTTTACATTGGAAGGCTGCAGCCTGTATAGAGCTTTTTTCGCTATTTATTGTTGGGGGGGTATAATCATGTTAGCGAGAAAAAATCAAACGCAAACGACGGAAGCTGCCTTATCAACTGATAATATCAGGCTATTTCAAGGGCCGGAAGATAATGAAATCATTGATGCTCTATTAATATTAAGTCGTGTAACCTCTGCGGTAAGCGGCTTGTGCGAATTAAATGCCATTTTGAGAGTAGGGCTGGAAAAAACGCTTGAATACATGGGAGGGATATGTGGCGGTATTTTGCTTTTGGACGATCGGGACAAATGCCTCACCTATTGCGTTTACCGCGGCCTTCCCGATGATTTTGCGCGGAAAATTTCCGTGAAAATCGGCGAGGGAATAAACGGGAGGGTTGCGCTGACCGGGAAAGCGGTTCTGATGGATGACATTTCTGACGAACCGGAAGCTGCTTTGTCCTGCAACCTGACCAATATAAAAAGTCTGCGGTCTTTTATCAGTGTTCCTTTGCGTTACAGGGAAAGGGTATTGGGTGTCTTAACTTGTGCAAGCCCGCTTGCGCGCCGGTTTACCGAAAAGGATATGCATCTTTTGCACTCTATTGGTGACCAGCTTGGTTTAGCAATCGGCCAGGCCAGGTTGCATGCCAGGTTGCTGAATAAGAAAGAAAAGATCCGGCAGGTAGCGCTACAGGTTATTACCGCTCAGGAAGAAGAAAAAAAAAGAATATCACAGGAACTGCATGATGAAACCTGTCAGATGCTGGCCGCCTTGACCCTGAACTTGCAGGTGCTGATAGAGATGGCTGAATTAATCGGGATCCGGGATAACAAGTTCAACACTATGTTAACAAAAACATATGCAATGGCTGTTCAAATAAACAACGAGGTTGGCCGTCTTGTCTCCGATCTACGCCCCGTCCTTCTTGATTCGCTTGGATTTATTCCTGCAATTCGCCATTATGCCGAATCCTGCCTCCTTCCACTGGGGATCAATGTCAACTTTGATATAGAGAATGCAGGTGTTACCCTTTTGCCGGAAATTGAAGTAAATCTATTTCGATGGGTGCAGAGTATGATCGGGAATGTTGTGCGGCACTCCCAGGCCAAAAATGTCAATATTTCAATGAGGGAGAAAGATCGCAAGCTGGAAATCTGCATTCAAGATGACGGTATTGGGTTTGACGTTACGCAACTGGGAAAAATCACCGGAAAGAAAAAACACGGTATGGGTCTCATGATCGCCAAAGAAAGGATAAAACTCTTCGGCGGGGATTTGTCAGTCCATTCCCAGCCGGGGAAAGGAACCGCGGTGCGTGCAGTAATTCCCTTGTGATATAGCTTTTCCGTTTGTCCTAAGCCCGGGGTTTTTCCGAAATTATAAAGGAGTTTCTGATATGCGTAAAATCAGGGTATTGCTGGTCGATGATCATACCATTGTGCGGGAAGGAATCTGTGCCTTGCTGGAGCTATCACCTGAAATAGAGATTGTCGGGGAAGCCGGCAATGGAAATGAAGCTTTGGAAATCGCCGCTAAGCAAAAAATTGATATAGTGCTGATGGACCTCTCTATGCCTGAAATGGGTGGCCTGGAAGCGACCCGAACTCTTTGTAAAGAGTTTCCCGGGATAAAAGTAATTATTCTTACCCAGTATAGTGATGAAGAGCATGTATTTTCCATTCTTGAGGCCGGTGCCCACGGCTTCCTCAATAAATCCGCTGCTTCATCCGAGCTAATTTCGGCCATTCGTTCGGTCTACCGTGGCGATTCTTATCTTTCTCCCTCAGCAACGAGGCATCTGATCAAGAACTACCAACTGGAAGCCAATATAAAAAAGAAACGTGATTCTTACGAACAGCTAACCGGACGTGAGAAAGAAGTGCTGCGCTTGCTGGCTGAAGGGCTTACGAATAAAGAAATTGCAAAGTTGCTCGTCATCAGCCCTAAAACTGTAGACAGCCATAAAACCAGGCTTATGGCCAAACTTGAGCTTCGCAACCGAGCCGAGCTGATTAAGTATGCCCTGCAAAAAAAGATTATTTCCATGTAAATAATCTGTCCGGTGTTGTTCTTATTCCTGAAAATAAACTTTAAAGTTCAGTCTGTTTCCTTAAGAGAAAACCTTAACAAAGGTTTCTTTTTTTTATTGGAACAGGAATGAATGCTTAGGTGAAAATCCGATTATTCTCACGTTGCCATAGGTAAAAAGGTAATTATTATTCAGGTTATCTTTCGAAAAATTTAAGGTAAGACGGTCATCTATATTCAGGTCTATTCCGCTTTACACCATTAATTAACGAAGTTAGAATATATTTAAAGCAAAATTTCAAAACATTAAAAATATTTAATTATAACTCTGAAAGGAGACCGGAGATAATGAAAGAAAAAATTCTCATTGTCGATAAGGAAGTAGATTTTACCAGGGGCCTGCGGGCAGAGCTTGAAAAAAAGAACTATGATGTTTCTATCGCTGTTCATAAATCACATGCTCAGGAAATAGTACGTACAAATAAGCCCGACTTTATTGTTTTGGGTGTAATTACTCCCCGGGGGGATGCTTTTCAACTGCACCAGTGGTTAAAGGCAACGCCGGCTACAAAGAATCTGCCGATTGTTGTTGTTGATGCTCCTCCGGAAAAGCAACTGGTAAGTGGATGGAGAAGGGATGAGGGGCTCAGGCTGGAAGTTGAGGATTATTTTATCAGGCCGATAAAACCTTCAGTCCTGGCCAATGTGGTTGAGAAACTGCTGGATGAGGCCACGAGAAAGATTAAGGTGCTTATTGCGGATGATCATGCTGTGATACGGGAGGGGATTAGCGCTCTTTTAAATATGCAAAGAGATATCGTAATAATTGGCGAAGCAACAGACGGTCAAGACGCGATTGAAAAAACGATAAAACTGCTGCCGGATGTAGTGCTTATGGATCTTGCAATGCCGGTAATGAACGGTATAGAAGCAGCGAAGCAGATCATTCGCAAATGTAAGGAGGTGAAAATTCTGATTTTAAGTCAATATGATGATGAAGATAATATTGCCGCCAGCAAAAAGGCCGGAGCCTTTGGCTTTATTTCCAAAAAAAGCGTCAGCTCGCAACTGCTGGAAGCGATCAGGGCGGCAAGCTAAAAAATGTTAATACTCTTATGCATGGTTAGACCGGTCTAACACCCTTTAAAGGATATAAACAAAAGCGTATTTGAAAGGAGGATTTCGTTTGCAACCGGTAACGTTAACAATTAATCGGCAAGAAGTTAGCGGCCATCCAGGGATGACAATTCTGGAACTTGCCCGGGAGTCCGGTATAAATATTCCCACCATCTGCCATCATGCCAAGCTCGCACCCATTGGAGCCTGCCGTTTTTGCCTGGTAGAGAATGAACAAAACGGTGCTTTACTGGCCTCCTGTGTTACCCCTATTGCACCGGGAATGATTATCAACACCGAATCTCCGCGGGTTCTGGAACATCGCAAGATGATCCTCAAATTAATTCTTGCCAGCCATCCCGATTCTTGCCTGGTATGCGACAAAGGAAACCAGTGTCAGCTGCGACTGCTTGCTGCGGATTTAGGAATTGGCTTAATTGAATTAGACAGAATTCCGCAGCCGGCTGTTACCGAAGAAGTAAACCCCTTTATCGTCAGGGATATGAGCAAGTGTATTTTATGCGCCAGGTGCATCCGGGCTTGCCAGGAACTGGTTATTGAAGGTGCGCTTGATTATTTCGGGCGGGGGTTTAAGGCAAAACCGGCCACTTTAAATAATTTCCCCCTGGAATACTCGGAATGCACATTTTGCGGAACCTGTGTAGCCCTGTGTCCTACAGGTGCTTTAATGGAAAAAGAGGCGCTGTACAGGGGGGCCATTGGAGACGCCGTCCAAACGACGTGTCCCTATTGCGGCTGCGGCTGCAGCATTTCGCTGGAGATAAAGGATAA
>LSQX01299724.1_pt3 | contig 10023 bp, 9 predicted proteins | sample 654561 | NCBI WGS metagenome assembly LSQX01 (sample SAMN04489861, study PRJNA283612) | anaerobic digester metagenome | isolation source: 4 biogas reactors fed with cattle manure at either 37C or 55C with and... | place: Denmark: Kongens Lyngby | collected 2014 | reverse complement strand
TCCAGTTCCATGCGGGCCGTGCGTTCCGTCGTTTGCCTGTTGGGTTTCACAGCAAACGACATGAGAGTCGTATTCTTTTCTTTGGGCTCCAACACAATCTGTTCTACCCAAGAGGGATGAGTGAAAATACCCCAAGGCACGTTGGCTTCTATGATTACTTCATAATCACCGCCGCCATAAGGCACCTTTAGCGTGTCTATTTGAGGAGTGATAACAGGCACGGATCCTACTTGATTGATAATACGAGAAACCACAAGCGGGTCGTCTTCGTCGTCTTCTGTCATGACTGTCAATACGGCCTGACGAGCAGTAACTCCCTCATTGGCGTCTATTTGTAACGTAACTCCGCCGGCATCTTCTCCGTTTTCCTTTACCACCTTCAGCCAATCTCCTGACACAACAGCTTTCCAGGGCACGTTGGAGCGAACGGGAATGGTTACCATACCGCCTTCCGCTTGAACCGGGTCTATCTGGCTTTGTTCAGGCAACACCAAACTGCGTTCTCCGGGTAGTTGCTCAATGGTTATGGTTTTGCTGTACGTTTTGTCTTTGTCTGTAATCTGCAATGTAGTGGATCTGTGTGATATGGTTTCGTTTTCCCCCACTGTTATTTGCAATTTGTCTGTTGTTTGTGCCGTTCCCAAAATCCAGTCCGCCGTTTGAGAAAGGTCTGCTTGCCAGTCAAAATTGGCTTGTACGCCTATCGAATACACCCCACCCTTTGCCGGTATGTCTTTCAAAGTGTCCGGAGTGAGCGTGGCTTGTGCCGGAGCGCCTTGTTGCTTTACAGTTATCTGTGTAGTTCCCAGCTGCGGATATTCTGCAGAAGAAATAAACAAGAGACCTGTTCTTTCTTCTACACGCAGGTTAGGCTCTACCACAAAGTCACAGTCGGCAGGTTGCATAAGCTTTGTTTCCACCATGCTGATCCAAGGTGTTTCCGTGGCAGCCTGCCATGGAATGTTGGACAAAACCGTCACCTTGTACGCACCGCCTTCCGCCGTTGCCGTTACTTCTTTGCTATCCACCTCTATGGCCGGAGCCTCGGCTTCTTGTACAATTTGCAGTACGGCAGATAAAGTTCCGTTTTGTTGCTTGAACAAAACGCTGCCCTGCCTGTCTTCCAAAGCCGTATTGGGTTCTATTGAAAACACGTAACGTTTTGTGGTCACGGTACGCGTTTCCACAAAAGCAATCCACGACACATCCGGTGTAACGGAAAGTTCCAAATTGGTGGTAACGCCTACAGAGAGCGTATCGCCTGCGGCACCAACCGTCTTTTTTGTACTGTCTAATTTCAAGTGTGGGGCTTCACCTTCTTGTGTTACGGTAATCTCTCTGACGGCTTTTTCTCCTGAAATGGTAAATGTGGCGTGTCTGGCCGTCAAGTTTGGATTGGCCGAGGCGGTTACCGTGATATTCCTGTCTCCGTACCCTCTCATGGGGTTGACGACAATCCAGGTATCGGATATTTCTATAGTCCAAAGAAAATTGGAGGAAATAGCAAAGTCGCTTGTATTTCCTTCGGCCGGGAAATCCATTTTAGTATACGGAGTAACTAAGATTTCATCACTGCCCGGTTTAATGCATCCACTCAAAATCAATCCCAACACCGGGAGGACCATCCGTAATATAAGTTTACGTAACATATATATCTTCTTTTGCAAACATTGCGTAAGGGGGTGCAAGTTACGGATTTTTTACATAAGACGTACCTGTGCTTTCATTTGTTGCACCTGAAAGAACAACAGTCGCTGAATTGCCAAACTCCATAATTTGTCTGACAAAATCCCTTACCATGGCCCTGTCTGTTTGTTGCAAGGTGTTTTCGTAGCCTGTCACAAAGTCTCTGTTGCTGCAACTATACAACACCAGCATGCGAGCATGCCAGGCCGCGTTGAACATATTTTCTTTATACGACGCCAACAAAGCATGCTTGGCTTTTTCAAGAGATTGTTGCGTGGGACCAAAGGCTGCCAGGTTGGCCAACGTTTGTTCCAAACGGTGGCGGTTGTAGGCTAAATCCCTGGCGTCTGAAGAAAATCCTGTATACAAAATATAATGTCCCCTGGGATAATACTCCAACACCGTCTGTACATATACGGCTCCATCTGTACCTTGTTGCACCAGTTTTTCCAACACCTGCAACAGCACGTATTGCTCCAACGTATAGGGACACGGTCCGGAATACACTTGTACTGCCTTGCTCTCCTGAGCCGGGTTAGGAAAAGAAATAGTCTGTTCATACATCCCTTTACGCATCCCTACCTCTTCCGGAGCATCTTCTAAAGAAAAGGCCACAGGCGCAGGCATGCCACCCAAAAAACTTTGTACCCACTGTTCCAAAGAGTCTATAGGAATGTCTCCGGTACATATAAAATCAAAGCCTTTTGGAGCTGACGCACAAGATGCAAGCCTGTTCTCAAAAAGCATAGCACGCAAACTGTCCAATAAAATATTGCGGGATAAATTACGTCCGGCCTGTATGTATTTTTCCCGCTCTTGCTGCATACTTTGTATATAAGAGGGGTTTTCCAAGATGTTTTCTATTTGTACGGCTGCCTGCTGCAAAAACGTTTGCAAAGAATCTGTTGTCGTATTTCCAAACAACAGCAACCCTTGAGTTGTCTGCTTCCACAGCAACGGCCCGGCAGATTTATGAAATATATCCTGCGGAACAAACGGCACACATACCTCAGGCGCTTTTTCTTTAGCCATAAAACAAACGGTTCCCGGCTGCAAAGTGTCCGGCCTTACATAAAAATGCGATCCACCTGAAAGCTCCCACACCGTAACTCCCCGGTGTGCTTCCAAAGCTGTATGCACAATTTCTCCGGCTCTGACCTCTGACAAAACATCTGCTTTGACAGAAGGTGTAAACGGCCCTTGAGGAATGTTTTTCAACGTTCCGTATAGTTGTTCCAAGCTGTCCGCATCTATTACGGGAACCACCCGGCTGCGTTCCAAACTGTCCAATTGCAACCTCAGGTCTATATCTAAAATTTGCTCTGACAGTTCCATCAACAGCGCTTCTTCAAAGGGAAACGATATACCGGTCAGCTCTTCTTCCAGACGCGCCCTCTCTTCTTGTAAAAAAGAAGGCAAATACTTGACCGGAGTTACCAGACTGTCTGCCGCATCCATAGCAGGAGAAAACGTAAAGTTTGGTTCCGACGCCAACAACACGCCTTTGACATATTGATTCACATGTCTGAGCGTAACATAAGGTACCATTCGACTGACAAAGCCATACCTCCAAGCAGCTTCCGCAGCCGGCATGCCATCAAAAAAATGACGTACATACTCTCGTGCAAACTGACGATTGGTGCGTACTTTGCTTTTTTCAAAACGATACCACTCGTCTCTAAGATATTGTTTACGCGCCGCATCAAAGACCTCTTGTGAAACGCCGTTACGTGCCAAACGCAGGCACTCTGCACTCATTGTATGAAACGTAGCTGTCAGGCTGTCCGGATGCACATGCGCCTCCCATACCATGTGTGTTTCCGCTCGTACTTGTATGGGATGCTTCAAAGGTTGGGTAGCGGCATATTTCATGACAAATTTCAAAAAATCCATCACAAAAAATTCGCTTTCGGCACGCATTTCCCTCGGCAACGGAGGCAAAGGAAAGGCAATGGCCACTTGTGGATATCCCTTTTGCAGGTCTGGGGGCAACGGCTTGGCCAAAAAGGATTTGGTAATAAAAGCCGAGTCTGTCCCCTGAGGTATTTCTTGAGCCCGCATCACTTCTACGGTAGGCGGCAGCGTTCCCAAACGACGTTGCAAAAACGCTTCTGCCGAGTCTGCTTGAAAGGTCCCCGTCAAAAACACGCCTGTCAAATGCGGCCTGTATGTACCGGGAGACATAATGAGCAATTCTTTGAGAGTCCGCTCCAAAGCTACAATCCCATCGTTTACCCCCACCAAATCCGACGTATTCAACACCTCTTCATAAAAAGGCTTTCTGATAGGCTTTTGCACAAGAGCAAAATGCATCTGCCCCACGGGGAGGTCGTTCTCTTGAATGTAGTACATGAGCCCGTTGGGAAGCCGACCGGTTCTAAACCGGCTGTCTTGAGAAACGACAGTTGCTCCTTGTGCCGGACAACAGTTCGCCCCCACTATCAAAAAAGCCAATGCTACAAACAGACTTTGCCACTTCATATAAGAAAAATTTATTGTTGCTTTAATTGCAAAGGTATAAAAAAAGACCTACTTTTGTCGGCAAAATTTAAGGATAAAAAATGAAGAAAATCAAGATTTTATTTGCCACCCTGATGGCCGTTGCTTCTGTAACCTTCTTGCACGCGCAAGACCTAAACAGTGCCATAGAGGCATACAACCTGGGAGCAACTGCTGCACAAGATGGAAATTATGTTACTGCCATTGAGCATCTGAACCAAGCCCTTGACCTGGGTAACGCTTTGGGTGAAGAAGGACTGTCTGTTGTGTCAGACTGTAAAAATCTCATTCCACAATTATACTTGCGTCACGGCAAAGAATTGGCTGCCGGTGGAAAAGGACCGGAAGCTCTTCCCTTTTTAGATAAAGCAGCAGAAACAGCTTTGGCCTTTGGCCAAGGGGGTATTGCAGAAGAGGTGACGGACCTGAAATCAAAAGTCTTTTACATCCTGGCCAACGAATCTTTTGGAAAAAAAGACTTTGTCGCTGCCATTGAGAACTACAACAAAGTATTGGCACTAGACCCCTCCAACGGAATTGCTTACTTACGTCTTGGACAATCTTTTATCAATAGCGGACAAGAAGAAGAAGGCATTGAAGCTTTGGAAAAAGCAGCCGAGATGGGTCAGAAAACAAATGCCGACCGCCTGTTGGCGTCTGTTTTTCTTAAGCAAGCAGTCAGTGCTCAGAAAAACAAGAATTGGGAAGAGGTATGTGATGCAGCGCAAAAGGCAACGGAGTATGCTGACAACGTGCAAGCTAACAAATTGCTTGGATTGGCCGCCATGGAATTGAAACGTTTTCCGCAAGCCCTCCAGGCATGGGAAAAAGTAATGCATGCCAACCCCAACGCCAAAGACATCAATACCACATATTATCGTTTGGCTGTAGTATATGAAGGTATGGGAGACAAAGCCAACGCCTGCTCATACTACAAGAAAATTGCAAACGATCCCAATTTTAAATCTATAGCTGAATACAAGATAAAAACAGAATTGAAGTGCGAATAGACAATTTGTCTCACGCCATCATCTTTAGTGCAGAAGAGGGCTCCGGTAGTTTGCCGCAAGCCCTCTTGTTGGCTAAATACATCCTCTGTATTAACAAAACATCATCAAACAAAGCATGTGGGCTTTGTGCTTCGTGCAGAAAAACAAGGACTTACGTTCATCCCGACTGGCACTTTGTAGTACCTGTAAACCGTTCCTCAAGCATTACGCATTCGCGAAATCCCGTAACCGATGACTTTTTGGACGCATGGAGAGAGGTCCTGCTTGAAAACGAAAGGATCACAGAACAAGAGTGGTATCAAAAAATCAATTTGGAAAACAGACAAGGAGCCATAAGCGTAGCAGAAGCCGGAAACCTGTTAAACAAACTGCAATACAAACCCTTTGAAGGCGGCTCCCGCGTAGTGCTCATATGGCTTCCGGAACGAATGCATCCGGCAGCCGCCAACAAGCTGCTGAAGACATTGGAAGAGCCGGCTTCAGGAACCTATTTTCTTTTGGTGAGCCACAGACCGGACCAACTGCTCCCTACCATAAGAAGCCGATGCATGCACGTACAAGTAAGCCCGGAAGCACAAATTGCCGTTCCCAAAGAGATACGTATACAACTTGAAAAGCTGTTGGATATGTGTTTGTCGGGGAAACCATCGGAAGTCACGCAATGGGCAGAAGATATGGCTGCTCTCAAACGGGAAGAACAAAAATCATTTATTCATTACACGCTGCAGATTCTTCGTCAGTACTATATGGTACACTTGGGACTTCCGTCTTTAGCGCGGTTGGATACCGCTTTGCAAGAAAAAGCTCAGAGATACGCCATCCGAATGCCGGAATCTTTTTTCACCCACATAGCGGAACAACTGAATATATCGGCAGAAAGACTGGAGCGCCATGTCAACGCCAAAGTCCTCTTCACTTCTCTGGCTTTTGACTTTTTTCTATCTTTGCAAAGATAGAAAGCAAACCCTATGGAAAAGAAAAATGCATTAACAGATTGCTCCAGAGGATGTTACATAGAAAGAACGCCTGTGGGGGAACTGCGTTGCCAAGTAGCACCGGGTTGCAGCAAGCTGTCCACATACGACTGGCTGGAGGGGTTACAAGACCCCAAGTACGACCATCTTTTTGAAGTCCGCTTTAAAAATACGCACAAAGGATATTATCGCAACACTTCTCAAATACCGTTGAAAGTAGGCGACTTGGTTGCCGTAGAAGCCACAACGGGACACGATATAGGATTTATAGATTTGGCAGGCCCCCTTGTTCTCAAACAAATGAAACGCCACAACTTGAATCCGGACACGTACGAATTCAAAAAAATCTACAGAAAAGCCAAATTGTTGGACCTTGAAAAATGGCAAGAAGCCATTGCCAGGGAATACCCCGTTATGATTCGGGCACGAAAAATTGCTGCAGCAGAAAATCTACCCATGAAAATTGGCGATGTGGAATTTCAAGGAGACGGCACAAAGGCCATCTTTTATTATATAGCAGACGAACGTATAGACTTTAGAAAGCTCATAAAACTATACGCCGCTGAATTTTGCATACGCATAGAAATGCGGCAATTTGGAGCCAGACAAGAGGCCGGACTGATTGGTGGCATTGGTGTATGCGGGCAAGAACTCTGTTGCAGCCGGTGGATGGCAGACTTTAATTCCGTTACCACCCAGGCAGCCAGGATTCAAGATCTTTCTCTAAATCCGCAAAAACTAGCAGGACAATGCTCAAAATTAAAGTGCTGCATAGATTACGAGACTCCGGTGTATATGGATGCCTTAAAACACATTCCGGAAGTCACTCAGCCTATAGAAACAGAAGACGGTCTTATCTATTTGGTCAAAACAGACGTTCTTAAAGGCACTATGTGGTTCAGCTATGACAAACAGAGCATGGCCAATATGATTCCTGTTTCAAGCAAAAAGGTGCAACACATGCTGGAGACCAACCAACGGGGAGAAAAAGCCCCCTCGCTCCGCTCTGTAGAAAAACCTGAAAAAGAAGAAACCATATTCAAATCTTCTGCCGGAGAAGAAAGTATTACGCGTTTTGATGCCGGAAACAAAAGCAAAAGAAGAGGCAAAGGCAGAAGAAAAAAATCAAGCCGCAAAAAACATGTTTCCAAACAAACATAGATGGCTTTTTGTTTTGCTACCGGCGTTGTTTCTGACCCTTTGCCGTTGTACGCCTCCTTCTTCTGCACACATGCAGATTGCCTTTCCTTCTTCCGGCTGGAACAAAGATCAACCTTTAGAAATGCATATACAAGTACCGGACTCCACGGCTGCGTACAACGTCTTCATAGATATCAGAACAACAAATAAGTACACATATCCTTATGTAGTCCTCTTGATTGGCCGCGGTCATCAGTTCACACCGGACACGTTGTGGCTTCCCTTGTTGCCGGAACAAGCCATCCGCTCCGGAGCGTTTTTAGACTACAGATTTCCTGTGCATCCAACAAGCATACAGGCAGAAGGACCTGTCATGTATTGGAAGTTGCAACACTCCATGCCTACACAGACAATACAGGGAATAGTGAAAACAGGACTCCTTTTGAAGAAACACACTCATGGGAAAAAATAAATTGCGCCGTTTTGAGGAAAACAAAAGTTTTCCCAACCTCTTTCAACCTTCCTTTGCAGAAGTGTACCAAAAGGACCATCCAAACAAAGGTTGTTGGAGCCGAAAAGTATTTAAAAACAATTTTCCCATAGTACTGGAACTGGGGTGTGGCAAAGGAGAATACTCCTTAGCTATGGCACAACGTGAAAGTGATAAAAACTTTATAGGTATAGATATCAAAGGAGCGAGGCTGTGGCGGGGAGCTAAAACAGCCCTGGAAGAAAAAATAGAAAATGTGGCTTTTATCCGTACACGTATTGATTTGATTGAAAGTTTTTTTGCTCCTAAAGAAATTTCTGAAATCTGGATTACTTTTCCCGACCCTCAACCGAAAAAAGAAAAAAAACGACTCACTTCGCCTGCATTTCTAAACAAATACCTTACTTTTTTGCAACCGGGAGCCATTATACACCTAAAAACAGACAGTCGTCCACTACACGATTATACTCGGCAAATAGTAGAAGAGTGGGAAGGAATGCGCCTGCTGGAAGCAGATACCAACATATCCCTGAGTGGTCGCCAAAATACAGACCCTCTGATAGCTGTACGTACATTTTACGAAGAAATATTTCTTTCAGAAGGAAAGCCCATCACATACCTCAAGTTTTCAATAAGCACACGGCAAGGTATTGCTACGTTACCAGAAGAAAAACCTGAATCAGAAGAATCCTAAGAAGCATGGCAAGGGGATATACCATAGCATAAGCCGCAGCCTGTGCCTGAACGGGAGCAATACCATTGATAAAGTCCAGTGCAGGCGGATTGGTCGTGGCCCCTCCCAGCATACCGCATATTTTAAGATAATTTACTTTCATCAGCCTGGCAATAACGCCTACAACCATAACAGGAATAAACGTTACGGCAGTCCCGTATAGCATCCATTGCCATCCTCCGTTTAGTATAGTCTCCACATACATTCCACCGGAAAGCAGTCCTACGCAAGTAAGGAAGAGAAGAATGCCCAGATCACGCATAAAAAAAATAACTTGGGGACTCATATGAAAATTCACCTTACCAATGCGCCCCTTATGTCCCAAAAGGATGGCCACTAACAAAGGGCCTCCGGCAAGTCCCAATTTGGCAGGTGCCGGCAGACCGGGGAAAAAGATGGGAATGCTGCCCACCAATACTCCTATAAATATTCCAAGAAAAAGTAAGAGAATACTAGGATTTTCCCAAGTCTTTTTATTTGCTTGAGCCTCGTTAGTATAATCTGTGCATTTCTGTATTTCATGGTCAATTTTTATCTTAAAAAACACCCTTAGCAACACCATAGAAAGAATAACTCCCAAAACTCCAAACGGATAAGTACTGGCATACGCCATGCCTGTTTGAGCAATGGCAGCCTCACTTGCCCCTTGACCGGCAAGTACTTCCTGAGCAGCCCCCAGGCTGGGTGTATTGGTTACTGCCCCACTCATAATCCCCGCAACAGCAATACGTGATATGCCGGTAAAGCGATAAATCAAGAGAGCTATCCCAAACCCTCCCAAAACTATAACTACTGCCAGTATATTCAGTAGCAAACCGTCTTTTTTGAATGAAGAAAAGAAACGCGGTCCCATGCTCAGCCCTATACTGTATACAAAGAAAATGAGTCCAAGATCACGTGCAAAGTGCAACGTTTGTACATCTATGGGAGCACCAAAATGGGCAATGAGTATGCCTGTAAACAATACGCCTGCCGCCCCAAATCCAATGCCTTTATACTTAATCTTCCCAAGCAAAGCTCCGGTAAAGATAGCAAGGCTTAAGTAGAGCAAAGTAGAAGAAACACTTTGCGTTGTAAAGAAGTTTTGTATGTTGTTCATTTAATAAATCGTTACATACCTGAAATGTGTAGTAAACACTCCCTCCACACAGACTGCGGAAGGGTCATGATGTGTTTGCGTGCTCGCTCAGTATGATGGTTTGCCACTTTTTGCGCATATTCCCTGCCTTTATACATATCTATAAAAGCCAACAGCTGCTCAGTAGCTTGGTAAGTATGTCCTAAATCCCTTATATACTTGTGTACCGGTGCCAGGTCTTCCTTGCCTTCCGCTCGCAAAAGCGCTCCCAGCAAGGGCAAAGTCACTTTTGCACCAAACAGGTCCGATTCAAGGTCTGCCAAATCGTCGTTTATTTGAAAGGCCATACCCATGTGGTACGCTGCCTTATCCAATACGGGAATGTATGTTGCTGCACGTTCTTTTTCCGGAAC
>LSQX01259248.1_pt1 | contig 10023 bp, 7 predicted proteins | sample 654561 | NCBI WGS metagenome assembly LSQX01 (sample SAMN04489861, study PRJNA283612) | anaerobic digester metagenome | isolation source: 4 biogas reactors fed with cattle manure at either 37C or 55C with and... | place: Denmark: Kongens Lyngby | collected 2014 | reverse complement strand
CCGTGGCGGATGGTGCGGGCGGTCAGATCGCACAACAGCAGCCGGGCCGGGCGGCTTTCGGGGTCGGCCGTCAGTACCGGGCAGGTCGTATAGAAACGGCTGAACGCCTGTGCGACATCGTACAGATAGCCGGTCAGGTAATTCGGGCGGCACTCCGCCATCGCCGCGGCAATCGCCTGATCATACCGCACCAGCAGCTTGGCCAAATCTTTCTCCGCCGGCTCGGCCAGTGTCATGGACGCAATCCCGGCCAGTTCCTTTTCAATATCCACGTCCTTGCCCGTAGCCTTGCGCTCGATGGATTTGATGCGGGCGTAGGCCTACTGCATATACGGGGCGGTGTTGCCCTCCATCGCCAGCATCTTGTCGAAGCTGAACACATAGTCGCTGTTGCGGTTGTTGGCATAGTCGGCGTATTTAACTGCCCCGACGCCGACGGCCTTGGCGATGGTTTCTTTTTGCTCGGCGGGCAGGTCGGGATTTTTCGCCTCGACGACCGCCGTCGCCCGCTCAATCGCCTCATCCAGCAGGTCTTTGAGCTTGACCGTCCCGCCCGTCCGCGTCTTGAACGGCCTGCCGTCCTCGCCCAGCATCGTGCCGAACGTGACATGCTCCAGCGTGGTCCGCTCATCGACCCACCCGGCCATCTTCGCCGCCGCAAACAGCATCTGAAAATGCAGCACCTGCCGCGCATCGGTCACATAAATCACCGTCTCGGCCTTCAACGCCTGCACCCGAAACCGCAGCGCCGCCAGATCCGTCGTCGCATACAAAAACGCCCCATCGCTCTTTTGTATAATAAACGGCAGCGGCTGCCCGTCTTTATTCTTAAACCCTTCCGGAAACACACACACCGCCCCATCCGACTCCACCGCCAACCCCTTGGCCTTTAACTCCTCCACCACACCGGCCAATTTATCGGCATAAAAACTTTCCCCACGAATATCCCCTGTGTTGAAAGGGGTGCCGAGACTATTATAGATTTCAAAACAGGCATCAAGTGTAATCTTACGAGCTTTTTGCCATAGTTCAAAGGCTTGAGTATCTTTTTGTTGCAACTTAACAGTCATCTCACGATTAAGTTTAGCTGCTTCTTCATCATTTTTTTCACGCAAAGAGGCTGTTTTATAATAATGTTCAAGACTCTCAATACCTAATTCTGAAAAGCCTGCTCTGACAGCATGTTCCTCTGCAATCATAGCACCGACAACCATTCCCATCTGTAACCCCCAGTCGCCGATGTGGTTCTGGCGGATGACGTTGTGTCCGGCAAAGTCATACAGTCGGGCAATGCAGTCGCCGATGATCGTACTGCGGAGATGGCCGACGTGCATCTGTTTGGCAATGTTGGGGCCGGAATAATCCACAACGACGGTCTGGGGCGACTCGGCTTTGTCAATCCCCAGCCGTTCGCTGTCGCGGTACATCCCCAGCAGCCGCTCGGCCAGAAAGCTGTCTTTCAGCCGCAGGTTGATAAACCCCGGCCCGGCCACTTCCGGCGGCTCACAGATGTCGGCAATCTCCATCGCCGCCACCACCCGCTCGGCCAGCTCGCGCGGGTTGGTCTTGACCGCCTTGGCCGCCGCCATCACCCCATTGGCCTGATAATCCCCGAACCGCGCATCCGCCGCCGCCCGCACCATCGCCGGTGCATCGGCGCCGCTGACTGCTTTAATCGCTGCAGCGATGCGAGTTTCCAATATTTCCGTAATTTTCTTCATCCCAATAGTCAATCGCCAGTCGTCAATAGTCAATCTTCTTCGCATCGCCCCAGAGCATTTCGAGGTTGTAATAATCGCGGTACTTGTCTGCAAAAATATGCACCACGACCGTCACAAAATCCAGCAATATCCACTGGCCCTGCTCGTAGCCGGCCGTACCGAAGCACTTGATATTGTACTCCTTCTTGGCCAGCATCGTGATCTCATCGGCCACGGTACGGCCTTGGCGGTCGCTGGTGCCGGTGGCGATCAAAAAATAATCCGTCGCCGGACTTAACCCCGTCAAATCCAGCAGCACAATATCCCGACAGTGCAGGTCGCGGGCGATCTGTGCCGCGGCTGTGGCAAACGCCTTATCGCTCGGCAGCGGTGCGGCCTTCTTTTTGACGGCCTTCTTGACAGCGATATTTGAGGGCGTTTCGCCCTCCGGTTTTCGGGTTGTCGTTTTTTTTACAGCTTTTTTTACCGTCTTTTTGACGGTTTTCTTTGCTGCCGAAGCTGCTTTCTTCGTTGTTTTTTTCTGCATATAGGTTTGGATCCGATTGTCGTCTGAACGCTAAAAGAACAGGGGCGCCCCGACAGGAGCGCCCCTTTAACATACTCTAAATCCAGCCCTGCGTCAACCGCACGGATTAATTTCCGAGGCCACCAAGCCAGTTGCTGACGATCGGTGCAAACTTGACGATCACGCCGCTGAAGACCACGCTGACCATCGACATCAGCTTGATGAGGATGTTCAGGCTGGGGCCGGAGGTGTCCTTGAACGGATCGCCGACGGTGTCGCCAACGACAGCAGCGCCGTGGACGGGGTTCTTGGTGCCATCGGGCAGCTTCTTGCCGCCGTGGGCGCCTTTTTCAATGTACTTCTTGGCGTTGTCCCATGCGCCGCCGGCATTGTTGAGGGTGATGGCCAGCACGAATCCAGCCGTCAGGCCGCCGACCAGCAGTCCCATCACACCCGCAACGTCCAGCAGCAAACCGGTGATGACCGGAACGATAATGGCCATGGCCGAAGGCACAATCATTTCCCGCTGTGCGCCTGCGGTGGAAATGGCCACGCAACTGGCATAATCCGGCTTGCCTTTGCCTTCCATGATACCCGGAATCTCGCGGAACTGGCGACGCACTTCGTTGACCATTGCGCCGGCCGCACGACCGACGGCCTTCATCGTCATCGCACAGAACACAAACGCCATCATCGCGCCGATGAACAGGCCGCAGATGAGTTTGGGGTTCATAATCGTCAGGTCATACACATCGACAAACTGTGAAAAGGGAGCCACTTTTGCCTGGGCTTCTGTGAATCCCAAATAAACGCCATCCGCGCTTTCGTGGGCCAGACGGCCGATCCAGATGCGGATTTCTTCGATATAGGCGGCCAACAGAGCCATCGCGGTCAGGGCGGCGGAACCAATGGCAAAGCCCTTGCCGGTGGCGGCTGTGGTGTTGCCCAAAGAGTCCAGTGCATCGGTGCGTTTGCGGACTTCGGCGCCGAGGCCGGCCATTTCCGCGTTGCCGCCGGCATTGTCAGCGATGGGACCATAGGCGTCTGTTGCCAGAGTGATGCCCAGTGTCGAAAGCATGCCAACCGCGGCAAAGCCGATGCCGTACAGGCCCATGGACACATCGTTGAAGCCTCCCGCGAAGGTGTAGGCGCAAACAATACCGATGACGATGGTTACTACGGACCAACCTGTTGAGAACATGCCTACCGCCAGACCATCGATGATCGTCGTTGCCGGGCCCATCTTGGCCTGATCGGCGATACCCTGTGTGGGCTTGTATTCATCTGAGGTATAGCGTTCGGTGATTTGACCGATGATTACGCCTGCGGCCAGACCGGAGATCACGGCCCAGAAAATGCCCCAGGTAATCATGCCCAAAAAGGCCATGATCGCCAGCGCGACAACGATCAGCACGGAACTGCCGAGCGTTCCTTTTAACAGGGCAGCCAGCAGATTCTTCTGTGAGGCGCCTTCTTTGCACTTGACCATAAAGATACCCGCGATGGACAGCAGGATACCAATCCCGGCAACGATCATCGGAGCCAGTACCGCCATGGTCGGGTCAATTCCTCTTTTTTCCATTGCAGCCATCGGCAGGGCGGCGCCCAGCGCGGCGGTTGCAAGGATTGAACCGCAATAGCTTTCGTACAGGTCGGCGCCCATACCGGCGACATCGCCCACGTTATCGCCGACGTTGTCGGCAATCGTAGCGGGGTTGCGCGGATCGTCTTCGGGGATGCCGGCTTCAACTTTACCGACCAGATCGGCGCCGACGTCTGCGGCCTTGGTATAGATACCGCCGCCGACACGGGCAAACAAGGCCTGAGTTGAAGCGCCCATGCCGAAGGTAATCATTGTGGTGGTAATTTCCACCAACTTATGTCCGGCATCCATACCGGGTTTGACCAACTGAAGCCCGAGTAAGTCCAGGCCGTTCTGCATGTGTCCGGCCGTATATACGAATTTGTCAAGAATGATGTACCACAGGGCGATATCCAGCAGACCAAAACCCACCACGACCAGGCCCATGACGGCACCGGAACGGAAGGCGACCTGCAGGCCGCGGTTAAGTCCCTCGCTGGCTCCCTGAGCCGTACGCGAGGAGGCGTTGGTTGCGGTCTTCATCCCGAGGAAGCCGCAGAGACCGCTGAAGATACCGCCGGTCAGGAACGCTACGGGTACGAAGGGGTTTTGTACGCCTTTGTAGGCCAGAAATGCAAAAATCACCACCAAAATAATGAAGACCACGGCGACGACTTTGTACTGCCGGTAGAGATAGGCATAAGCGCCTTCGCGGACGTAATTGGCGATTTCGATCATTTTATCATTGCCGGCCGGAGCCGCAATGACCTTTTTATAAAAGTAGAGGGCCATAATCAATGCCACCACTGCACACCCCATCGCCAGGAAGGGGGCCGCCGGGGCAAATTTTGCTGATGCCGATGCCGTTGCGCCAGCCTCTGCCATGGCGGTTGCCGAAATCGCCAGCACCGGCAAACCAATGCTCAGAGTTTTTCCTAAACCTTTCACTGTAAACCATCCTTTCAAAAAGCGTTAATTGTATCAAAACTGCGGTTAAATTAAAATTTAGGACAGTATAGCGGGTTGTCCATCGATTTCAAGCATTTTCCGACTGAAATCCGCATAGGTAAGCGAGAATATTTCCCGGCACAATTGATTTGACTCCTTTGGGTTCTTTCGAAAACCTCTGAGAGACCTCATCTGGGAGCCACAGGCAACAAGCCGGGGGTTCAAGAAGTGTGATATTATTCCAAAAGCGCATGCACCGGGCGACGCAAATCCAATATTGAATGTGTTTTATGTCTATTGCGTCCATAAAATAATTGTCCCGTATTTTTACTATTTTCCCACCCTCACTATCTACCCTCTATCCTCTACGCTCTGCCTCCTGCTTTCTGTCAATCAGTAATAATTAGTGTTAATCTGTGGCTATAAAGCAAAACTCGACCTGCTGACTCCTGTCCTCTGGCGGTTGGAAGCTGAACTTGAACAAACAAACCCAAATTATCTCTTTTGCAAAACACGTAAACTCTTATTCCAAAACTGTTTACTGATAACTGACAACTGATGTCTGTAAAAAAACATAGCCAATCCAAACCCAAAATGTTCTGCCGGATACTATTCTCACACACTCCCGCGGTCAAGCCATATTTTTTGCTTGCATCGCAGTTTGGGCCGTTTTATAGTGTCGAAAAATAACTTTTCGAGGGAGATACAAAAATGAAGGGATATCCACTGTGGTTGATTTTGTGTGCGGCTGTTGCGGTCGCCGCTGCGACGCCGTCAATACCCGCGTCCACATCTAAAAAGGATGCTGTACCAAAGACTTACGGCTCAATCGCCGTCTCGCGTGTGGTGCAGATCGCCCCGGATTGCACAATTTACTGCGATATCGATGAATTCCCGTCCGTGATCGGCCAAAACATCCCCGTCGTTCTCGAAGGGATCGAGCCGGCCGCCGCCGAAAGCGTGGACAAAAACGTGATTGCCTTTCTTGAACAAACCCTCAAACCCCAATCACAAGAGGCCGCACCGTCCATTGCCCTGAACAATCTCCGTCGCGGCCGGACATTTGGCCTGGTCGCGGATATCGAAATCGACGGCAAAGACCTGGCCCAGTTGCTCATCGAACAGGGCCTGGCTCGCCGCATTATACGTCTGGAAACCGCCGAGGGCGCCTCTTCGCCCGCCGTCACCGAAAAACCGCAAGTCAAACCTCAGGCCGCACCCGCTGTCTCTTACGTGGCCGCCAAAAACAGCAAGGTCTTTCATCTCTCCACCTGTTCGCACGCCAAACGCCTTAATCCAGAAACAACGTTGACATTTGGAACACGACAAGAGGCCGAACAAAACGGACGGCGCCCCTGCAAGACCTGCAATCCGTAGTCACTCACTTCGCTGAACGAAAGATGCCGGAGTTGAGTATTCCCCACGGAGTAAAACCGCTTTTTCGGCAAAGCCGGATGCCAAGCAAAACGGTGATCGCCGTTCCGGTGAAGATGGCGATCATAATAGCGATCTGGAAAAGAATGGCGGTCATCGGCGTTGCGCCGCCGAGGATCACGCCGGTCAACGCCCAGGTTATCGGTCTGGATTACCGCCATAGGCCGCCTCAGCCATAGACATTGCCTTTTTCATCGACATAAATGTCCGTTTGTGCCGTGCCGAGCAGAGATATCGCGTCGCGCAGGGCATCGGTATCGGGCACATAGTACAGTCGCCCGCATCGGGGACACCGCTTTCGCCGGTCGGCGTCGGCAATCGACAGCTCGATGGGGATGCTGCAACCGGGACATTTTGTCAACAACCGCATAATCGCCTCATATCAGGAGTCGAATTCTCAAAAAATTATTATCCGAACGAAGCAATTCTGACAAGCAGAATCTTGACAGAGTGCGATTTTTCAAACGTACCGGCGATCTTTATCGGAAGCGGACTATTCAGATGCCGCGTCCGATTGAATCAATATCTCGATTTTGGTATAATCCCTTTCGTGAGAGCAGCGTTGTAATAAAACTGTTTTCTATGGGGGTCGTGATGAAAAAATATGTCGTATGCCGAGTCGTAGAACCGGCGCCGCCGAGACCGGCGGACAGGAAGCGTCCTTCCTGTTCGTCCGGCACAAAAAAAATGGACGCCGAACCGTTGCCGCTCTTGATCGCTCTGAAGTCATTGATCGACCGGACGTATTGCGCCGCCTGTCAAACACCCGGCAGGGAGAGTGGACGCCTCCTGAATATGGCCGTATGAACAGACCGATGCCAGTTTGCCCGATAAATTCTTTATTATTAGGGGTATTATTACTGATTTCATTTATTCTCTTTTTTTTTATTAATAAATTATAGAATTCGGTTGATTTTTTGGGGAGTTAGTTTCGTTGCGTTTATTTTGTGTCCACATTGGGTCTATGCAAGCACTCATATCATGCCGGAACCCAAGACGGACGAGCAGCTTCGTTTTGAGCAAATGGAAGCAGAGGCCGCTGTTAAGGCTCCGCCGCTGCGATGGGGTCGAACCGACCTTGCCCGACTGATCGCCCTTTTGCCGGAAGATACCACACCTCGGTTCACGATAAGCCATGTACAGATTTCAGGCAACAGCCTGATTTCCACCGATAGTCTGCTGGACAATATCCCCGCCGTCTTTGANNGAATGTTCCTGTACGACTTTCGACCGCTGCAAGCGGTTGTCGCCCAGCCCGGATCGGCCGTAGAGGTTTCGGCGCGTTCGATTCAGGGGTTTCCCCAGTATCTGCTGAGTCTTTATCAAAAACGCGGGTATGCGGGCATCTATATCTATGTCCCCGCCGACGCCTTCGAACCCGGCAAAGAACTGTCGCAGGGCATTCTGCCGATTCGCATTCTGGAAGCTTCGGTTTCATCGGTCGGCTCCTCGTTTTATGATGTCAACAATCAGCCGGCCGAGAGAAGCTATCTGCGGCAAGGACTGGTTGAAGAATGGTCGCCGGTCAAAGCCGGTCAAGTCGCCAACCGCCGTGCGATGGACGAGTACCTGAATCTGCTCAATCGCAATCCCGACCGCTATGTCTCGGCGATGGTGACACAGGGCGAAGAGCCGAACAGCCTGGCAATGGAATATCGCGTCTATGAGGCCAACCCCTGGCATTTCTTCGTTCAGGTCGATAACTCCGGAACGGAGGATATTCAATGGCGGCCGCGTTTGGGGATGATTAACACCAACCTGCTCGGCTTTGACGACCGGCTGACCGTCATCTGGCAAACCACACCGGATAAGACGTGGCTTGATGATTACGCCATCTTTGGCAGCTATGATTTTCCGCTCTTTACGCCGCGCGTGCGGCTGAATATCTTTGCCGGCCATAATGAGTTCAGCATCGCCGAAACAGGCGGTATCAGTTTCCTCGGTCGCGGCAGTTTTGTCGGCAGCACGTTACGGCTGAATGTCTTCCAGCATGAAAAGTGGTTCTTCGACCTCACCGGCACGCTGACCCATCAACAAAGCAAGATCACCCCGTCGCTGTTTCCGGAATTTCTCACCAGCGACGTGCACTTGACGATGTGGGGCTGGGGAGCGGAACTGACGCGATCCGACGACAGGGCCGATACCCTATTCAGCATCCGGCGGATGAGTACGCTGGACGGCTCGCATCGGGATGACTTCGGTCTGACACGCTCCGGCGCCAACCGCGATGTGGCCATTTATACCGCCACCGCGCGCCACAGCCGGTATCTGGATATCAATAACGTGCAGCGTCTCAGCGCCGCCTTCCAGTGGATCATTCCAAACAAGCGGCTGGCCCCAGTCTCAATGACCTCGTTCGGCGGAATGTACACCGTTCGCGGCTATGATGAATTTGAGATGGTCGTTGACGGGGGCATTCTCGCCTCGCTGCAATACGAGTATGACATCATCCGTAAGGCACGCGTCGATGAATATGCCGCCGGCGGCGCCAACGAAGACCTGCGGAATCCGTTTATCCGCAAGATCGCCCCGCTGGTCTTTGCGGACTACGGACAGGCCCGCATCGAAGAGCCTCTGTCAACTGAACACCGGGATCGTGAAATGGCCTCGGTCGGCGGCGGCGCCATCGTCGAACTGGGCGAAAACTTTACGGGAACCGTGTATTACGGCTATCCACTGATTGCAACCGAAAACACCCGCTCCGGCAAAGGGCGGTTAAACGTGGGTTTTTTATTGAGATGGTAAATATTAACTTTTTTGAGGGGATACATTAATATGAAAAAAATGATGAAAAGCTCAACCCGGCAATTGCTTCGAACGACAATTGCTTGCCTGACGGCCTTTTTGATTATCAATGGGCCGGTCTGGGCAATCTCCGAGACGGACGTACTCAATAAAATCAACACCGAAGTAAACACATCAGGCAATACCACAACCGTTGATGTGCTGGGCAATCGCAGCATTATTGACTGGTCAAATTTCAACACCGACAATGGCGAAGTCCTTGAGTTCATTCGAGACGGGGGCGCAAATTTTGCCGTGCTCAACCGCATCCTCAGCGGCTCACAAACGCAGTTTGACGGCAAGCTCCTCGGCAACCAGGGGCATATCATCGTCATCAACCAGCACGGCATTGTGTTTGGCCCGACTGCCGAGGTGTCGGCCCATCGCTTTACCGCTTCGACGCTGGGACTGGACATGACCGACGCCGATTTCTTGGACGGCAGCGAAAACTTCGCTTTCAAAACAGGCGATGCACGCGGCCGGATTTCACTGGCCGCCGGAGCCGAAATCACCGCCGACCAAATTGAACTGCTGGCACATCAAATCTCCAACAGCGGCCTTGTTGTCGGGTCGGGCAATATTGTCCTGCTGGCCACAGGCGATGAGATTTATCTGGCCTCCGAAAGCGATGATATCGTCGTAGAAATCGCCACGCCCAACGTCAACGGCTTCAATTACACCATCACCAACGAAGCGGCGGGCACGATTCAGAATGACACCGGAAAAGTCGTTTTGGCCGCAGGCGATACCTTTGCACAGGCACTGACCGGCATTCAGAATCTCGCCTACGCCGTCGGCGATTACAACGTCGAACAACGCGGCTCCATCCAGGCCGCCGAACTGGAGGCCGGAGCCGCCCAGCAAATCGCCCTGCGTCCCGGCGGCTCGACCGCGGCGGACACCGTTAAGCTGGCGGCCCAGAAGGTTGAACTCCGCCACGCATTGGACATCCCCGGCGATCAGACGGTGGATTCGGATTATCACAATACGGCCACTGACACCCTCCACAGCGGCGGGGATATGAGCATGACCGGACACCAGTCATCGGA
>LSQX01033055.1_pt1 | contig 10023 bp, 5 predicted proteins | sample 654561 | NCBI WGS metagenome assembly LSQX01 (sample SAMN04489861, study PRJNA283612) | anaerobic digester metagenome | isolation source: 4 biogas reactors fed with cattle manure at either 37C or 55C with and... | place: Denmark: Kongens Lyngby | collected 2014 | reverse complement strand
CACATAAGCCTCAGGTAATTATTGTCCTATGCAGATACTCTGCCCGCCATAGCCAATTTTCCAGCCAGCTCCAACGCCTGCATGATTCTCCTGATAACTTTGATGAGATGTCATGTGTTTCTGCAATGAGCTTCAATGTATATTTTTGTCTCTCTTGCGAACTCATCGAACAAACGATATCGACGAGATCCGGTTGATCTATGGCAAGATGCAGTGGATGAAAATGTCGTGGATCTTTTGCAGTCTTTGTCTGCAATTGTTTGTTGAGTCTTGCTATATGTCCGGAAATATAGATCCTTTCCCATTCACGAGACATTCCGCTGCCACCATACAGCGGGTCTAGTGTTTGCGCATAAAATGTATTCATGCTGCAATTCGGATTTGGATTTCCGTAGCCGCTGAATTCAGAAAAAATCAAATAATTCGCCTCACTCGGTGGAGATGCCGGGGATTCTTCGCCAAAAATACTTATTCCGTTAATCGCGCTTTGACGTGATTTTTGCACCATATCACCAATCGAATGAATCGCCCATTCATCAGGGCCGTGTAAAGTATGTTGAGAGCCTGCATGGATTCGAGATATGTTGTTTTTAAATGGTGTCGATGAGTATTCGTCCCATTTTTGGAGGGGTGCTAAGCCAACTGCCCGATCCATAACCCATTGCACAATAGCCTCTTGGGGCAATGCACGCAATAGGCTTTTTTGCTTTTCGTCAATAGCCGCTCCAAATCCTTCGCGCTTATTGTCTTGATGAGGTGAAGCAAAGCTGCTGTAAGTCTCGCATATGGCCCAGGCATCCGGTTTTATACTTTTAATGACATCACATGCAATCGTATAGGGTTCAATCATGTCCTCAATACAAAATACCGAGTTCTCATGTCCTTTACGTTTCTTTTCACATAAATCGCAATGGCAAACGGCATAGTCACCAACCTCCATTTGAACACCATCAACATCGATTTCTTGAAACAGCCAGGCTAACGCGCGTTTAAACCACTCAATATTTTCAATACGTGAAGGACAAGCAAGGTCACTGAGAAATCCAGTTGCATAGGGTTTTTTATCAGCGGCAATCGCAGATAACTCCGGATGCTCTTTCAACCATGAATGAAGTGAATATGGATGATATTCAGGCGGTGCGGTCATGCCAATATTGTTTTTCCGGGCATCATAATAAACACCCCCGTAGCTGAATAAACCAACCCCAGGCAAAATACGGACACCTTTCATCCTTCCGTAGCGAACAAGATCCTTAAGCTGCTGTTCGCCATCGTTATGGGCTCGCAAAGCACCCCATATGACAATACCGTTTATGCCATGAACAGCACAAAAATCTACCATTCGTTTATAGTCATCAAGAAAACTTCTTCTTCTTTTATTTTCGCCAGTTGCGCCAAAACCCCTGATGAAATTAGAATCATCCCAAAAGGTACAATAGTCCCATGTCCATAAAACGCGGTAATCAAAAGCATCCTGTTTCATACAAACCTCCTTTTCGCCCAAAACGTCGTCTAAATGAAAATGAATATCCTTACATGTCAAGTATCTGCGCTTATTAATGNNCAGGTGCCATCACGTCCGGGGCATAGCATTCCCAAATACTGCCATAGGCCGGGTTTTTCCAAACCTGGCACATAGCCTGGAGATGACGAATGGCGATATCACGTGCTATTTCATGGTAGCCATACCGCCGAAGGCCGCATGTGATCATATAATTCGTTGGCGCCCAGACAGCGCCCAGCCAATAACGACCCAAACCATCTTTTGCTGCCCCATTTCTATTTTATCCCAATATAGACAAGAATCATGAACGGTTGTTTTTTATTATATAATAAGGAACACAGCTTTCCCATCCTGCGCAACGGTTTGCTGTTCAGGGGCTGCTGTCTGGTCAACAAGGAGCTTGCTCCGAGGAGCAATAGCCGGCGCAACAGGATAAAACGCCGGTAAATCTTAAACTCAAGCCTTATACAGGGCATGCCATTTAATAAACAGGAGGATCGTCCTATGCAGTTTGATTCATTGACCTATCCCTATGCGTCCAGGCGCGCGGTCACCTTCGCGCAAAACGGCATCGTGGCAACCGGCCAGCATCTGGCAGCACAGGCTGGTTTGTCTGTCATGAAAAACGGCGGCAACGCCATCGATGCAGCGGTAGCAACAGCTGCTGCCTTGACGGTTCTGGAGCCAAATTCCAACAGCATCGGCAGCGATGCTTTCGCCATCGTCTGGACCCGTGGCAAACTCTATGGTCTCAATGCGAGCGGTGCTTTTCCCCAGTCGATCAGCCTGGATAAAATCCTGGCAGCCGGACACCAGACTATGCCGTCAGCTGGTTGGCTTCCCGTTACGGTGCCTGGCGCGCCTGCTGCCTGGCAAGCACTTGTCGAGCGGTTCGGCAACTGTTCACTCAGCGAGGTTCTGAAACCGGCCATCACCTATGCTGCCGAAGGCTATCCTGTGCCTGCGTTCATTGCCAATGAGTGGCAAAAGCACTACCAGTCAGCAAAAACGACCTTGCATGAAGCCCAGTATGAGTCCTGGTTCAAGACTTTCGCCCCCCTGGGCAGGGCACCACTGGCTGGTGAAATCTGGCGTTCGGAAGCCATGGCAAAATCGTTGCGGCAGATTGCCGAAACAAAAGCCAAGGCATTTTATCAGGGAGAGCTGGCTGAGAAAATCGATCGCTTCTCCCGTGAAAACGGTGGTGACATCAGGCTGCATGATCTCGCTGCCTTTCAGCCCAGCTGGATCGATCCGATCAAAGTGGCTTACCGCGGCTTCGATGTCTGGGAACTACCGCCAAACGGACAAGGTCTCGTCGCCCTCATTGCTCTGGGCCTGCTCAATGGTTTCGAATTTCCGGAAAGGGACTGTGTTGAAACACTGCACCGGCAGATTGAAGCGATGAAGCTGGCCTTTGCCGACGGCCAGCGTTACATAGCCGATCCCGACTGCATGTCAGTGCAGATTAGCGATTTACTGTCTACCTCTTACCTGGATGAACGCAGGAAACTGATCACAGATTCAGCTGCAGAACCCCAGGCCGGGAACCCGTCTGGCAGCGATACCGTTTACCTGGCGACAGCAGACAGCCACGGGAACATGGTCTCATACATTCAAAGCCATTACAAACCATTTGGTTCGTTTCTTGTTGTACCCGACAGCGGCATCGCGCTGCAGAACCGGGGTGCCTGCGCTTCTCTTGACCGCAGTCATGACAATGTGGTGCGTCCTGGCAAACGTCCGTATCATACGATCATCCCCGGTTTCCTCACCCGGGATGGCCAGCCGGTCGGTCCTTTCGGCGTCATGGGCGGATTTATGCAGCCACAGGGGCATCTCCAGGTCCTGATGAATACCCTGGACTTCGGGATGAATCCTCAGGCGGCTTTGGACGCACCGCGCTGGCGCTGGGATTTTGCGAAAAATGTTGCTATCGAAGCCGATACGCCCGAACACCTGATCAAGGGGCTGCTCGCCAAAGGCCACCAGGTGACGATCCAACCGAAAGGCAGTGGTTTTGGCCGTGGTCAGATCATCTGGCGCCACGGGGCAGATGTCCTGGTCGCCGGGACTGAGCCACGGGCTGACGGAGCGGCTGCCGCCTACTGACAGCAGCTTTAGCCTGTAGGCCTGACAGTCTGCTTGTCAGGAAGGGGCATGAAAAACGAAAACAGGAAACAACATCACTAGATACCAAGGCTTGACAGCTTCTTAACCTACCTCTGTGGCATGAACCGATTCAACCGGCTGAAAACACGCAGCGCGTTGGTTCTGAAGACCATCTGGTGCCAGTCCTCCGGGACAAGCTCTTTGATAAATGCCAGGTAAGCGCCCAGGGGGGCCAGCGGCCAGTCGGAACCGAACAGCCAGCGATCCGGACGTTCTTCAAAGAGCAGTGGCTGGCGCAAACGGATGCGTTCTTCCAGCTGCGTGGCTTTGCGCCGGATGGTCGCGGCGTCCGTCACCAGCAGACCAGACAGGTCAGCGTGCACATGCGGGTGTTTTGACATCAGGGCTGCCGTGTCCATGCCCCAGGGCTCACCCATATGCGCAATGACAAAAGTCAGTTCCGGATGGGCGGCTATGGTTTCCTCAAAAGAAAGGGGGTGCGCGTATCGCAGCAAGCCTTTAGGCGAATAAGTGACGCCGCCATGAACCACAACCGGGAGTTCCTTCTCGGCTGCCAGCCGGTAGACCGGATCGAAGACAGGATCACTGATTGGAAAGGGATAATATCCTGCGTAGAGCTTGATGCCAACTGTGCGCGCCTGCTCCAGGACCAGCGCCAGCTCAGCCAAGGCGGCAGGTCGCCTGCTGAGGTCATAGGGGTTGATTCCGGGGCAGCAATAAAGGTTGTCCGGCAGCCTTCTGTCCAGATCCAGAATCATCGGTGTGGCAGCCTGATCATCAGGAAAACTGCCGGGTTCTGTTTCTGTCAGACCCATGGCGATGGCGGCTGCGATGCCCTGTTCTGCCTGTCCTTTCCGGAGTCCTTCCAGGTTGTAGTCAACCTGCGAGATCTGGCTTGCTGTATCCGCGAAGCTGTGGATATTTGAAAAATGGATGTGCGTGTCAATGATCTGCATGCTGCGCCTCCCGCTCGCGCAATTCCAGCGCCAGCAGGTCACCCAGGCTGTCCAGCGGTACGCCTGCTGTGGAAGCCAGGAAGAAAACCGGCTCAGTCCAGCCTGACGCCTGATCGGCAACGGTCACCCGCAACCCCTTCATCCAGGCAATCAAAGCATTATTGGCCATGGGGGATTGACCATCCGGGTTATCCCGGGTAATCACCTGCAGCCGTTGCTGGATGCCATCTGCCCCCAGTAGAACAGACTGTTGAACGGTCAGGTCATGTTCGGTCTGACCGCCGCGGTAGCGGCGCAGCGTTCCAGCAGTGTCTCTGGCTTCAAACCAGCATTGCTGAAGATCACGCTGTGGCCGGAAAAACAGTTCGCAGCCCATTTCTTCATTCTGCAAAATCCTGCCGGTTCTGTTTTGTACATGAACCACCTGTGCCAGCAGCGGAATACCCGGCAACATCACCCAGTAAACCGTCACAGTCAGACCGCCGAACTTGGGATGGTCTTCGATCCTGTAGGTACTGCTCAATCCGGACCAGTGATTTCCGTGTTGATCGCTGAGCTGGGCATAAGCACCATTTCTTTCGGCTGCATGGATGGTCGCATGCTGCAATCCCCAGGGTTTGGCTGACAATCCGCCCGGCCAGCTGTTGAACCATGATCGGGGCTCAGGCTGGGGGAAGGTCGTGTCAAGCCACTCATGCCCGTCGACGCACAGGGACATCAGCGCATGCGAAAAATCCGGCGACAGCGCAATAGAAAATGGCCCATTGTCGGCACTCAGAATAGGACGGTTGTCTCGCCAGCCCGAGTTCAGTTTAACAGGGACATGCGACGGCACGAACAGCTGCCGCCTGACCGAGAAGCTTTGATCTGGCATATCAAAGGTCATCTCGAGCGAAGATAGGGTTTCGTCAGGTTTGGACAAAGGCAGGTCCAGACCGCCCGAAGCGATTTCCTGCTGGAAGACAACAGGTTTTCCGGATTGGCCAAAGGTTGCGGAGATTTGAACCTGACGATTTATCTTTTTGTGTTCATCGATACGCAGAAGCAGCGGCTCCACCGGCTCATGTCCTACAGGCTGCAGCACAGGATTGCCCCGGTTGACTGTGAGAACCAGCGTTCCTGTTATCTCTGGCTTTGCCAGATGGGGCAGGCTTGTCGCATAAACACGAAAATCCTGCCAGCTGTCAAACATGCCACAGACCAGTCGGACCGGCGGTGCCTGCCAGGTCTCTTCCGCAGCCAGCTTGCCCGGTTCATGCTCAAATACAAGGCCGCGGGTAAAGATCACTTTGACATCCTGCTGCCAGCAAAGGCCGCGGGTAAACGGTTGTCCGCCGGCAAACAACCAGCGCTCAGACAGGCGACCGACATCGTAAAGATCATAGTCTGCCTCGTTTTCATCTACCAGCTGCATGATCCGGCCGTCGTAGGGGATGGCACCATCAGTCAGATCATGCCAGACATGATCCGAAAGAAAAACAGGACGATCCAGGGCTTTGTCTGTCCGGTTAATTACCGCCAGTGTCCGCTGGAGCTCACCGTGCGGCCAGAGCTGAGCGATAGACCGCACCACCAGCCCGGGGAAATCATGCGAACAAAAATCGGCTTCCTGAACCATCGAGCCGTCTGGCTGTTTGCTGGCGATCACGTGTTCCGGCCGGGTGGTGTCGAATTCATTGGAGTAAGGCCGACCCAGTGATGGGCAGTAGAACCTTGTTGTTGATGTGTTCGGTCTGAAACCACGAACGGTGCCCCAGCCGCCATCTTTGCCTAGATGCCAGGAAAAGCGCCCGTTGACAATAAACCAGCTCTCATCGTCCTCACCAGAACAGCAGCCGTGCCAGCCTTTCACCAGTCCATGCAAAGGCACTGCAAAGTCAATCCTTTCACCGGAAGAAAGATAAGATGAGGCAGCTGCTTCAGCCGACCAGCATCCGTCGCGCATGATGGTCAGTTGGCAGGGAACGGATTTTTTTTCGCGATCCTGCAGTTGGCACTGTATCCGGTGTTCTTGAAACGCTAGGACATCCGTCACCGGCAGGTCGATGGTTAAGGTTGCCTGTTCATCAAAGCAGTTTTCCAGTTCAATCCAGCCAGTGCGTTTTTCACCGGCATAACAGGGTGCCGTCAGTTCTCGCAACTTGATCACGGCTGGCGGCCGGATGTCTATCCCGGTACGAAACAAGGCAGAACGGCCGTTGACCAAGACACGTGCCATTACGCACGGGTGGGTACGCATCAGATTCTGTGGTTCAGGCAGCTGCTCAGCGTTGAATGATCCTTCCAGCAGCTGCGTCCCGCGGATATCCGCAGCCAGGCAATAATGACTGTGAACGGGTCCGTCTCCTTCGCCGCTGATCTGGACCTTCATGGGACGACCGCTTTTATTGACACAGCGGAAACGGACCGGCAGTTCGCGACCGGACACCACCTGATGGGCATCCAGTTCCATGGCGACAAGAAAATCATCTGTCTCAATCAGGCAGAGACCGCGCCCAGTTTTTTCAAAATCCGCCCGGGCATACTGGTTGTCATGCTGCCAGACATAAGTATAGTAGTCAAAGCCGCGCTCAGACCGGCCGTCCGGCTCCACCCGGATCTCACGAACCGCATCATCATACCAGCTGGCTTGGCTGAAAAAGGGTTGCAGCAGCTCGGTCTGCATGACAGTCGGAATGAAATTCATCAGATGGGTGGTGTCATCGCGCCGCTCCCAGAAAAAACCGCATTTTTTGTATGTCGGCACTGCTTTCGTATTGCCTGGCCAGGTAAATAGGTCGAGACGGGGCCACCCCATGGATATCGTTTGTTTTACGGCGGCCAGGACCAATGCTTTGCCGACTTTTTTACCATGCCAATCAGGCCGGACATTGAGCAACGGGATGTACAGGGCACCGGTATCTTTGAAGTAACGGGAGAAACTGCAAAAACCGATCACTTCATCGTTTTTATCAACAGCCAGGAATTCAACCAGATTTGTCGAGCAGGCATGATCATCAAGGATACCCTGTTCTGTATGATGAACAGCACTGCCCCCCCAGCTGGCTCCACTGCGGTTCCACATCTCAGCCAGAGATGCCGCATAGTCCGGCGTGTATTCAGTGATATGAAACAGTTTTGTTTCTTGTGTCATTCTTGCCTCCGTTATTGATAATCAACATGATGATGGAAATCCTGTTGTTCAGGGAAACGATTTTGAGTTCGTCATTATTGGGTTTGGCCGTTAGCCGCATGGACTTGTAACGCTGAAGCGGTAAAAGGCGCAATCAGATTGTATCATGATCGTCTGCAGGGGTGAACAGCCGAATGTAGACAGCCTTGTTTTTTGCCACACAGTAGGGTAATGACACGAAAATATTGTATGATAAGGATGGATCGGCTCTGCTCACTGAGATGGGCTTGTTGCCCGATGGTGCAGCAGGAACCGGATATAGCAGGGTGTTTCAAACCAGATTGAAAAAACCGCTTATTGCATACGAAAGGCGTCAGAAAACAGGTCTTCGCACAGATCATGAATTGTATCATGAAAGGAGTGTCAGGCTGTCGCCTGACTACATGAACATGAAGGACATAAAAATTTTGCGCGATCTGGCACAGCAGTATACAGCGTTGGCACGGGAAGAACAGAATAAGACGATCCCCACCTGGTACCGTGAGCTGAACGCGCTTAAGACAGTCCGGCCACCCATCACAATCTTCGAGTTGCCATGGCTGGAATTCAGTGGTTTTGCGGAAATGCAGTGCCTTTGCCAGGATAAAATCAATCGGGCAATCGAATACGCCATCCGGCAGACGCTTTTCCAATTCCGGTGGTTTCGCGCAGACCACGCTCTCCATCCCTATGTACGATGCCCTTTTGTTTTGCGCAACACCGGTATCGGCCTGACAAAGCAGGAGGAGTTGATCCATGCCACAACGGGTTCCGAGGTCGATTCACATAAGTATAATGACGTCCTCAAAGACGAAGACGATCTGGCAAAGATAAAAATGCCGGATATTGAGATCGATAAACAGGCTACCAACCGTTATTATGAGCGATACTGCGAGGCGTTTGACGGCCTGATGCCAGTTCGCAAAACCGGTGTTGCGGTATGCTTTGCGCCCTGGGATCGTATCCCGGAACTGCATGGTGTGGAAAACACATTGTTGGATCTGTATGACCGGCCGGCGTTCATGCATGCTATCATCGAAAAGCTGACTCAAATCAATGAGGCAACCATGCTTCAATACGAAAAGCTGAATGTATTGGACAGCGATCCGTACTATTTTTGCTGCGCGCCTGCCTGCTCCTATGAACTACCCGTTAAGGACAACGAAAAAGAGCAGGTCTATCTCAAGGACGTGTGGTGCCGGACGATGGCGCAAATATTCGGCGCCGTATCACCCGCCATGCACGACGCGTTTGAGCTGCAGTACCAAAAACGGCTGTTTGATCGCTGCGGCCTGGTCTTCTACGGCTGTTGCGAGCCACTGCACAACAAGATCGACCTGCTGCGGCAAATTCCCAATTTACGCCGAATCTCCATCTCGCCCTGGGCAGATCCGGATATAGCAGGAGAGAAGATGGGAGACGCCTATATTATGGCATCCCGCCCCAATCCTGCCTTTGTGGCAGGACCACAGTTTGATCCGGAAACTGTAAAAAAAGAAATTCACCATATCATCAAAGCCGCGCGCCGCAACCGTACCCCCTTGGAGTTTTGTTTAAAGGATATCAGTACCGTGCACTGCCGCCCCGACATTCTATCGCAATGGATCAGCACCGTCGATGAGGTGATTGACGCTTACGAATGGCAATAAAAACATTTGACCCGGACAGACTCAAGCCTGCCGGCATGGGCTTCAGTCTGTTTATCTGTATCATTGCGGAGTTTGATGGGAACCCCTATAAGTTTTGCGGCAATGACCTCTTTCCTGTGATGCCCTGGTTATGCAGCTCGAATGTGTGAAGACAGAACGCCACACCGGCGATTCACGACCACTTAGCGCCAAAAACGGACCACTGGGCTAAAAGGCCTTTGCAAGGTCTTTTCTGCCCTTATAATAAAAATGCGGATGACGCAGCGCAGGAATCTGGAAGGTGGGCAACAGATGCAAGTCCGGATTGAACAAGTTGAAGATGGTCAAGCTGAGGAAGTGGTCATTTACTGCAGAAAGATCACACCCGATGTGGAAGCACTTATCGGGCAAATCCGTAAGACTGTTCCGGATACGTTAACCTTGTCGTTTTTCAAAGGAGATGAGCAAGTTTACTTGTCATTACGGGAGATCTTGTTTTTCGAAACCGAAGGCGAGAAAGTCTATGCCCACACAACAGATAACGCCTACGAGGTCCGGCAGCGGCTATACGAGCTCGAAGCGCTGCTGCCCGCCTACTTCGTCCGGGTCTCCCGCTCCAGCATCGTCAGTATTCTGCACGTCTTCTCGATT
>LSQX01011542.1_pt2 | contig 10023 bp, 9 predicted proteins | sample 654561 | NCBI WGS metagenome assembly LSQX01 (sample SAMN04489861, study PRJNA283612) | anaerobic digester metagenome | isolation source: 4 biogas reactors fed with cattle manure at either 37C or 55C with and... | place: Denmark: Kongens Lyngby | collected 2014 | reverse complement strand
AAATATGTATATCTATGAAATGGGAGCCAAGGAAATTCACAATCATTATAATTATTATATAATATTGAGCCAATAACCAAAGTGTCTAAAAACCAAGTTTTATAAAAATTATCTATTCTTACTGTACCTGTTAAGTAAAGAAAATCATCTTTCATAATCATATAGTCTGCATGATCATGATTTTGTTCTGAGTGTGCAATTGCTTTTAGCCAATCTACTTCTCCATTACAATCAAATTTTGCTATAAATGTACCTCTTGTATCATCTATAAAATATGGTAAAGTACTATCTGCTAATTGCATAAGATTTCCATAAGTACCATATAAATATGAATTTCCATCTGAGTCAACAATTAAATTGTGTGGTCGGTTATTTGGATAATCTATAGCTCCATGCTGTCCTCCAAATGATTTTGCAAATTGCCAAGATTGTGAAAAACAACTAGTTGCAATTAGCAATAGCACTAATATATTAAGTGTTTTTTTCATAGTAATATTATTGTTTTATTAGTTTTAAATATTGAACTTTATTCTGAGAATTTATTATTTTAACAATATATTGTCCAGAGATTAGTTTATCAATATTAATTTCTTTTTTATCTGTAGTAATAATTATTTTACCCATTAAATCCATTATACTTACTGATATTAAATCTTCATCTGCACCTGCTGATTCATCATGTAAGTAATTGGGGCTTAAAGGATTTTTATATGTCGTCAGTAAGCATTCAGAACTAAAATCACTTCTGATGTAAAAATCGCATTGTTCGTAGGTTTGCGAGAACAAACCAGAAACCATGAACAATAAGAACAAACCGAGGGAAGTAACTTTTTTTTTCATAATAGTAATTTTCATAAAAATAAATGAATAATGTAGCATCGTTCAACACCTAATCAAATTAATATACGTTTATTTTTATATTAGGTTGCATAAAATACTAACTAATTTTTAAAATATATTTAGACTGAATAAAGATTGATTATAAGTTAGTTTGGAACCCTTTATTTTAGGGAGATAGCATTTTGTTTTACTTATAGTAATTAAAAAACTTTTACGCAAGAACAAATTTCATATTCTTTTAAATAGAATTTTAATATCTCAACAAATCATTTTTAATCTTTTCGCTAAGTTTTTGACTTGCCGGAACCATAGGTAGTCTAAGTTTATTTTTGATTCTGCCTTGTTGAGCCATATATTCTTTTACACCACAAGGATTTCCTTCTGCAAACATATTTGAAATAGAATCAAGAAGTTTGTAATGAATAGTTTTAGCGTTTTCAAAATCTTTGTTTAAAGCTAATTTTACCAATTGTGCCATTTCTTTAGGAAACGCGTTTGCGGCAACAGAAATAACGCCTTCTCCACCAACTGCAATTAAAGGAAGTGTAAGCCCGTCATCTCCTGAAATAACTGTGAAATCTACAGGTTTTTTTTGTATTATTTGCATCATTTGTTCTATAGAACCAGAGGCTTCTTTTATAGCAGTAATATTTTCAAATTCCTTAGCTAATCTAATAACAGTTTCGGGAAGAATGTTTACACTAGTTCTACCCGGCACATTGTATAAAATTAATTGTATAGGGCAAATGTTTGCAATTGCAGCAAAATGCTGATATAAACCTTCTTGATTTGGTTTGTTATAATATGGAGCAACGCATAAAATTCCATCAACAGCATCAAGATTTGTGGATTTTATACGATTAATTACGTCCAATGTGTTGTTGCCACCAATTCCATACATAATTGGAACACGCGAATCAATTTCTTTTTTCGCAAATTCTAAAATTTCTTGTTTTTCCTCTTCTGAGATTGTTGCAGATTCTGCTGTAGTACCCATTACAAGCAAATAATCAACTCCGCCTGCGATTAAATCATTAATTAACTTTGCAAATGCCGGAAAATCTATTTGTTTGTCTTCTGTAAAAGGAGTAACCATGGCTACGCCTGTTCCTATAAAATTTGTTTTCATAATATTTTAGTTATTTATCATTTTTAAATAATATTCAGTTTGTTTTATTAATTCTTCAAGCAAATTTTCTGAATTTTTATCTATATTTATCATTAAATCGTAATAATTTGGTTCAGTTTCACTATAAAGGCCTGTTTTAAACATTGCTTGTGATTCAGCTAAAATAAAACGGTTTGGCAAATGCTCTATAATATTAAAATCAATTAAAATATCAAATTTTTGATTACAAAACTCATTTATTACTTCTAATTTTGGTTTAAAGAATTTGTCCAAATCATTTTTTGAATAAAATTGAAATTCCAGAGGTCTTAAATGATGTTCTGAAAGTTCTGTAGAATTTACAAAACCTAAACTTTCCAGTTTATTAATTTTAGTTTTTAACTTTTCAATAAAGGCTTTAACTTTTTCAAAATCTTCATTTTCTGTAGCATCATAAATTATTCCTACAGACTCAGCTTTGTAAAGATTTCGGGCAATTGCATTTGTTTCCGGTCGTCTTACAGTTTTTCTAAGTTTTCTTAGACCAATTTTATATTTTAATTTTTCAATAAATTTCACAAAATATTTTTCAGCAAATTTAATAAATATAAGAATATTAAAAAGTTTTTTGTAATTTTGCATTAATAAGTAGGCAGGTCTGTCGCTTCGCTATTTTTAGCGGGGAGGAAAGTCCGGACAACATAGGGTGCTGCACTCTTGAAATAAGAGATGTCCGCGAGGGCATGAAGGCAAAGAAGAAAATAACCGCCCAAGTTTATCTTGTGGTAAGGCTGAGAAGGTGGGGTAAGAGCCCACCAGTAATAATGGCAACATTATTAGCTGTTTGCCCTGCAGGTTGCAAGATCATGTATATCGGCGTTTTAAAGTTACCCGCTTGAGCCGAGGGGTAGATCGCTTAGATAAATGACAGACAATATGCGTGCATATTACAGAATCCGGCTTATATGCCTACTTATGTTTTTAAAATTAAAATTATGAAAAATAATTGGAAAAAACGTGAAGGTGTAGTTTATTCAACTAATTCAGATTTTGCTTATAAAACTAATGAACAAGAAGAGCCTGAAACATTGCCAATAGAAAAGCAAAAGTTAAAAATTTCTTTAGATAGAAAACAAAGAAAGGGGAAAACTGTGGTTTTAATAAGTGGTTTTGTTGGTAAAAACGAAGATTTACTTGATTTAGCCAAAGAATTAAAAAATAAATGCGGAACAGGAGGCTCTGCTAAAGATGGAGAAATAATTATTCAAGGCGAAATGATTGTAAAAGTAAAAGAAATTTTGAAAAACAAAGGCTTTAAAGTTTAAAAATTTCTTGTTATTTAGTTGGTTTTTTTCTGAAAACAATTAAATTGTTAATAAAAAATTAGGCTAAAATTCAAAATAAATTTGTATTTTTGCAGGAAACAATTGGATTAACAATGACAAAAAAAGAACCGAAAGATAAAGCAAGGCAATACAAACCGTCAACAGTAAGACGATTGGATATTCTTTCGGGAAATGAATGTGCTCATCCGGATTGTTCAAAAAAACTGATTGCTGAAGATGGAGTTTCAATAATTAGTAAAATTTGTCACATTGCTGCTGCGAGCAAAGAGGGACCTAGATTTGATGATAATATGACCGATGATGAAAGAAGGAGTTTCGATAATTTAATATTGCTTTGTGATGAACATCACATTATGATAGATAATAAGGAAAATGAAGCTCAATACCCAACTTCTGTTTTAAAAGAATGGAAATGTTCTCACGAAAAAAAGATTTTAGAATTACTTTCAAGTAAAAATTTATTATCAAAACACCCATTAGCTTTAAATAATGTAATTAATACAATTGGTTCAAAAATGGATGAAGTTTTAGATTTACCTGAAACTAAAAATGCTCCAAATACAAGAACTAAAATTTCATTTAATAAGATTAAAAGATATGAATCGGTGATTAGGGAATTCGCTCCCTATCAAGTGAAACTTAATAAGATTTATGAAGTAATTGAAAAAGAAGGTTCCACCAAAAAAGAATTAGTTTTACATAATATTAAGCGAATTTATATGAGTGTAAAATCGAAATATAAGGATATTGAAGAAATTAGGAATAATGCTGATATTATTTTGGATAAAGTGATTGAAATTATATGGGATAATGTGGACAAAGCACCGAATAAGTTGGAAGAATTTGATCAAGAAACAATTGATTTCAGCTTGATGATAGTAATTGTTGATGCTTTTATGCGTTGTAATATTTTGGAAGAACCTCCTAAGCAGAAATAAATTATGATAATTGATAATAACATTAATCCGGAAAGAGATTTATATTATTTGGGTGGAATCTTAATAGATATTCTCCAAAAAAAGAAATATAAAGAAGTTGATTATATGGATTTATATACCTTAATTAATAATGAAAAAGAAATTACCATCAATTTATATTCATTAACATTGGATTGGCTATTTGTTTTAGGAATAGTTGTTAAAGCTGAAAACGGAAAAATAAGAAAATGTTTTTAAAGAGTCTGAAAATAGAGAATAGTTTAGGTTTAATCCGAGAAATTAAATTTCATAAAGGACTCAATTTGATTGTGGACGAAACCTTAGAAAAAGATAAAAGAACAACAGGTAATAATGTTGGTAAAACGACAGTTTTGAGACTTGTAGATTTTTGTTTGGGTTCAAGTGGGAAAAACATTTATCAAGATTCCGAATTCAAAGAACAAGAAAACAGCACAATTAAGGATTTTTTGATTAACACAGAGGTTATCGTTGTTTTAACGCTCGTTGACGATTTAGACTTCCCATCAGATATAATTACTATAAAGAAGAATTTCTTAAAATACGGAAAGAAAATTCAAGAAATCAATGGCGATGCAATAATAAGTGATAAAGAATTTGACTTTAAGCTCAAAGAATTAATATTTAACACAAGTGTTGAAAAGCCAACATTTAAACAAATTGTTTCTAAAAACATTCGTGACGAAAAAAATAAACTAGCAAACATTGTAAAAGTTTTAAATCCATATACTAAAATTGAAGAATATGAAGCTTTATTCCTTTTTTGGTTAGGAATTAATACAGATTCTCATAATCAGAAAGAACTTTTAGGAAAAGAAAAAAGCAGAGAAGAAAATTTTCAAAAAAGACTTAAAAAAGAAGGAGAATTATCATTAATTGAACAACAACTTAAATTAGTAAATTCAAAAATTAAGGAACTTCAAGAAATAAAAGCAGGTTTTAATTTCAACGAAAAGTTTGAAGCACAATTAGAAGAATTAAATCAGTTAAAGTTAAAACTTTCAAAATTTTCTGAAGAGCTAAGTAGGTTGAATATGAGAAGAGAATTAATTCTCGAAAGTAAAATAGAGTTAGAAAACGAAAGAACTAACATAGATGTAAATCAGATAGAAGCATTATATAGCAAAGCTTCTAAACTGATACCTAATTTACAAGTCTCCTTTGAAGAAACTGTTAAGTTTCATAATGACCTTTTGGATGAGAAAATCAAATACATTGAATTAGAGTTACCCTACTTGACAGAAAAACTCAAATCAATTTCAAAAGATATTTCATTATTAAGAAGACGTGAAAGAGAATTATCTGAGTTTGTAAGTGCATCAGATTATAGTGATGATTATGACAAAATTCTAACTGAATTGAATTCGTTTTTTGAAATGAAAGGCAATTTAGAAGAAAGAAAAAAAATCAGAATTACATCGAATGAGAAGCTTTATCGTATTAATGAAGAATTAGAAATAATTAACTCAGAAATTAATTCTAAGGACAGTATAATTCAAAAAAGAATTACTCTCTTTAATAAGTTCTTTACAAAAATATCAAGTCAGCTTTATGGGGAAGAGTATTTATTAAGTACTCAAAAAAGCGAAAAAGGATACGAATTAATTGTAACAAATATTGAAGGTAATCCAAGTACAGGAAAAAAGAAAGGCCAAATTGCCGCATTTGATTTCGCTTATGTGTTATTTGCAGAAGAAATTGAATTGAAATTTATTCATTTTATAATGCACGACCAACTTGAAAATGTGCATGACAATCAATTAAGTACAATTTTAGTTGATTTGGCTAACTCAATAAATTGTCAATTTATTCTTCCCATTGTTAGGGATAAAATACCATCTGATATTGATATTGAAAATTTCATAATTTTGAGACTTTCGGAGAATAATAAATTGTTTAAAAAGTAAAAACGTCCTATAATATATAAAAACATCACTCCTGTGCAATAAATAAATCTACAAAAATATTGGAAAATAATTGCCTTATTTTTAATAATTTTAATATTTTTGAAACTATTAATAATCTCAAAACCTTATTTATGAAAATTAAAAAATGTATTTTGCTAATTCTGATAATTGTTTTTGCATGGGCTTGCGGAAGTGAAAAATCTAAAAAACAGGATGTAGAACTTAATGTAACAAAAGTGTTTTTAGATATAAGTAATTTTTCTGATGATTATATTATTGCTTGTTGTGATGACCAATTTGATACTATTAAAATTAATGAAAATGGAAAGTTTCTATATTCTGTTTTATTAAGCAAAGATTCTTATTTAGAAATTAAATTGGCTAAAACCAATGTTTTGCTTTATGCTAAACCTAATGCTGAAATTTTAATAAAACTTGACGCTAAAGATTTATATAATTCTTTGAGTTTTTCTGGTGATCATGCAGAGATAAATAATTATTTAGCTAAACAAGATAAATTATTATTTGATGCTAAACCAAATTCTGAAAGTTTTATTTATGCGAAAAATTATTCAGTTTTTTCTGCTGCTTTTCAAGAGTTTGATAAGGAATTTAAAAGTAATTTAAAGCAGTTTTTTGAAGCTAATCCAAATTTTGAAGATTTTGTTATTTTGGAAAAAGAAAGACAAAAATTAATTAATACGAATTTAATTTTGGCGTTTTATTCTCCATTAATTTTTTCAGAACAAGCAGATAAAGATATAGAAAATGAGATTGATTTTTTAATTAATTCTACTGATAAAAATAATCCTAATTTGTTGAATTTAAGCTTGTTTTATAAATATGCAGAAAATTTAATTGATTATAAATTAGGATTAAAATACCGCGAAAAAAACATTGATGATATTAGTGATGCAGAATATATTAATGATTATTTTAATTTAGTTGATGACTTGTTTTCAGAGTCCGAAGTGCATGAAGCCACTTTTTATCATAGCTTAAAAACTTTTATTAAATATTACGGGCTTGAGATTATTAGTGAGCAATTTTCGAGATATGAGGAATTTAGTGCAGATAGAAGGCGTTTGACTGAATTGAAAAATATTTTTGCTGAATATGATAAATTAAATGCTGGTAATCCAAGTGTAGATTGGGAATTTTTTGATATAAACGGAAATAAGTATAGTTCAAAAGATTTTTTAGGTAAGTATATTTATATAGATGTATGGGCAAGCTGGTGTGGTCCTTGTATTAAAGAAGCTCCATATTTTAAAGAAATTGCTAAAAAGTTTGAAGGAAAAGATATAGTTTTTGTTTCTATTTCTGTTGATGAGAGTAAAAATGATTGGTTAAATTCTCAAAAGGAAGAAAATGATAATATTATTAGTCTTTGGGCAGAATCTTGGGATAATGTTTTATGTAATTTCTTTAAAATTCATGCTATCCCACGTTTTTTATTGATAGACAAACAAGGATTAATAATAAATTCAAATGCGGATAGACCTTCTGCAGGGATTGAAGAAGTTTTAAATAGTTTAGATTTATAAATAATATTTATTTTTCCAAATTAGTTTTTTGAGGCGGTAAATAAAAATAATCAACTTCTTCGTCATCTAAGTTTGGATTAGGATAAATTGTTTGTGATTTGGCTTTTGTTTTGCTAATTTCATTATCTACTAAACTGTAATTGTCAGGTTCAAAAACTAATCTGTATAAATTGTATAAAAACATATAGTCCATTCCAACATATTCTAATATTCGTGTAGTACTTCTATTGCCGTCATTATTAGGCCAAGTCAATCTTGACGAAGCTGACCAATAAGGGTGATAATCCTCGCGAGTGTAATCGTTTGAAGGACCGGAAAAAGGTGCGAAACTTAATAATTCTTTATAATAAATTTTATCATTTTCATAAAGAGAATTGCCTGATTTATAAATGTTTTGATATTTTTGCTTATGTAATGTTACAAGGATTAAAGGGCAATGCTCATAAGTATATTTATGGCGTTTGTCGCTTAATAAAAACAATAAATCATAAGATTTTGAATTCCAATTTATATCAGAAATACTGGCTAAATCTCTAAACATATAATCGTCAATGTTTTCGGGTGCAGGAAAACCTGCAAGCCATAAAATTTTTAAATTTTTAAATAATATAGATTTGAAAATATAAGCAGCTAAGCCTTTATTTGAATTGTCGTAATGGTAAATGTTTTTTCCTGTTATGCTATTGCCAGCTTCTCCAAAACCATATGAGTTTATCCAAACTCCCATATCTTCACCATTTCCTTCTGCAACTAAATCATTTGTAATAGGATTCATTATATACCAATAACTTGACAATAAAGCTCCAAATTTATTTTTTGAAGGACCTGCCTTAAAATTGTTTTTAGGTTTTAAAACTATTCTTTGTTGTGGATATTCTTGGTGGCATTGTCTAACTAATCTATCCGTTAAATCATCAACCCATTTTTTAAAAGAAATAATATTTGCTTGCCAAATTCCTTTAGACTTCAAATAATCAGGAATAAAATTATTTCTAAACTCTATGTTTATTTTGCTAATGTCTTCATCATCAACCAATTGTTTTACTAAAGCTAAGCCTTGTAACAATCTCACAATATTATCTTGACTCATTCCTTGTTGAGGGATAACGCCTTTTTGAAAAATTGATAAATATCTATTGGTTCCATTTTTAGTTTTATTGTAATATCCATATTCTTTGTTAAAATGTTTATAATATTGTTTCCAAAAGCCCAAGCTAACATCGTCTCTAATTAAAAAACCATTAATGTCTTCAGGATATTTTATAAGTTCAAAATCAGTTTTATCTGCTTCTGTATTATGTAATTTACGTAAAGTATATTCAGAATATAAATCTAATCTTTCTAAGGCAAATAATGCGTAAATTAAGAAAGATAAAGTTTCTTGATAGTCTTGTTTATTGTTTTTTAATAATCTGTATTCTGTTGATAAAAGCCCTAACCAGTGATTAAAATTACTATTTCCATCGCTCCAACTAATCCAATCTACATTTCCAGATTTATCTACACGTCTATCCACTGCCGGAATATTTACTCCAAATTGTTCCACATCAGAACTGATGATAACCCACTCATTTAAAAGTCTATTTCTATAATTTATATATTTTGCATTAAGAGAATCTGTAGTATATGCAAAAATATAGCTTGTGGATAAAGTTAATAAAAATAAGATTTTAATAATTTTAATTTTCATTGTAATATTTTTTTTTCAAAAATAATTAGATTTTTTCAATTTATGTTGTTTTTTGTGTTAGAAAACATGTTTTAGGGATTATTTTGATTACTTTTGCTGCCCTATTTACCTAATTAAGATGTATTCAATGGATAGACAAAGGTCCTCTTTTTTAAGTTTTATACCACCAGTTGTTAAAAACCTTCTTGCTATTAATATAATTTTATTGTTAGCAATGAATCTTCTTCCTACCTATTTTAGAAAGTGGAATATTCANNGAACATAAACTTGTTAATACTTATGATAAAAAATTGATTTTTATCCGCTTAGAGGCTGTATTTTTGAATAAAAAAACAAATGCGAATTTTAGTAGTCATATTTTTTCTTTTTACTTCAAGTATTATTTATTCACAAATCACGCCTGAACAATACATTAATATTTATAGTGATTTAGCAATAAAGGAAATGAAGCGAGTAGGGGTGCCGGCAAGTATAACTTTGTCGCAAGGAATGTTAGAGTCGGGAAATGGAAATTCATATTTAGCCACAAAAGGAAATAATCATTTTGGAATAAAATGTCATAAATGGACAGGCGAAAAAATTTATGCCGATGATGATGCAAAAAATGAATGTTTTAGAAAATATAAAAA
>LSQX01397974.1_pt2 | contig 10027 bp, 9 predicted proteins | sample 654561 | NCBI WGS metagenome assembly LSQX01 (sample SAMN04489861, study PRJNA283612) | anaerobic digester metagenome | isolation source: 4 biogas reactors fed with cattle manure at either 37C or 55C with and... | place: Denmark: Kongens Lyngby | collected 2014 | reverse complement strand
TGGTCGACACCTGGGCCACCGTCGGTTCGTGCGCGCAGGTCGGCAAGCACTGCCACATTTCCGGCGGCGCCGGCATCGGCGGCGTGCTGGAGCCGCTGCAGGCGGCACCCACGATCATCGAGGACCACTGCTTCATCGGTGCGCGCTCGGAGGTCGTCGAGGGCGTCGTCGTCGGCCACCACAGCGTGATCGGCATGGGCGTGTTCCTCGGCCAGTCGACGCGCATCTACAACCGCATGACCGGGGAAACCAGCTACGGCGTGGTGCCACCGGGAAGCGTGGTGGTCGCCGGCTCGCTGCCGGCGTCCGACGGAAGCCACTCGCTGTACTGCGCCGTGATCGTCAAGCAGGTGGATGCCCGCACGCGCGCGAAGACCTCGGTCAACGAACTGCTGCGCGGGCACGCGCTCTGAATGGAGGAAAGCCAAGGGATGACCACCCTGTACGGACTCGAGAACTGCGATACCTGCCGCAAGGCGCGGAAGTGGCTCGACCGCTTCGGCATCGAACACGCCTTCGTCGACTACCGCGCGAACCGGCCGGAGCCCGCGGTCCTCGACGGTTGGGCGCGCCAGGCCGGCGGCTTCGAGGCGCTGGTGAACCGGTCGTCGACGACGTGGCGCCAGCTGCCCGACAACCGCAAGGCGGCCGGCTCCGACGCCGAGTGGCGGCTGCTCCTGCGCGAATATCCGCAGCTGCTGCGGCGGCCGGTGGTCGTGACCGCCGACGGCACGATGAGCCAGGGCTTCAGCGACAACGCATTCAAGAAGCGGTTCGGGACCGGCGCGTGAGCGGGGTCCTGGCGCTGGCCTGCGACCTCGTCGCCCGGCCCTCGGTGACGCCGGACGACGCGGGCTGCCAGGCGCTGCTCGCCGGGCGCCTGCGGCGCGCGGGCTTCCGCTGCGAATCGATGCGTTTCGGGAGGGTCGACAACCTCTGGGCGACGCACGGCGAGGGCGCGCCGGTGCTCGTGCTGCTGGGCCACACCGACGTCGTCCCACCGGGACCGCGCGAGGCATGGAGCAGCGATCCCTTCGGGCCGGAGGTGCGCGACGGGATGCTCTACGGCCGCGGCACCGCCGACATGAAAGGCGCGGTCGCGGCCTTCGTGGTCGCCCTGGAGCGCTTCGTCGCGGAGCATCCGGAGCATCCCGGCACGGTGGCCCTGCTGCTGACCTCCGACGAAGAAGGCGACGCCATCGACGGCGTCCGCCGCGTGGCGGGCGAGTTCAGGCGCCGCGGACAGCGCATCGACTGGTGCATCACCGGCGAGCCCTCGTCCAGCCGCCGCCTCGGCGACCTGCTGCGGGTCGGGCGCCGCGGCTCGCTGTCGGCGGCGCTGAGCGTGCGCGGCGTGCAGGGCCACGTCGCGTATCCGGACAAGGCCCGCAACCCGGTGCACGGGGCGCTGCCGGCGCTCGCCGAACTCGCGGCGCACCGTTGGGACGAGGGCCACGAAGGCTTCCCGCCCACGAGCCTGCAGATCAGCAACATCCATGCCGGCACCGGCGCGGCCAACGTGATCCCGGGCGAGCTGCGGGTGGACTTCAACCTCCGCTACAACCCGCGCTGGGACGCGCCGGGCCTGGAAGCGGCGGTGGAAGCGCTGCTCGCGCGGCACGGCCTGGACTTCGGCCTGCGCTGGCATCGCAGTGGAGAGCCCTTCCACACGCCGGACGGCGCGCTTCGCCGGGCGGCGCGCGAGGTGCTGGCGGAGCTCGTGGGCGAGGTGCCGGAGGAGAGCACCGGCGGCGGGACCTCGGACGCCCGCTTCATCGCGCCCCTGGGTGCGGAGTGCGTCGAACTCGGTCCCGTGAACGCAACCATCCACATGGCCGACGAACATGTGTCCGTGGCCGACCTCGAGGCCCTTCCCGGGATCTACCGCGCGCTCATGGAGCGGCTGCTCCTGCCCTGAGCGGGGCCCCGTGGCGCATCACCCGGGACGAGCCGCAGCGACCAGGCGGTTTCGCCGGGCAGGAAGGGCGAGGGCCGTCCCTGCACCCAGTCCGCGTGCCCGGCCCCCCAGAAGGGCGACAGCGGATGCCCGCTCTGGCCGCCCGGCATGTGGATGATCCCCTCGGCTTCGCGCCCGGGCGCGACCACCATGCGCTGCGAGGCTCCCATCGACGGCGCCTGCACGCGGGGCACGAGGGTGTCCCCCGGCAGCGGGTCGGCGGGCATGCACAGCCGCGGCCGGAGCACGGCGGGCAGGGCCGGCGCCAGCGGATGGCAGATCCGCGCCGTGTTGGCCTCGCCCCAGCTGCGTCCGGCGAGCGGGCCGCGCGCGGCCAGGCGGTCGCGGACCTCGGCCGCGGCGTCCTCGAACAGCGCGTCCCAGTCCTCGTAGGGCGGCGGCAGGAGGTGCCGGGGACGCCGGTCCACCAGCGGCCAGGCGACGCCCTCGAACTGCGGCAGCGCCGGCGCCGCGTAGTCGTCGCCGAGCGCGGCCGCCGCCGGTGCCAGCAGTCCGCGCGCAAGGCGCTCGTTGACGGCGGCGCGCCAGCCGCGCACCAGGCGGTAGCCGGTGGAGTCCGGGTCGGCGTGGCCGTTCCAGTCGCCGGCCGCCGCCGCAAGGGCGGCCAGCGCGGGCGCCTGCGCGGCGGCCGCGCGCTCGAGCAGGAGCGCATGCCAGCGCTCGAGGAGCACGGCGCGGTCGTCGAGCTGGATCGCGAGCAGGTCCCCCTCGTCGAACCGCGACCCGGCGCGCAGGGCATCGCGGATCTGCGCGGCGCGGACGCCCAGGGCATAGCCGCCGTCGCCGACCAGTTCCAGAGCGGGACCGTCGACCACCCGCGCGTTGGCGGTCCAGATGCGATCGGCCGTGGGCGAGGCGACCGTCGGTCCCCGGCGCGTGGACATGGACCAGGGCGCGCAGGCGCCGTCCCCGACGGTCGCGACGGGCGCCCGCGGGTCGCAGCGTGCTCCGCGCACCGGCACCGGGCCCAGCAGGCGCCAGGCGATGCGGCCTGACGCGTCGCCGATCACGAGGTTCTGCGTCGGCAGGGCGACGTCACGGGCCAGCACCAGCGCCTGTTCGAGGTCCGGCGCGCGCGCCATCGCGCCCAGCCGCAGGTTGATCGCCCCCGGGAGATGGGCCGTCCAGCGCAGGGCCAGCACCCGGCCGTCACCGGTCCGGTGCAGGACCGGCCCCCAGTCGGACTCCTCGACCTCGAGGACCTCGGGCTGCGCACCGGCGACCGCGATCCGTTCGCGATGGCGGACCAGGCGCACGCAGGCATCGCCGTCGGCAGGGTGGTCGTCGCATGGCTGTTGCAGCGCCCAGTCGAGGGAGTCGCCGTAGCTGTTGGTGAATCCCCAGGCCACGTGGCCGTTGCTGCCCACGACCACCGCCGGCAGGCCGGGCAGGGTGAATCCGGACACGTCCACGCGCCCGTCCGGCGCACGCGCGTCGGGGTAGCGGAGGCGCGCGCGGAACCAGATGCCGGGGGCGCGCAGCCCGAGGTGCATGTCGTTGGCGACCAGGGCCGTGCCGTGGCCGGTCAGCGTGCCGGCGACGGCGAAATTGTTGCTTCCGATCGCCCGCGGCTCCAGGTCCGCCGCGCGGGCCAGGTCCGCGTCCGCGTCCGGCTCCGGCAGGGCGCGCAGGTCGACGGCGTCGGGGCCCGGGAGCTCAGCGTCGCCGATCGCTTCGCCGACCAGGGGTGCGTCCCAGCTCGAGCCTGCGTGGGTCACCAGCGCGTAAAGCGCGTCCGGAAGGTGCGGCCGGATCCTCCACAGCGCCAGTTCGCGCTCGTTGCCGGCGTCCTGCAGGTCGAAGTACATCGCGAACCCGACCAGCACGGAGTCCTCGGGTCGCCAGCGCTCGGGCACCGAACGCAGCGCCAGGTAGGCCCACGGCCGTGCGCCGAGGGCGGCGAGTCCTGCGTTCACGCCTTCGGCATACGCCTCCAGCAGGGCGCGATCGCCTTCCTCCAGGTCCCGGACCGCGGCCTCGGCGCGCGGGCGCATCCGGTGCACGCGGCGCGCGCGGTCGGCGTCCAGGGCCGGCGGGCCGAAGAGGGCGGCGAGCTCGCCCGCGGCCGAGCGTCGCATCAGGTCCATCTCGAAGTAGCGCTCCTGGGCGTGCACGTAGCCCAGGGCACGCATGGCGTCGCGCTCGTCGCCGGCGTCGACGGTGGCCACGCCCAGCGCGTCGCGCGCGACGGCAACCTGCGCGCCGAGTCCCGGCAGGACCGCCTGGCCCTCGAGCTGCGGCAGGCTGGCCCGCATCGCCCACCACGCGGCGAGCGCGGCCAGCAGGACGACGACGGCCAGAAGCAGGGTGATGCGCAGGATCCAGCGGACCATCGGCTCCCTCCCCGGAGTCGCTGCGATGATACGGCTCAGCCGGCCTGGAGCGCGTCGACCTTCTGCCAGCCCCGCGGCAGCAGGCCCCCGCGGCTGCCTCGGGCCCCCAGGTAGGCGTCGAGGTCGCGCCAGGCGAGGGTCATGCTGCGCGCGCCGGCGGTCACCACCAGGCTGCCGCCCTGGGGCACGGACGCGACCGCGACCACGCGCTCGGTCCCGCGCCGCGCCCTGGGGATCTCGATGATCTTGTTGCCCTTGCCCCGCTCGAGCCCGGGCAGTTCGGAAACCGGGAAGGCCAGCAGGTGGCCGGCGCTGGTGGCGGCCACGATGCGGTCGCTGTCGAGGTCGGCGACCATCGCCGGCTGCAGCACGCGGGCGCCTTCGGGCAGGCTCAGCATCGCCTTGCCTGCCTTCTGCCGGCTGGTGAGGTGTTCGAAGCGGGTGACGAAGCCGTAGCCGGCCGAGCTCGCGAGCACGAAGAGCGTATCCGGTTCGCCGGTGGCCATGGCCACGAACGAGGCTCCGCTCGCGGGCGAGAAGCGTCCCGTCAGCGGGTCGCCGTTGCCGCGCGCCGAGGGCAGCCCGTGCGCGAGCGTGGAATAGGCGCGGCCGTTCGAGTCCAGGAAGGCGACCTGCTGCGTGGTCCGTCCGCGCACCGCGCAGAGCAGGCCGTCGCCCTCGCGGTAGGACAGGGCGGCGGCGTCGACGTCATGGCCCTTCGCGGCGCGCACCCAGCCCTTCGCGCTGAGCACCACGGTCACCGGTTCGGCCGCGACCAGCTCGGTCTCGGCCAGCGCCTGCGCGGCTTCGCGAGCCACCAGCGGCGAGCGGCGTGCGTCGCCGTACTTCGCCGCGTCGGCGAGCAGCTCTTCCTTCACCAGCCTGCGCAGCCGGGCCTTGCTGCCCAGCGTGGCGATGAGGCGGTCGCGTTCGGCGTCGAGCTCGTCCTGCTCGCCCCGGATCTTCATCTCCTCCAGGCGCGCGAGCTGGCGCAGCCGGGTCTCGAGGATGTAATCGACCTGGTCGTCGCTGAGTTCGAAGCGCGCCTGCAGCACCGGGCGCGGCTCGTCCTCGGTGCGGATGATGCGGATCACCTCGTCGAGGTTCAGGAAGGCCGCAAGCAGGCCTTCCAGCAGGTGCAGGCGACGTTCGACCTTGTCGAGCCGGTGCTGCAGGCGCCGGGTGACCGTGTCCGAGCGGAACGCGAGCCATTCCAGCAGGAGGCTGCGCAGGTCCTTGACCTGGGGGCGACCGTCGAGGCCGATGATGTTGAGGTTGACGCGGTAGCTCTTCTCCAGGTCCGTGGTCGCGAACAGGTGGCCCATGAGCTGCCCGGCGTCGACGCGGTTGGAGCGCGGGACCAGCACCACGCGGACCGGGTTCGCATGGTCGGATTCGTCGCGGATGTCCTCCAGCCAGGGCAGCTTCTTCGCCCGCATCTGCGCGGCGATCTGCTCGATCACCCGGGAAGGCGACACCTGGTAGGGCAGGGCGGTGACGACGATGCCCTGGCCTTCCTTGCGCCAGGTGGCCCGCGCGCGGACGCTGCCGTGGCCGGCCTCGTACATCGCCCGCAGGTCCGCCGCCGGGGTGATGACCTCGGCCCCCGTCGGGTAGTCGGGGCCGCGCACGTGCTCGCACAGGTCGGCGACGGTGGCGTCGGGATCGTCGAGCAGGCGCACGCAGGCGCTGACGACCTCGTTGAGGTTGTGGGGCGGCACGTCGGTCGCCATGCCCACCGCGATCCCGGTGGTGCCATTCAGCAGCAGGTGCGGCAGGCGGGCGGGCAGCCAGCTCGGCTCTTCCAGGGTGCCGTCGAAGTTCGGCACCCAGTCGACCGTGCCGTGGGCGAGCTCGCCGAGCAGGACTTCCGCGATCGGCGTGAGCTTGGACTCGGTGTAGCGCATCGCCGCGAAGGACTTCGGGTCGTCGGACGAGCCGAAGTTGCCCTGGCCCTCGATCAGCGGGTAGCGGTAGCTGAAGGGCTGCGCCATCAGCACCAGCGCCTCGTAACAGGCGCTGTCGCCGTGCGGGTGGAACTTGCCGATCACGTCGCCGACGGTGCGCGCGGACTTCTTGGGTTTCGCCGCGGCACCAAGGCCGAGCTCGCTCATCGCGTAGATGATCCGCCGCTGCACCGGCTTGAGCCCGTCGCCGATGAAGGGCAGGGCGCGGTCGAGGACCACGTACATCGAGTAGTCGAGGTAGGCGCGTTCGGCGTACTCGCGCAGGGGGATCTGTTCGAAACCGTGGAAGACTGGGCGGATCGGATCGTTCATCGGGACTGCTGCCGGAGCGGAACCGGCATTCTACCGGCCGCACCAGGCGACCGCGCGGCTCGCCTCGACGACGCTGGCGGTCTTCGATCCCTGCAGGACCTTGAAGGTGCTCGCGCGCAGGTCGGGACGGCCGCCCACGGCGTCGCGGACCACCGCCACTTCGTATTCGCGCGCGTTGGCGTCGATCGCGGTCGCGAGGATGCAGCTCTCCAGCGCCATCCCGGAAAGCAGCAGGCGGCGCGTCCCGAGCTTGGCCAGCAGCACCGGCAGGGCCGTGCACTGGAACGCCGAGTGCTTCGGCTTCAGCACGAAATGGTCGTCCGGGCCGGGTTCGAGCAGGCCGGCGATCCGCTGCGCCGCCCCCGGAGTGGCCGAAGCCATGGCGACCAGCTCCCGGAAGTCCGACTGCCAGTGCGCGAAGTTGTCGTTGGCGTACACCACGGGCCAGCCGCGGCGATGGAAGCGCCGGCGCAGGTCGGCGATGGTCCGCGCGGCGCGCGTCGCCGAGGGCGTGATCCGGTCGGCGCCGGGGAAGTCGAACTGCCCGATCATGTCGACCACCAGCAGCGCGGGCTCGACGGGTCCGGGCACCTCAGTCGGGGACTTTCGCCGGGACGAAGGGGGAGGTGGGGTCGCTGGCGGGGAAGGTCTCCTCCAGCGCCTCGTCCTGGTTCTCGCTCTCGCGGTCCTTGCGGCGCTGGCGCTCTTCCGGAGTCTCGTCGGACCTGCCGGGGAACACGGCTGGCTGTGGGGGATCCTTGCGGTCGCGGTTCATGGCCTGCCTCGCTGTGGTTGATCCGGATTACTTAGCGCCCGGAACGTTGTCGCGGCGTGACCGGCCTGCCCGGCCCCGGCTGCCAGCGCGGTGCGCGCGGGCCAGGAACCTCCGGGCGGCGGCTTCCCACTGGCGCGGGCCGCGCGCGCCGGCCGCGGCCCGCGCAAGGCTGCCGTCGCGCCAGCCCTCCGCGACGCAGGGATCGATGTACGACTTGCGGCAGACCGCCACCGTGTTCCCGAGGAGCGCGGCGACCGCGGCCACCGCCTGCTGTTCGATCGCCGCCGCTTCCCTGGCCCCGCCGGGGCACGGCGTCCCGGCCAGGATTCGGAAGGCGGCAAGCGTGGCGCCCCACGTCCGGAAGTCCTTGGCCGTGAACGCGGCTCCCATGCGGGACTGGAGGTAGGCGTTGACCATCGCCGAATCGACCGGTCGAGGGGTTCCGTCGTCGACATACTGGAACAGGCGCTGGCCGGGCAGCTGGTGGACCGCGCGCAGCAGCCGCGCCAAGCGGCGGTCGTCGACGGCGACGTCGTATTCCCGGCCTCCCTTGCCGGTGAAGCGCAGGCGCAGCCCGCCGCCGGGAAAGCGTGCGTGGTGGCTGCGCAGGGTGGTCAGCCCGAACGAGCCGTTCTCGCGCTCGTAGGCCTCGTTGCCCACGCGCACCAGCGTCGCGCCCATGGTGTACACCACCAGCGCCAGCACCTTGTCGCAGGGGAGCCCGGGCAGTGCCAGGTCCTGGCGCAGGGCGCGGCGCAGCCGGGGCAGGGCCGCGGCGAACGCCGGCAGCCGTTCGAACTTGCCGGCGTCGCGGCTGGTGCGCCATCGGGGATGGTAGCGGTACTGCTTGCGTCCCCGGCCGTCGCGGCCGGTCGCCTGCAGGTGCCCGCGCGGCGCGACGCAGATCCACACGTCGCTGTACGCCGGCGGGATCGCGAGCGCACGGATGCGCTCGAGGGTGGGCGGATCGCGGACCGGCCGGCCCTCCGGGTCGACGTAGCGGAAGCCGCGGCCGCAGCGCAGGCGCCGGATGCCGGGTTCCGTGTCGCTGACGTGGACCAGCCCCGCTTCCGCCGCGCCCGGGCCCTGCCTGTCCCCGTTCGCGGCCTGTACCTGCCGCCCGTCCGTCCCGCTGCCCATGCGGGAACGCTACCCGCGGCCGGTGAGGGCGCGATGAAGCTCCGGGCGCGCGCTGATCACGCGGCCTTGCGCGGTCGCGATGCAGGCTGCCGCCACCAGTGTGGCCAGACGGAGGAGCCACGATGCCCGAGCGCAAGAACCAGGGGGCCGACAGGCCCGAGCGCGAACAGCGCCCCTATCCGCACGGCAGCGGTGACCGCAACGCGTGGTCGCCGACCCGCAAGGACCCGATGCCCCGCCACGAAGGCGGTACGCAGCGCGATCCGACGCCGGATCCAGACCGGCCGGCGTGATCGACGTCGCCATCGTCGGCGGCGGGCCCGCCGGGCTCACCGCTGCGTGCTACCTGCGCCGGTTCCACCGCAGCTGCGTGGTCCTGGATGCCGGCAACAGCCGGGCGCGCTGGATCCCCGAGAGCAACAACTGCCCCGGGTTCCCGGGCGGGGTGTCCGGCGTCGAACTGCTGCGGCGCCTGCGCGACCAGGCCGATGCCGTGAGCGTCCCGGTCGAGCACGCAACGGTCGACGACATCGCGCGCCGCGGCGACGGCTTCGAACTGCGCGCCGGCGGTCGCCGCTGGCGCGCGCGCAGGGTCATCCTCGCCAGCGGCGTGGCCGACAGGCTCCCGGATGCGCCGTGGGTGGAAGAGGCGGTCGGCTGCGGCGCCCTGCGCCTGTGCGCGGTCTGCGACGCCTACGAGGCACGTGATGCCCGCGTCGCTATCCATGGTCCCGCGGACGGGCTGTCCGGGCACGTCCGTTTCCTGCGCGGATACACCCCGCACCTGGCGGTGCTGCCATCGGACCGGGACCTGGACCCCACCGTGGCCGCGAAAATGCGGGCGCTGGGCGTGCAGGTGTTCCCTGCTGGAGGTTCGCTGGAGTTCGGCGGTCAGCGTTGCAGCTGGTGGGCGGCCGATGGCAGCGTAGCCACGTTCGACTCCGTCTATCCCTATCTCGGCTACGAAGGCCGCAACGCTCTGGTGGCCGACTGGGGACTGGAGGCCGGTGAAGAAGGCGAGCTCAAGGTGGACCGTCACCAGCAGACCGTCCGCCCCGGCCTGTACGCGATTGGCGACGTGGTCAGCGGCCTGAACCAGATCGCCGTGGCCGTCGGCCAGGCCGCCGTCGCCGCCACCCATGCCCACAACGCGCTGCCGTTCGTGCCGCGGAAATGAGCACCTGTCTGGCATTGGACCGGGTAAGATTCGGGCTGCAACGGGCCTATAGCTCAATGGTTAGAGCAGAGGACTCATCGGAAGGTGACCCCGGCACCGTAAGGGCCGGTGGAAAAACGGGATGAATTCAGGGGAACCTCAGCGGCGGCAGCGATGCCGGACGGTGGCAACCCTGAGCCAAGCCGGCGGTACACCGCCGGAAGGTGCAGAGACTACCTGGGGGCTTGAGTGCCCTTGATGACAGGCTGGAGCGTCCCGCACCCCACCAGCGCAGGCTGAGGGTGATGAGATAGTCCGCGCCGGGCGGAAACGCCCGGGTGAAGCGAATCCTTTGGTTGCAGGTTC
>LSQX01243578.1_pt2 | contig 10027 bp, 9 predicted proteins | sample 654561 | NCBI WGS metagenome assembly LSQX01 (sample SAMN04489861, study PRJNA283612) | anaerobic digester metagenome | isolation source: 4 biogas reactors fed with cattle manure at either 37C or 55C with and... | place: Denmark: Kongens Lyngby | collected 2014 | reverse complement strand
TTTCCGTTGATGATATTGCTTATATGGATGTAGACAAACTAGCTGAATTCCTTAACAATAAATCTAAAGGCCGTTTTGCTGATCCTCATGAACTGGCTGAAACCATCAAGAAAGCTGCCAGAAGTTCTTATAGGCTGCCTAAAACGGTTAATGATTCTGTAAATCAAGTACTTGCAGTTTCGCTGGTAGCCATTAAAGCTTTAAAAAAGCAGCTTGAAACACTTGACAAGGCTATTGAAACACAGCTTGCCCTTATACCCAATACATTACAGTCAATAAAGGGTGTAGGACCTGTGTATGCAGCTGGTATAGTAGCTGAAATCAGTGATATTAACCGTTTCCCAAACCATGCTGCATTGGCTAAATATGCGGGTTTGGCATGGACCGAACATCAATCGGGCCAGTTTAAAGCCGAGAACACTCACATGATACGTTCCGGCAATAGATATCTAAAATATTACCTCTTAGAAGCCGCTAACAAGGTGAGAGTGCATGATCCCGAGTTTAAGCGCTTTTATGGATTAAAATATGCCGAAACCCCAAAAACACCACACAAACGTGCACTTGCCTTGACTGCCAGGAAATTTGTCCGGCTTGTCTATGCGCTGCTACGTAGCAACCGGATTTATACGCCGCCAAAAGGAGAGTAATTTCCAATTGGTGTTCCACAACTTACCAATTTTGTAAATTAGAATTGGTAAGTCTATTGAGGATGGCCTTTTTGTCTCAAAAAACCCTAAAAAACTATTAAATTTTCAAAAATTTTTTCCAATCACCCCTTGACTTTTTACCACTGGACTCCTAAAAATTGTCCTTCACAATTGATTTGTCGTTCTGTTTGTCTATCTGCAGACCAACGCTTGAAGCGTCAGGTTTGAAGGAGTTTCTTTGTATGGTTAGATTGATTGCTTCTTCTATCTTCAAACCATGACTTAGTGTGGACTGGAATACATTGTCTACAACCTTGCTGTCTGTAAAGTTACTACCTTTTACAACCATGCCGTTTATTGAGTATGCAATCATGTTGTTTTTTACAAGCACATTGGTTATTTTGGAATCTTTCGTGCCATCAACAAGTATTGCTGTTGTGTCTTTAAGTTCACCAAATCTGTAGGATGCGGCTATATAGTTTTCCTTTATTGTCACATTATCAATACCTTTATACACAGGAACCATGGTTATACAGTACATGGCGCTTTGATCCAGCATGTTGTTGTCAACCATGAGGTTTTTGACAGACTTTATGGTCAATTGTTCTGTGCTGTAGTTGAGAAAAACACCTCTTTGAATAAGTACATTTTCAGGACAGCCATTTTCGTCATCGGAAGTAATCACAAATCCGTTGAATTCTCCATTCAAAAAGAAATCAATTACGTAGATATTTTTGGCTTCCTTGTCTGGGAATTTCGTTATTTCAAGAGTGTAGGCATCAGTATTTACATTAGAGAAAGTACAGGAAACAACAGTTACATTGCTTGCTGCAACTATTGCAGTGCTTTCCAGATTCCTTACATTCATACCCTGGAAGTAGCACTTGTATATCTTGGTTCCATCCCCTTTAACAAGCACCGCCGGGTGTTCCTGAGAATAGGTCTGAAACACAAGATTGCCAAGATTTACTCCCTCTGACAAAACCAAAACCACAGGACCTTCTATATCCTTTTCACCTCTTAAAATACAGTGGCCGTTGGTTTCCCCAAGAAGAGTTATCTTGACACCATCGGGCAGATCCAGCACAATTGGTTTTTCAATTGAGTAGGTGCCGGGAGGAAAGTAGACAGTGCCGCCGCCTTCTTCAATTGCCGCCTCGATTGCATCGTGTACGGAAGTAAAGTCAATAACAGGGTATATTTTGCCCTGCTTTTCAACCCGCGTCTCAATGTCCTCCTTCCAGGCAACTTTGCCATAGGAATCAATATCTTCTCTGATGTAGCCTTTTTTGCTGCTGCCTGCCTGGCAGCCTGAAGCCAGAAATACAACCAAAAGAGAGAATATTACAATGTACATTCTTTTATTCATCTGTTTTCTCCTTCTTTCCCTTATTATATCATCCCAATATAAAAAATCACCACTTCGGAAACGAAGTGGTGATTTTTCTAATGACTCGGAGCTGCATAGATTTCGAACTCTGCCAGTTGTACCAGGTATCCGTCATTGCCTGAAGGTTGATCAAAAGGTTTTGTGACTACAAGCCTTACATACCTTGCATCAACTGGGTTAAAAGTCAGGATTGCAGGTTCTTTGCTTCCTTCTCTGGATCGATCGTCTCCTGTGACTTCCACAACCTTTTCATATTTCTCATTGTCAGTGGACACTTCAATGTAGTAGTCCATGGGGAAGCATGCGCCATTATCCTGTCTTGGCCAGAGAACAACCTTGTCAATGGATATTACTCCTTGAAGATCAATCCATACCCACTCTTCTCCAAACTCTTCAAGTGTCATGTACTGCTTGATAAGCGATGTCCAGCCTGCATGAGCACTGGGATCGTGTTCGATCACGCCATCGTTTATGTATTCTGAAGACCAACCCCATTGTATAAATGTTGCATCCGTTTCTGAAGAAACTTCAAAAGGCTTGTTAAGTGCCACATTGGTTCCGGGAGCCGGGGTTGGGGAAGGCGTTGGTTCTTCTGTAGGAGTAGGCTCTGGGGTGGGAGTAGGTGTGACTGTAGGTGTTGGTGTAGGAGAGTCTTTGCCATCCTTTTTACATGCCGTAAACACACCAAGCGCCATAACAATAACCAGAATTATGGATAACACTCTTTTCATATCTTTGCACCTCCATTACGGTGTCAATTTAATTATGTCAGATACATAATAGAATGACTTTTTCCGTCAAAAAAAGAACCTCGTTTCTTCGAAGTGGCTTAATTAATCATGTTTTATTCTTCCTTGTAGGAGAAAATTTCAATCTCAGCAAACTGTACAAGATGTCCGTCACTTCCTGAAGGCAGGTCGCTGGGTTTTGTAATGACAATCCTTACGTACCTTGCATCCACAGGGTCAAAGGTAATAGTGGCAGGATCCATGTTTCCGTCTTTGGACCTTGTATCTCCCGTTACTTCAGCAACTTTTGTAAAATTCTTGTCATCGGTGGATACTTCAATGTGGTAGTCCATCGGGAAGTTTTCCGCTTTGTCCTGTCTTGGCCAGAGTACAACTTTGTCAATCTTGTATACTGCCTTAAGGTCGAACCATACCCACTCTTCCTCAAAATCCTCAAGGGTCATGTACTGCTTGACCTGTGATGTCCATCCTACATGAGGGATGGTGGGATCTTCTTCTATTAGTCCGTCGTTAATATGTTCCGAAGCCCAACCCCACTGAACATAAGTGGAATCCGTCTCGGAAGACACTTCAAAAGGCTTGTTGAGCGCTACATTTGACCCAGGTTCCGCGGTAGGTTCGGGTGTGGGTTCGGGAGTGGGTGTTGGTGTAGCGGTTGGCTCCGGGGTGTCTGTAGGTACTGGTGTTGGAGTAGGTGAGTCTTTCCCTTCCTTGTTGCACGCAGCCAGAATACCAAGAGCCAAAACCATAACAAGCAATATGACCGTTACTCTTTTCATGATATGTACCTCCGTCGATATTGTTTGATTTTTATATATTAAAACATATACGAGGTCATGCGGTCAAGTGCTATTTGCGTCATTGGCGCATTGTTTGATTTTATATATTATAACATATACGAGGTACAAAAGATGTTGCTTTTTTCAACTTTTTTAGTCCATATATATGTGCTGGTATGTGTCAGGTTCTATCTTGTACGCATCCATATGCTTGTGCTCAACTGTAAAGGAGTTGTCCGTTTTTACTTCAATGTAAGTGCCGCCTAGGTATTTGGTGTCGTGGCTGTCATAGGTGCCTGTTTTAAGACCAAAGGTCCACCTGATTCCTTCGTAAAGAACACTGGTGCTGATTTGGTGGCAGTGGCCAACAAACACGCCATCTACACTATGTTCCTTGAACAGATCAAGAAGACCAGGCACTTCATGCATTCCTGCAAAGGGTTCGCTCTTTTTGCCAAAGTCGCCATTCTTTGCTTCCACATGCTTTCCTATGATATATGAAGTTGTCTGGGTGGGAGTCTCCTGATAGCCTGCAGCAACCGCAGCCTGACCAAATTCTATGGTTGGTATGTGGTAGCAGACAAAGCTCTTTACCTTGTCGCCTGCATACTGCTCAGCTTTCTTTGCTGTTTCTTCAAACCATGCCAGCTGATCTTCAGCAAAGCCAACTGTCTTTTTGACACTTGGGTCATCAGTGTTGCCGCAACCGTTGGAGTCCATCATGTAGATGACTCTTTTGAGTTCGTCGTTTTGCACAATACCTATGGTATAGTTGCTGTTGCCGGTTACATTTCCTCTCTTGAAGAAGGAGTATTCGGCATTTTCCAAAACTTCGCACTGCCAGTCAACACCCTTGGCGCTTTCATTTTCATGGTTGCCAAAGATAGGCGCCCAAGGTATTTTAAAAGAGTCCATGAATCTTGTCAGCTTTAAAAGAGACTCGCCTGTATCGTCAAATTCACCGTATATGATATCGCCTGTAATTAGAATCAAATCAGGGTTGGTCATCTCAATGGTGTCCCTTATGTAGTTGAAGCAGTTTGATTCTATGGTATTGGTTGCCCACCTTTGTTTAGCAGTGGAATTCAATCTGTCTTCAGTCCTGCACTGTCCTGCATCGATTATTTGCGTGTCGGTAAGCTGCAGTATCCTGATTTCTCTATCCTCTTCTATTTCAAGAACAAAATCAACAATATCCTCAAGTTTCATCTCCGGCTCCTTATGTTCTATCTTTTTGTCGCTTACACATGCTGTAGGCACGAGTAAGGCAAGCAGCAATATAAATGTTGTGTATATTATTTTTTTCATAAAAACCTCACCTCACAATTGTTGTGCACATATTTTTCAAATACAGCATATTCTATACTGTACCCGTAAAAGAGTCATATAACGCCCCTTCACAGAAGAAAAAATACCTCTTATTATCATATTTCTTATTCTCCTTTTTGCAATGACTTTATCTAACTACCCATAAAGTCCTGATTGATTATTGTACAGATGTTTGTGCAAATAATGTATATGCAGATATATATAGTAAGTGTTTTGATGTGTTAAGTTATCAAATGGGATCTTTGTTTTTCTGTAGTTCGGCTTTGTAGAAACAGGAAAACATGCTACCTGACTTCCGTCGTTCAACTCAAAACATAGTACCTTAGTAGTCGATTAGGATAGTAGAATCAAATAAATTGTCAAGTTCTCGTTCTGTTAAGTACAGAGCATCCAATACATTGATCCCAGTAACAGACTTAATCTTTTCATTAGCACTTCGATTGCGGGAAAGGTTTATGTACGTGTTGTCATCCTTCTTCACGACTCTGAAGTCACGTATGAATGTTATGATGTCATAGGCATTAACTTTGTCTTTGAAACACTTGATTTCCAATATACGTAAAAGAAACAAACTAAGGTAACATATAAGAAAATGCCCGTAAATTGTTTCTTGCTTTTGTACATAAGCAGGTCTTGCGTCAAGATAGGATTTAGAGATTCGGAAGCTCTCTTCAATCTTCCATAGTCCGTGATATGCCTCGTATATCTGATTCGGCGTCATGTCGATTTCGGATGTGACAATAAGATTGTACCCGGCTAATTTCATGTCCTCTTCAACTTTGGCTGTGTCTATTTCAATTATAGGCTCAATTTTCCTGCCGTGTTTGTCTTTGTTGGTGACTTTCAAATATTTTGAAGCATCTCCTATCTCTTCTTTTACCAACTGTTTATGGGTAACGTAGTTGAGAGTTTTGTCTACCATCTTTTTTATCTCAGCCTGCTGCTTCCTTGCAAGGCATGGATTGTATGAAACTACGCGCTTTTCTTTTACCGAGAAAGTGATTTTCCTGTTCTCGCCGGTATCAGGATCAGTTTCTTCGAAGGAATATTCAAAAGTATCAACGCAGCTCTTCAGGCGGTATAACAAGTTTCCCTTAGCGTCTGTATAATCGGTAAATACATTGTCTTGATTCTCGAGCAGGATCCAATTTTTCTCTTTATTGCTTAGTTTTCTACCTTTAATGGCTTTTGTAAAGATGTATCCGTCATTAGCCTCTACAACGGCAGCATATATGTTACGGGCACAGTTAAGCCCCTTGTCTGCAATTTGAACAGTCTTACCGGTCACATTGTATTTCTGCTTCATCTCTTCGATTATTTTCCTTATATATGGCTTCTCGGACTCGTTTCCCGGATACATTTGCATACTAATCGGAACAAGGTCCGAATCAAGAAGCATAGCCTGCCCAATGATGGGGTTTTTGCTATTTTCTTTTGAAGGACCTTTCTGCTTGTCATCCTTCGAAAAGTCTATCTCGAAGTAATAATTCGTACAATCAAAATAAGCTCTATTGTAGTTTCTTTTATAGAACTTCTCGTATTGTTTGTTAAATAACTCTATATACTTCTTATAGGATCCGCCAATAAAGAAAAGTCCGTCATAAACCTGGTCTTCAGATATCGGAGAATACCGATACAAGAGTGGGAAAACATCCGAAACAGTCTTGGATTTCGAGCAAGGACATATGATCCTGGAATAGATAAGTTGGGTAAGCAGGTCGTAAACACTAAAACGAAACTTACAGACAGAGGCGAGAATATCTATTACTTCCTTGACCTCAAGTTCCTCAATCAAGGAATGGAACAGGAAATATCCAACATTTTTTTCAACACAATCCCCAAATGCTCTTGGACGCATATCCTCATTTAGCATTTTTTTACGCTCAATTTCCTTCTGCCTAACGACCTCGGTGTAATATGCAATAGGATCAGGAATATCGTCGGAAACAAGATCCTCAACATATCCGAAGGAACAAATATGTCTTGTTCTTGCCTGTTTCAAATTCTTATCCCAATAATTTTCGTACATTTGAAGATATAAACCATTTTTTCTTTTATCTTTACGTAAAAAGTATGCCATGTTAATCCTCCGTTTTCAGGGTACTATGAAGTACTATTATTATATCATGCATAAAATTTTTTTGCAAGAAAAAAACACCAGATTTTTCTGGTGTAAACACAAATAAAATGTAGGTTTTCCAAGGTTTATAAGTTAATAACAATGCATATCTATTTTGGAATTACGGATTATACTAGTACCTTATGACGGAAGACGGGTATATATAGTAAGTGTTTTGATGTGTTAAGTTATCAAATGGGATCTTTGTTTTTCTGTAGTTCGGCTTTGTAGAAACAGGAAAACATGCTATAATAATAAAAATTAGTTGATTACATAGGATAATGAGGGGACTGTTATGAATGCCGATGAAAAAGCAATAGCAAGGTTACTTTTTACAATAAGATATATAAATGTGAAGGACAGGCTTTTCAAGATCTTTTTAACCAACTAATGAGCTATTATGATATGGATTTTAGACCTATAAAGCCATGGGGAAACGTTGGTGATAGAAAAAACGATGGTTACATAAAATCGAAAGGTATATACTATCAAGTATACGCACCAGAAGACATTAGAAAATCATATATGGATGCACTGAAGAAGTTAAAGAATGATTTTGAAGGCTTAATTAAACAGTGGTCTCCTGTTAATGAGTTTTACTTCGTTATTAATGATAAGTACCGTGGAGCGAGTCCTGATTGTGAAATAGAAATTCAAAAAATAAAGGAGGTTTATTCGCTTAAAAATGCGGGCGTATTACTTGCCAAAGATATGGAGAACATGCTTTTTGAGCTGGACGACGATCAAATAATAAACATAGTAGGATATCTGCCAGATCCTGCAAATATTAAGGAGTTTGATTATTCAATACTGAATGAAGTTATCGTCTACATAATGGAGCAGCCAATTGATCGGGATGGTGTGTACAATTTAACTGTGCCTGATTGGGACGAAAAAATAAGGTTTAACAATCTATCAAAAGCATTGTCCGAGATGCTTATGAAAGGGTTATATCATATAGGATCTCTTGAAAAGTTTTTGGCTAATAGTAGCCCATTTCTTGCAGAACAAATAAGGGACAAAATTAATAGGATATATTGTCAAGAGAGAGAAACTAAAAATGGAGATGAGTTGTTTTGGAATATGGTTGACCGTTTATCCCCTAAAGATCAACGAATGTATAAGGAAGCGGTTTTTACAATTATGGCTAAGTATTTTGAGACTTGTGATATTTTTGATGAGCCAACTGGGGAGGGAGAAGGATGATTATTCCTACGAAACATACAAATTTCGCTGAATCGCTACTCGGATTTGGAAGTTATATTATAAAAAAGATTGGAACAGTCAAATCGATAGATGATTTATGGTACGAATATAAGGAGGACTATGCAAATGACATCTATCCAGCAAAGCATAGCTTTGACAACTTGTTGTTAACTATAATTTTTCTTTATACTATAGGTGTTATTGAAGAAAGAGATGGGGGCATTGTAAAATGCTATTGCTAAAAGTATACTCAAACAAGAATACTTTTAAAACTGTAGAGTTCAATAGGCATGGACTGAACTTCATTCTTGCTTGTCAAAAAGAGCCTAAATCAACTGATAAAGGAAAAACCTATAATGGTGTAGGAAAATCTTTATTAGTAAGAATTATTCATTTTTGTATGGGTGCAAATGCCAGAGGTTATAAATCCTTTTGTGAAAACCTGCCTGGATGGGAGTTTTATGTTGATTTTTTGATAGAAAACGAGGTCCATACAGTAAAAAGAACAACCGACAACCCGAATAAAATCTACTTGGATGATGAAGAATATACAGTAGAGAGGTTCAATTCTAGAATGCAGCGTATGTGTTTTAATATACCTGATGGAATCTCCAATCTAACATTCAGGTCGCTATTCCCGTTTTTCATAAGGCCAAACGCATCAGCTTATAAAGACTATGACAATCCAACCAATTTTAAAAAGGATTATCAGAAAATTCTTAATAATGCGTTTTTGCTTGGTTTGGATATCTTTCTAGCACAAGACAAGGCTGAACCAAAACAAGAAAAAGATAGAATTAAGGAATTGGAAAACAGTATTAAGAAAGAAGATTTCTTTAGGGATTACTTCTTTGGTGACAAAGATGTTACTCTTACAGTATTGGATTTGGAAGAGCAAATCAAAAGACTTGACGAAAACTTAAAGGAGTTCAAGGTTGCGGAAGATTATGAGGATATTCAAATTGAGGCTGATAGAATCGAACGGAAATTATTCTCAATGAACAACGAAATTATCTTGCTGCAGAACAATATTGAAAGGATAGATGAGAGTTTAGAGATTAAGGCATCTATAGGGAAAGATGATGTACTAGCCATATATGAAGAGGCGAAAGTGTATTTTTCTGAAAATCTTACCAAAACATTGGATGAGATACAGGAGTTTTATGATACCCTTCTTGCCAGACGCAAAAAAAGGCTTTTGGAGCAAAAGAATAAACTGTTATTGGAAAAAGAAAAAAAGGAAGTTGAAGTTGAAAAGTTACAAAAAGAATTCAATGGGTTGATGAAATATCTTGGAGATCATCAAGCACTGGATGTTTTTATTGCGTTAAGTAATAGAAGTGCTGAGCTTAAGGCACAAAGGGACAACTTGATAAAATTCCATAATCTGCAACAAGAGTGTAAAGAGAAAATAAGGCAGATTGAAAGAAAGCAACTGGAATCAACGGAGATGACAGAAAAATATCTAAAGGAAATGCAGTCTGAGATTGGTGAATTAATTGATTACTTTAGAAGGTTGGCAAAAAGGTTTTATCCATCAAGTGTTTCCGGGCTCTCTGTAGAGAACAATGATGGAGATAATCAATTAAGATATAATATTGAAGCCAAAATTGAATCAGACTCATCTGATGGAATTAATAATGTTAAGATATTCTTTTATGATTTGACAATATTATTTAAAGGTCACATGAAGAGTCTTACAACATGCTGCAATATCAGCTGTTAGCATATTTATCACCTCCCTCCTAAGTTTTTATCATAAGCAGTAAGATCAGGTTCATACCTTCTCAATTGTGGAATATGCT
>LSQX01108698.1_pt1 | contig 10027 bp, 10 predicted proteins | sample 654561 | NCBI WGS metagenome assembly LSQX01 (sample SAMN04489861, study PRJNA283612) | anaerobic digester metagenome | isolation source: 4 biogas reactors fed with cattle manure at either 37C or 55C with and... | place: Denmark: Kongens Lyngby | collected 2014 | reverse complement strand
TGGTCATCAGCAATTAATAATTCGTTCATCTACGTATATCCCAGAATGCATAAAATGGGGGCTACCTATAAAATAGCCCCCCTTTATTATAGACACATTTATTTACTTAAATGTGTACTATTTGCAATGGTCACTTAGTGAGCCTCTGCTTTGCTTACACCAATACCAGTTTGGGCACGTACGCTTAAGGCGTCGAAAGCTGCTTTTTCAGTTTCTGCATCAGGGCTCTTATCAGTGATAGAGAAGAACCAAATTGAAATGAATGCTAATGGGATAGAAAGAATACCTGGGTTAGGGAATGGAGTAATAGCCTCTGTGAAGCCAAATACGTCAACCCAAACGGTAGAACTTAATACAACCCACGCAGTCGCAGTGAATAAACCGATAAAACCACCGATAGTCGCGCCACGAGTGGTACAACCGCGCCATGAAATTGATAGCACTAATACTGGGAAGTTAGAGCTTGCAGCAATCGCGAATGCTAAACCTACCATGAAGGCAACGTTTTGATTTTCAAAGACGATACCTAAAATAATGGCTAAGATACCTAGAACAACGGTTGATAAACGCGAAATACGCATTTTCTTTTCTTCGCTAACATTGCCTTTAGCGATGACGTTGTCATATAGGTCATGAGAGATTGCTGCTGCACCTGCTAGCGATAAGCCGGCTACAACTGCTACGATGGTAGCAAAGGTAACTGCTGCTAAGAAGCCAAGTAGTAACTCACCACCAACGGCATTCGCTAAGTGAACCGCCACCATGTTAGTGCCACCAATCAAGTCCGAGATGAGGTTAAAGCTGCCATCAGGAGCACGATTGAAAAACTCAGGGTTTTGGCTGAGGTACCAAATTGCACCGAAACCAATAATGAAGGTTAAGAGGTAGAAGTAACCGATGAAGCTACTTGCCCAAATCACTGACTTACGAGCTTCCTTAGCGTTAGCTACAGTAAAGAAGCGCATTAAGATGTGAGGCAGACCTGCCGTACCTAATGCTAACGCTAAACCTAGAGATAACGCGTTAATTGGGTTGGAAATTAAACTCTGACCTGGTGCTAGGATATGACGACCATCGCTGTGAATCTCAACAGCTTTTTCTAGCATATAGTCAGGGTTAAAGTTAAAGCCCTTAAGTACTAAGAAGGTCATTAAGCTAGCGCCGAACAGCATTAGTACAGCTTTAATAATTTGTACCCAAGTAGTGGCAGTCATACCACCAAAGGCTACATAAACCATCATCAATGCACCAACAATGACGACTGCTAACTTATAGTTAAGACCGAAAAGTAAAACAATTAACTTACCGGCACCTACCATCTGCGCAATTAAATATAAGCAGATAATTAGTAATGAGGCACTGGCAGCTAGGGTACGCATCTGTGTTTGCTTTAAGCGGAAAGCAGTTACGTCGGCAAAGTTGTACTTACCGAGGTTACGTAAGCGCTCAGCAATTAGGAACATCACAGTCGGCCAACCAAACATAAAGCCGATGGCGTAAACAATACCATCGAAGCCACTGACATATACCATACCAGCAATACCTAGGAAGGATGCGGCTGATAAATAGTCACCAGCAATAGCCAGGCCGTTTTGGAAACCTGAAATTCCACCACCTGCCGTGTAAAAGTCAGAGGTTGATTGAGTCTTGCGCGCAGCCCACCAAGTAATACCCATGGTACCGGCAATAAAGACTAAGAACATGATGATCGCAGGCATGCTGGGACCACCAGTAGCAGCATTAGCGATAGAGCTGGAGCCTGCTAATAAGAAGATAGTCGCAAATAGTTTAATCATTCTTGTAGCTCCTTAAGCACTTCTTTTAGTGCAGGATCAATGGTTTTATTACAGATAATGGTGTAGATAATGATTAGAACACTGGCGCTAATAAGCACGAGTACGCCTAATGCTACGCCAATACTCATCGTCATATTGCCGATTGGTTGACCCATCAGATTGCCAGCAAAAGCTACCAAAAAGATAAATCCGGCATAAATCACCAGCATGATAATAAAGAAGGCATTGTTAATGCCGTTTCTTTTTTTGACCAATTCTTGATACTTCGGATTGGCTATCAACTTGGCGACGTGATCGCTAGAAGTAGTCATGATTGTCTCCTGAGTAATAGTTATTTTTGTATATTTTGGTTTTAATTGAGGGTTGAAAGAATGTGATTTGAATAACCACTGGTGCTTTAAGGGCACTCTGAAATTTAATATACTTTTAGTAAAATTTTTTGAATACAAGACTTTGGTATTAGGCGCAGAGGTAGTCTGCTTTAGAGTTAGCAAATACGGGCCTTCTAGCTTATGGCAGGGTAAACGATATAGGGGTTTAGCATGAGTAGTAATTTAGAACGTAGCAAAGCTAGCGTCGATGAGATCGTTGCTTTTTTAGCTAAAGATTTTCCGCAAATGCCGGTGGATGTATTGAGCGTCGGTGATGGTTGCGCACGAGTTCGTCATCTTGTCACTGATGCCGATCTACGTCCCGGTGGCACTGTTTCTGGCCCGACCATGATGGGTTTAGCTGATGTGGCTTTATATATCGCCATTTTGGGCGAGATAGGAATTGTGCCTTTAGCCGTTACGACTAATTTAAATGTGTCTTTTTTAAGAAAACCTGAGGGCGGTAAAAACATTATTGCTGACTGTAAACTGCTGAAACTAGGTCGCAGTTTAGCGGTTGGAGAGGTTTATATTTATTCTGAAGGGCAAGAGGATAAGGTAGTTTGCCATGTCGTTGGCACTTATGCGATTCCTGCGACTAGGTAGTGTGATTTACTTATAGTAGGCTACCTATTAGGTGAATAATAACGCCTACTAAGCCGCCAATCAGAGTCCCGTTGATACGGATATATTGTAGATCCTTGCCCACTTCAAGCTCTAGTGTTTTGTTGAGTCTATCGGCTTCCCAATTACCCACGGTCGAACTGATAAATTTGGCAATATGATGGCGGTTTTTACGGAAATAGCGATAAGCTGTTTTGTGAATCCAGGGGTCTAACTTAGATTGCAGCACATCATTGTGTTGAAGGTCATTAGCTAGTTTTGAAATATGTCGGCGTAGTTGCTTTTTGAGGACGGATTCATCGGCTTTTATCGCTGTTATGGCTGATTGCTTGATGGTGTACCAAATGTCATAGGCAAAGCGCTCGAGCTTTTCATCTTGCAGTAGATCCTCTTTGATCGAGTTGAGGTTTTTATGCCATTCTTCATTAGTGAGGATTTGATGCTTCAGCTCCCACAGTCGATTAGGGATTTCTCTGTAAACTGTGTGATTGGGATCGTTTTCCAGTTCCAATAAAAAGGTGATTAAAGAGATAGTAATTTCCTTAGCAATTTTTTTATCGACGGCCTCAGGAATCAGCTTGTGGCTTTTTTCTTGCACTAAGTTATAAATATCTTTGTGATTTTGAACGATATAGTTTCTAATCTCTTGTGAAATGGTCGTGATGAACTCTTGATGCCAACGCTTATCCAATACAAAGTCAATCGTACTGGCAGCGACTTTATGAGCTTCCAAGCCATTTGCCATCTCCAGACTTTGTTGTTTAATAAAGGCTACGATCTCTCTATCGTCAATTTTTTGTAAGGTGTCTAAGATAATGACGGTGCTTTCACGAACAATCACCTCTTGAGAGCTTTCTTTCGCTAACCAGTTACCGACAAATAGCGAGGGCTGTAGCCTTTCAATATAGGGCCGGACATTTTCATCGCTAAGAAACTTATCAACAATAAACTCGCCTAAGTTATCACCAATTTGTGTTTTCTTTTTTCTAATAATATTGGTGTGTGGGATTTTGATGCCTAAGGGATGGTGGAAAAGCGCGGTTACGGCGTACCAGTCTGCAAGGGCGCCGACCATGGCGGCTTCTGAAAAAGCTTTGATATAGCCTAGCCAGAGCGGTGAGGTGCTGTCTTGTAATATTGTGCAACCAATAAAAATTATTGCCATCAGTATAAAGAGGCCAGTAGCACGATTTTTGTGAAAGCGTAATTGCTTTTCTTTGCGTTGTTGATCGCTCATGTGTTTTGAGTTTCTAAAAACAATAAAGTCCGTGACATTATATCGCCACGGACTTTATTAGGGAGGGGGTGGGAAAAATAATCCCAGAGAGTACTTGGGGTTTACCAAGTAATAACTTCCTCAACCTTAGCGTCTTTTTTAACGGTAAATTTAAGCTTTTTTTCGATATTGTCACTTGAGGCGCTTAGCTCATAGGTGCCAGGTTCAAGCTGTAAATAGAGCATTGGGCCGACCGTATTATCCTCAAAGACGAGGGCGTCTTGATCATTGATAATACGGATTTGCAGATTGTTTAAATAGGCCTTGTCTGCCGCATTAGCAAAGCTAAATTGAGTGTTGTAATTAGAGGCGTTTTGACGAAGCTCAGCTAGTTCCTCTTGGCCAACACCACCAGTTTGATAGCTAATTTGCTGATCATTTGTGTCTTGACGTACTTCGGCGTGAGCTAGGCTGTAACCAGCAACCGCTAAACCAAAGCTGAGCGCTGTGGTGAGAAGAATACGTTGGATTTGTGTTTGGTACATAGCGATAACTTTCATCGACAACTCCTTTGTTACATGTGTCTAGGATTTATTATACGTACCGAATATGACTAAATCAGTGAGCTTTTATTGCGGTTTATTTACAGGATGTAAATTTTAGCCAAAAAACAGGTAGGTCACAAAAATTGCAGCAACCACGCCGGCTAGCTCAGCAATTAGAGCGCACGGTAGGGCGTGACGGGTGTTTTTGATTGCCACGGAGCCAAAGTACACAGCTAATACATAAAAAGTCGTTTCAGTTGAGCCTTGAATAATGGCTGAGGCGCGAGCTGCAAAATCATCCGCACCGCGAGCATTCATCAGTTCTACCATTAGACCACGAGCACCCGAACCACTGAGTGGCTTCATTAGGGCAACCGGTAGCGCTTCGACAAAACGACTATCAAAACCTAAGGCCTCCACAATGTAGCGCACGCCATTGACAATATAGTCCATGGAGCCCGAACTTCTAAACACCGATACAGCAACTAAAATCGCGACGAGGTAGGGGATGATTTTTACAGCGACTTCAAAACCTTCTTTAGCCCCTTCAACAAAGGCGTCGTAGGCATTAATGCCTTTGATAAAGGCCATAAAAATAAAGGATGTAAAAATTCCAAACAGGATTAAGTTACCGAAAACCTTGGAAATAATATTAATTTCTTCAGGGGATAAGGAGGTGAAATAAAGGAGCGTACCAATGACCGCCACAGTTAAACCACCTAAATACAGTATGACCGTACGATTAAAGAGATTAATTTTTTGGTAAAAAGAAACGATTAATAGTGCTGTTAGGGTAGAGAAAAACGTCGCAATTAAAATCGGTAAAAAGACATCAGCAGGATAGACAGCGCCGGCCTGTTGGCGTAATGCGAGAATAGAAATAGGCAATAAGGTCAGACTTGAAGCATTGAGCGTAATGAACATAATTTGCGCATTAGTCGCCGTATCCGGTTTGTCATTGAGCGTTTGCAGTTCCTTCATCGCTTTGAGGCCGAGCGGGGTCGCGGCATTATCCAGACCGAGGGCATTAGCTGAGAAGTTCATCAAGATGGAACCCATCGCTGGATGGTTTTTAGGGATGCCGGGAAAGAGATGCTGAAAAAAGGGATTAACCAAACGTGATAAAAAATCAATGACGCCGGCTCTTTCGCCAATTTTCATGATGCCGAGAGCAAAGGCCATAATCCCGATCAGGCCAATGGAAATGGTAGCGGCGGTTTGTGAACTATCAAAAAGTGCATTAACAATATCCTGGAACACATCCGTGTCGCCGTTAAGTAGCTTAACCAGTGCAACCCCGAAGGTGATAAAAAAGAAGAACATCCAAATGATATTTAAAGCCATACGTACTCCAGCATAGTTATGCTCATTATGCCTGATTTTTGGTAGTTGAACTTAGTAGCTTATATCGCTTTTTAGGTGTAGCCAAGCAGTTCTCTAGAATAGCGGAAAACACCATCCTGAACTCATTACTGAGTTAGTCCGAGCTTAATGTGTTGAAGTGCTATGATTAGGTGCTAAGGTTAAGTACTTAATTTTTAGACGTACAACATGAACTCAATAACTTACTACAATACCCACGCTGAACAGTTCGTTGACTCGACTTTTCAAGTAGATATGGAGAGTCTCTATCAGCCATTTTTGGCGCTTTTACCTCATAATGCCCGTTTATTTGATGTGGGTTGTGGGTCTGGTCGCGATAGCTTAGCTTTTAAAAATAAAGGTTATGAGGTGGTGGCGATAGACTATTCTGAGGAGTTGGTTAAGAAAGCCACTGCGTTGACGGGAATAGCCGTTAAGCATCAAAGTTTTTATGACATCGCGGAGCGCGAGGCCTATGATGGTGTCTGGGCCTGTGCCTCATTGCTTCACTGTGAGAGAGCGCGATTAGTTGAGGTGTTACAGAAATTAGTCAATGCGCTTAAGTCAGGAGGTGTGTTGTATATGTCGTTTAAGTATGGTGATAGCGACCGTGAAAAAGATGGTCGCTATTTTACCGACTTAAATGAACTGCAAGCTGAGGCATTGCTAGGACAGCTAGATTCGATTGAGTTGTTGCAGCAGTGGGTCACGCTAGACCAGCGACCGGATCGTATTGAACAGTGGTTAAATCTTTTAATAAAAAAGACTAATTAGAGGGGGGCTATGACTGTTTTTTACGAGATCGAGCCCTCTCTAGAAAACTATTGGCGCTCGATTATTTTATTTGGACGCAATGTCGCTTCCTATAAGTTTGCCCTTGCTAAATCTCTTTATGAGTTAAGAGATGCTGACAACACGCTAATCACTCTTGACCAATTAGCTGAGCCTTTTAGTCGGCATGTTTGTGAGCATTTAACGAAGGTTGATAAGCAAGGTACTTCTGCTTCCAGTAAGTATTTAGATGTTTGTCGCAATTTTAATGACGGTGAGGCGTCTCATGATGAGTTGATTGACAAGACGGTCTACTACGGATTTAAAGACGTAATTGGCGCCTTTCATAATGTGCATGGGCAAGAGGTACCTAAGCGTTTTTTTGAGGATGCTCGTAAAACGCATCAAGGCATTATTCTTAGGGATGAACTGTATGAGCTCTTTGAAGCTGTCAACCCTGATGATTTAAACGATGAAACTGAGGCCAGATGGCGTTTAGTTGAAACTGCTTGGGATATGAATTTACCAAAGCAGTTAGTGCAAATTGAGCACGATGGTGAGGGCGGATTTGTTGCTGATAATAGGATACGACGGGTTAACGTCACTCCCGTAAAGCCTGCCTTAAACGGTTATCAGAAAAGCCGTTGCTTTTATTGTTATGCGCCAATTACGATTGAGCAATTACAAGAAAACTCAGCTGATGTCGACCACTTTTTCCCGCACTTGCTACGTCATTGTGATGGTCAAAAGCCCATCAATGGTGTGGCTAATTTAGTGTTAGCCTGTCCTAGTTGTAACCGCGGTGGGGGTGGTAAGTTTGAACATCTGCCAACGGTGGAGTTGCTAGAACGCTTGCATAAGCGCAATGAGTATCTAATCAATAGCGCTCATCCATTGCGTGAAACCTTGATAATGCAGACTGGGTTGACAGAAGAAAAGCGGCGAAGCTTTTTCCAGGATGCCTATAATTGTGCGGAATTGCATCTTGGCATGTTTGAAAAATGGCAGCCGGAACCGCAAGGTAGTGCTGTTTTCTAAGCACTGCGCTCTTTAATGCGTTGACGGTTGATAGCCAACGCTTCTTCGGTAGGCTCCCACTCACCCCAAAAACTATCAGGAATATTCGGAAAGTCCTCACGGCGAATGCCACTAAAGGAGGGCTTGTAGTTGCGCCTTTTCATCTCGGCAATCAGATCATTATGGCGTTGACTCAAGTAAGCCAAACGCGTATAGAAAAACAGCACATGACCTTTACCTAAGGTGTAAGCGGGCGGTTGCTCGAAGTGTTTGCGTTGTGCGGCTTTTTCCGCCAAAGCAAATACTCTGGGCAACTCACGATATTCGGCAACGAGGTGGGGACCGCTAAGTTCTTCAACGGGTACACAGTTAATTCGGGTCATTGGTTTTTAGTCTTTGTTTGTTTATGATGTAGCAAGATTGTAGTTTAAATATATTCTTCTTTAAACCGTAGTCGAGGGTTCATAGTCACTAAGTACCCCCGTGAGGTGTAAATTGCTTCACTTAGATGGGTTACTTCATCTGCGCCTCAGGCAAAATCTCAAATAGCACTTCTTTAGGGCGACATTGGCGTGTCCCATTAGGTGTCACCACCACAGGCCGTTCCATCAAAATAGGCTCTTTAACCATCCAGTCCAGTAGTTCGTCATCTGACCACTTAGCATCGTCTAGGTTGTTTTCCTGATAAATAGATTCTTTTTTACGCATAAATTCGCGGGTATTTAGGCCGGAGTCGTTGACTAGTTGCTTGAGCGTGTCTTTAGTCGGCGGGGTCTTGAGATACTCAATCACATCAACTTCGAGGCCAGTGTTTTTAATTAACTCAAGGGTGTTGCGGGAGGTGCCGCAGCGTGGGTTATGGTAAATCGTAATATTAGCCATTTTTTGTTATCCTTAACGTAAACGTAAATAAGATCAATTATTATTTTAATGAAAGCGTCGATACAGAAAATATCGATTATTATAAAGATGCATCAATATTCAATATATTGTTCACATCATAATCGAAACAGATAGAAAATTAAATTCGAGGGAGACAAATGAATTCGTTAAGCTATGTACATGGTGCGTCTGACAAGCCACTATTGGGTAAAACAATTGGGCAGGCTTTCGACCAAGCCACTGAGCAGTATGCAGATGAGTTGGCTTTGGTTTCGCGTCAGCAGGGTATTCGTTACAGTTACCGCGAGTTGCGTGATCAAGTTGATCGTGTTGCGTGCAGTTTACGTCGCCTGGGCTTCCGTAAAGGTGATCGTCTGGGATTATGGGCAACCAACTGCGCGGAGTGGACAGTGATTCAATACGCCACTGCTAAAGCTGGCATCGTATTGGTTACTTTAAATCCATCCTATCGCCGCACAGAGCTTGAGTATTCACTTAATAAAGTCGGATGTGCCGGTTTAGTGACTATTTCAAATTTCAAAGACAGTGATTATGAGGAGATGATTTACGATGTGGTGCCTGAGCTTAAAACAGCGCCTCTTGGTGGACTTCGCTCTGCAGCTGTGTCGAGCTTACGCTATGTGATTAAGTTGGAGGAAGCGGCGAGTGAGGGGATGCTTAATTACAGCGCTTTACTGGTTGAGCCGACGGCTGAGGAATTGGCGGAGTTACAGGCCCTAGGAGAAGAGCTGCAATTTGATGAGCCGATTAATATTCAATTTACCTCGGGTACCACCGGTGCACCTAAGGGTACGACCCTCACGCATAACAACATTTTAAATAATGGCTACTTTATTGGTGAGAAGATTAAGTTAAGCGCCAAAGACCGAGTGTCCATCGCAGTGCCGTTATTTCATTGCTTTGGTATGGTGATTGGTAATCTCGCTTGCGTAACGCACGGCTCAGCCATGATTTATCATGGTCCGGTATTTAATCCTACGGACAACCTTAAGGTGATTGAGGAAGAAAAATGTACCGCCGCCTATGGTGTACCGACCATGTTTATTGCCATGCTGGAGCACCCTGAGTTTAAGTCCTTTGATTTAAGTAGCTTACGTACCGGTGTGATGGCTGGTTCCGTTTGCCCGATGGAGGTGATGCGCCGCGTCGTCGATGAGTTGCATATGGCTGAAGTGACCATTTGCTATGGCATGACTGAAACTTCGCCGGTCAGCATGCAGTCTGATGTTGATGATCCTCTGGATAAACGTGTCAGTACCGTGGGTCGTATTCATCCGCATGTAGAGGTGAAGATTATTGATGACTTTGGTCGGATCGTACCGCGTGGCAAGTCCGGTGAGCTTTGCACGCGAGGCTATTCGGTGATGCTTGGTTATTGGGGTGAGCCTGAAAAAACTGCTGAGGTCATTGATAGAGCCGGTT
>LSQX01370393.1_pt3 | contig 10028 bp, 5 predicted proteins | sample 654561 | NCBI WGS metagenome assembly LSQX01 (sample SAMN04489861, study PRJNA283612) | anaerobic digester metagenome | isolation source: 4 biogas reactors fed with cattle manure at either 37C or 55C with and... | place: Denmark: Kongens Lyngby | collected 2014 | reverse complement strand
TCCGCTTCTTCCCGAACGGCCACATGACAGTTGAATACGCCGAATACTTTATCAGCGAGATCTGTCAATTCATGGTAATGTGTCGCAAAAAGCGTGCGGCATCCCAGTATTTCCCGGTCAGCCAGATATTCAATAACAGACCAGGCGATGCTTAAGCCGTCATAGGTGCTTGTTCCGCGGCCTATTTCATCAAGAATCAGTAAACTGCGTGATGTTGCATGTTTCAGAATCTGTGAAACCTCACTCATTTCAACCATAAAGGTTGACTGTCCGCCTGCCAGATCATCACTGGCACCGATTCGCGTAAATATCCGGTCAACGATGCCGATTTTCGCTCCGGCTGCCGGGACAAAACTGCCTATCTGAGCCATCAGGACAATCAAAGCGTTCTGACGCAGATAGGTCGATTTCCCTGCCATATTAGGTCCTGTCAAAATCATCAGACGAGATTCGTTCATGTCCATCTGCAGATCATTCGGAACAAATCCACCGGCAGACAAGGTTCTCTCGACAACCGGATGGCGGCCCTGAAGAATATCAATCTGGTCAGAAAGACTGATTTCAGGTCGACAGTAGTTTTCGCGGTCGGCCAGCTCAGCCAGTGCAGCAATCACATCCAGAGTTGCCAAGGCATGGGCGGTTTCCTGCATCTGAAAAATGGAAGCGGCTGCTTGCTCGCGAACGCGGCAGAAAACCTCGTATTCTAAAGCAACCAGTTTTTGTTCAGCTCCAAGAATGGTGTCTTCCATCTCTTTCAATTCAGTGGTGATATACCGTTCACTATTTGCCAGCGTCTGTTTACGCTGATAATGATCAGGGACCTGGCTCAGATTGGCGCGAGTCACTTCGATATAATAACCGAATACACGATTGTAACCGATTTTCAGGCTCTTGATTCCGGTCTTCTCCCGTTCTGATTGTTCAAGTTCAAGGATCCACTGCTTTCCATGAAGGGCTGCATCTCTCAACTGATCGATCGATTCATCGAATCCTTTGCGGATCAGTCCGCCTTCCTTCAAACCAACGGGTGGTTCTTCAATTAATGAACGCTGCAGTAGCTCCGTCAAATCCGGTAATGGATCAATTACATTTTTTAAAGCCATGATCCAGGATTCTTTAACTGATTCAAGGCTGTCAAGAATGATCGGTATTTTTTGAAGCGTTGTCTTCAAGGCAGTCAGATCACGCGCATTTGCCGTTTTTAACGCGAGTTTCCCAGCTAAACGCTCAAGATCGTACAGACCCTGTAAGCGTTCCCGCACTTCCTGTCTGACCATGTACTGCTCTTTCAGACAGGCGATTGATGATTGCCGCTGAAGAATATCCGATAAATTGAGCAGAGGCTGTTCAATCCAGCGACGCAGCAAACGTCCGCCAACTGATGTAACCGTCCGGTCAATTGCCCACAGGAGACTTCCCCGTCTGGTGCGCTCTCGGATCGTTTCAGTGATCTCCAGATTTTTTCTGGCAGAAGGATCCAGATTCATAAACATATCCAGAGAATACGCCTGAATCGGTCTTAAATGATCCGGACGCAGTCGCTGGGTTTCTTCAAGATAGACCATAATAGCAGCTGCCGCCTGCGCCCAGAGCGGTGTCTGGCCGCTTATGTCCGGGAACTTTTCAGCTGTTGTACGAAGCGAGTAGTCATCATCTGGACGTACTGTCATCATAATGTCTTGTCTGATATTTAGAGCGTTCCAGAGCCCGTCTGCTTCAAATGCAGGGTTAACCAGTATCTCTGACGGCGCATATCGCGCGATTTCATCCAGGACATGGTTTGCCGTATCTCCGGTTATTAAAGCTGTTGCCTCAAATACACCGGTTGACAGGTCACAGGCAGCCAGACCATAGGTTCGATTTAATTTATAAAGTGACAGAATGAAGTGATTTTTTTTCTCATCAAGCAAAGATGCATCAGTTATGGTGCCTGGTGTAATGACACGCGTCACCTCGCGTCTGACAATTCCTTTTGCCAGCTGTGGATCTTCAACTTGGTCACAAATAGCGATCTTGTAGCCTTTCTGAATCATTCGATGAATGTAGTTATCGACAGCATGATGCGGCACACCGCACATCGGTGCGCGTTCATCCAGTCCGCAGTCGCGTCCCGTCAAGGTTAACTCAAGTTCCTTTGCAGCAGTGACTGCATCCTCAAAAAACAGTTCGTAAAAATCACCCAGACGAAAAAATAAAATACAGTCCGGCCACTCTTTTTTCAAATTGATGTATTGCTGCATCATCGGCGTCAACTGGCAGGCATCCAGTTTGCTTGTTTCCAGGCTCATCCGTTCCAGACCTCCAGATATCCTTTTAGAGAAAAAGTCCTGGCATCCGTGATATGGATCCGGGCAATCCCGCCTTCCAGCCGGTCACCATCGAATGAGCCATCGGAATCACGCCGGGAATCCGGGATCAACCCAGGATCGGGGATTGTAAAATTAACCAGTTGATTCTGACTGGTTCGCCCGCTGTACACCTGATCTTCGCGAATACTCGAACCTTCAACAAGAACTTCAACTGTCTTCCCTTTACATGTCATGTTAGAAGCCAGTGAGTGTTCATTCTGCAATGCGACCAGCCGGTTAAAGCGATCATGCATCGTTTGCTCATCGATATGATCTGTCATTTGAGCCGCAGGTGTTCCCGGTCTTTCCGAGTACAAAAATGTAAACGCACTGTCAAACCGCACGTCATTCATCAGTTCAAGTGTCTGTTGAAAATCCTCTTCAGTTTCTCCGGGGAATCCAACAATAATGTCAGTGGAAATGGTCAAGTCAGGTATCAGCTGTCGGGCGCTGCGAATGTGTTCCAGATATTGCTCGCGTGTATACTGTCTGTTCATGCGCTTGAGAATTCGGTTGCTTCCGCTTTGAAATGGCAAATGCAGGTGTCGCTCAATGTTCGGATTTGCAGCCATTACCTCAAGTAATTTATCGGAAATGTCCTTGGGGTGCGATGTCATGAAGCGAATGCGGTACAGCCCCTGAATATGCGATGCGGCTTCAAGCAGATCAGCAAAATCAGCTACTCTTGTCGTCTGTTTTGATTGGTCTGCTGTTTCCGCTTTCTGCAGATCATGACCATATGAATTGACATTCTGTCCAAGCAGCATCACTTCGCGATAGCCGGCGGCTGCCAGATCAGCCAGTTCAGCCAGAATGGTGTCCGGCAGTCGACTGCGTTCACGCCCGCGAGTATAGGGAACAATACAGTATGTGCAAAAATTATTGCACCCATACATGATGGAACTCAAAGCTCTGAACCGGCGGGCGCGATGGATTGGAAGACCCTCAACCAGATTGTCTTCCGCTCCAACATAATATTGTTTTTTCTCCTGAGTCATCCGATTATAGAGTAATTCAGGGAGACGATGGATATCCTGAGGGCCAAAGACAATATCAACAAAAGAGTAGCTCTTCTCAATGCGAGATACGTTTTCGGCCTGTTTCATCATACAACCGCAAACGGCAATCAATAAGTCAGGTTTATCACGCCGCAGGTTCTTAAACTGGCCTAAATTGCCAAACAGACGGTCCACGGCATTCTCGCGAATACTGCAGGTATTGAGGATGATCAGGTCTGCCTCTCTGGCATCTATGGCTGGGATAAAGCCCATTTCAATAAGCAGACCGGCTATTTTTTCTCCGTCATTTTCGTTTAGCTGGCAACCATATGTATGCATCCAGAATCGCCGGGCGAATCCTGTCTGTTGTCTGTAGTCATGCATACAGTCCACAACATAATCCATATACTGCTGTTGTCGTTTCATTTCCTGGTTAATTTCAATGTTCACGCGTGTATCACCTCATCAGCACCGTGCCGATTTTCTTAAAAAGAACTCATTTCATGATATCATAAAAAAGATGATCTGTTCCTAATCGAGTGACTGGCGAACGATTTCCCGATAATATGTTGTATCGTTTTTATGCTTGAGAGTCATTCGAACAGAAAACAGCCAGCCGCGTTTTTTTTGAACTGATTGTTCCAGATAATCAAAGATTTCCGACACGTTTCGTAAAGCCGGCTCATCCGGAGTCCAGCCGGCGTAAAGGGTCTGTTCCAGATGATCTGCTGCCAGACAGGCTTTTTGTTGTATCTGTTGCAGAACACCGCCTGAACCAGTTTCCTGCCTTAAGAAGTCAGATGCACTGAGTCGATTGTCGCGTTTCAATCCAATCGACTGGAGTAATTTCCAGCATTCAGACCAATAGTAAAGCATCTGAACGCGTGGATCCGGAATTTGACTTTGCACCCAGTCCCGCTGGTGACGCCTCTTCCCTTGTTGTATTTTAGTGAACACCCAGACTGTGAGAGCGAGAAAGATGAATACTAAAACCATGATAACCGGACCGTAACCTGTTGATCGGTTGGGGTCCGGCGGTACTGAATCCGTTGCTCCGGTCGGTTTTGTTTCGCTGCCAGCAGGCATTGTTGTTTCAGAAGTTTGAGTGCTTTCAATCGGGTTGACCGAAGGCTGCAAAGGTGTGATGTCCGGGTTGACAGCGGTTCCTCCCGGTGTTGCATCAGTCGCAATCCAGCCAATGCCTGACAGATAGACCTCTGTCCAGGCATGCGCTTGTTTTCCGGTTATCAGATATTCGGTGAACTGGTTATCTCCTGTTGAAGGTGGTACAACATACCCTTCAACGTACCTTGCAGGAATACCTGCCAGACGACAGAAAACAGTCATGGCTGTCGCAAAATAAACACAGTAACCTGATCCTGATTCAAGAAAATAAGATACAAATTCGGCATCTTCAGGCGGTGTGTCAACGTCGAGTTGATACGTGGCCGTGTGCATCAGGTAGTCTCTGAGACGGTCAACTTTCCTGTAAGGTTTCGTTTCGTTTGATGTCAATGACTCAACCAGATTAAACAAGAGACCGCCGCGCTGATAGACATTCAGTTGGGGCAGCTGCAGATAGCGATCCTTGATTGAATCCGGAACAACTTGGTCTTCTTCGCTCAACAGATTTTGGATTGTTTCAATCTGATCTGGAAAATTCCACCTGCCGGTCTGAAGTGTACGGCAGGACATCAGCACAGACTGATCCGGTCGAATCCAGTAGTCGCTGTACAACTCTCCGGATCGGTTATACGAAATATCCATCGGGTCCGAATCAGACCAGGTTATGTGAAGTGGTTTTCCGGCTGTAAACACGGTGCGTGTTGGCAGTCCGACCGGTGACCAGGCATAGACACGGGTTTCATTAAACGCAGCAGGCTCAATACCGGATTTTTGCAAATCTGGACGATCCAAATCAAATATGTCAGTCTGTTCCTTCTGCCATAGCGGGCTATTAAATCGATAACGGGCGGGGTCCGGATCAGACTGCCAGCTTTTTCCATCATACGTCTGCCTGATCGCACCTTTGAGCAGGAGTGGCCCACCTGATGTACTGACTCTCATGACGGGCTGGTCGGATAATTCAACCGGTCCGCCCAATCGGTCTCGTAAAGGATAATAGCCGACGGCCCTGAGAGAGAAATTGTCTGCGACCTGCTCCTCCCAGCGAATATCACTGATTGAACGGAAAATGCGGGTAACAGCATCCTCTGCCCAGTGTTGATAAAACCACGAAACCGGCAGGATATAAGTCAGAAAAAATGCAAGTGTTACTGTGATCACTGCCGGTATGATCCCTTGTCTGATCAGTCGGGCTGCCGTCGGCTGCCAGGATTGACCAGCCATTTTACGGTCAACCCTGCGCTTTTTCGCAAGTGTTAAAATTGAAATCAGGACGGCGGGCATAGACCAGCCCCAGACAAACAAAGGTTCCTGTCCCCAGGAAAATGAAAAGACGAGCAACCAACAAAGCCCTGAAAGCATAGGAAGGCTAAATCGGGCAATTGTCAGATAAGCAAATAACGATAACCCGGCACCAATGATATGAGACAAGATCATCATCTGGTTGATCTGGCCGCTCTGCCGATCGATCATGAAATTAAATGCCCAGCGAAACCAGACGTTTACAGACTGCATTATAGTGATCAGTGTCTCTTCAGGGAACAGGGTCTTCCTGAAAAGATAGGTTATGATAATCAGCACCGTTGCCGTTATCAGAGAATATTTGATATGATGGCGAGTCCATGTTGCTGCCGCAAGAAATAAGAGGGTCAGGCTGATGGTCAAGCTTAGCTGGAATACACCACCTGGAAGTCTCAGCAGGCTCAGGATCAGAACGGAACAGCACAGGGCAAAAACGAATGCCATAGTGAGCTGCACCAGAGCCGGTAAGAGATGTGTGGATGGTTTCTTTACCGTAAGATGTTTCACAGCTGTTCATCCCAACCATTGGTTTTATTTTGAACTGCTTTCTGATAGACGTCAAACGCTGCTTCAATGACTCGAATTGACGCTCTTCTCAAAATTTCCAGCGCTTCATGGTCACGGTGTCGATCATCGTGGTACAGGATCAGACAAACCAGCGGTCTCTGTTCAGTATGGTAAGACACCAACTTCAAAGCGGTCTGAACCGTTAGGCAACAGGTCGACCAAACCAGCAGAGCTGCTTCCGGATGCTGCTTCATTTCATCCTCAAGCAGCTGGTCACTCTGCCAGTTGGCATTCCGGCGTGGTTCACACAGCAAAAACTGAATCAGCTGTTTTTGATCAAACATCGATGCGACAACTGTCTCACGGATTGAATGGCGCCAGACAATCAGCCGAACAGTGCTCATCTGTTTTAATAACACAAATGACAAATAGACAAGACACTCAGATGTAAAGTCATGGTATTGCTCGCTTTTGTTATGATCGTTAAACGCAGGAGTCTGACTGTCATCGATAATCACAACTTCAGGCTGAATCGGATTTTCAAATTCCCTGATCATGATTTCGTTCAGTCGGGCTGATAGTTTCCAGTGAGCACGCTTCAACGCATCACCCGGTTGCTGCTGACGAATGTCAGCGATTGTGTCAAGATCACTTCCCGCCTGCCATCGCATCATCGCAGGATTCTCCTTCATCAACGCTTGAAGAAGATCCAGACGAACAAACGGATAGGATCCAGGTAAAACTGAAATCACAGAATCTGAACGTTTATCCAGCCTTTTCAGCAAAGAAATGCGAAAAAAGCCAAAGAGATCCACAACCGTCAGTTCAGTCAGTTGTATATTAATCAACCCGCAATGAACAGCACGAATCGGAAATCGGATCTGGACGTCCTTTCGTGTATCAATCAGCACACGTTGTTTCGTGCAGTTGCTGTATTGATCAGATCCAGTCTGCTGCAGCGTTACGGAAGCTGCGCCAAGCAGAACAGGGCTTCGCGTCTGAACAGCTGCACAAAAGGAAAAAACGTGTCCTCTTTGGATGATATGTTGAGACAGTGTTTCAACAATTTGCGTCCTGGATCGAATTAAAATCAGCCGGCAAAGAGAACATAGCGGTAGGATGATCATGAGAATAAAAACAAATTGAAGCGGTTTGAATCCGCTGTAAGCAAGGGCAGCACCGACGAGAACAGTCAAAAAAAACCATCCTGCTCCCCGAACCGTGATCATGTGTCGTTTACGGGTGTCTGATGCAGGATTTCGCTTATAACATCCGCTACAGAAACGTGTTGCATACGTGCTTCCGGTTTGAGAATAATGCGATGAATCATGACAGGCTGAATCACATGCTGCACATCTTCCGGAATAATATAGTCCCGCCCCAGGATGAAGGCATGTGTCCTGGCAGCGATCAAAAGCATCAACGCACCTCTTGGACTGACACCGAGCATCACATGGCGGTGTTCGCGCGTCGCCTTCGCGATTATAGCGACATATCGCCGGATGGCATCAGCACAGAACAAATGATCAGAGGTTTCTTGAAGCGCAAATAATTCATCAACCGTAACAGCTGGCTGAAGCGTCTCGAGCGGTGATCGGGAGGAAAATCGTTTTATGATAGCCATTTCCTCTTCGATCGACGGATAACCCAGGGATATTCTCAGCATAAACCGGTCTAGCTGAGCTTCCGGAAGTGGATAGGTTCCAACCTGTTCAATAGGATTCTGTGTTGCCAGTACCATGAACGGTTTCGGGAGCGGATAGGTAACGCCGTCAACAGTCACTTGATTTTCCTGCATGGCTTCAAGCAGGCTGGACTGCGTTTTGGGTGTTGTCCGGTTGATTTCATCAGCCAAAAGCAGCTGACTCATGATAGCGCCGGGATGAAATTCAAATGAGGCTGTTTTCTGGTTATAGAGGTTGAACCCCGTCACATCAGAAGGCATGACATCCGGCGTAAACTGGATGCGTTGAAAGGTCAGCCCTACTGTTTTAGCCAGAGCAGTCACCAGTGTGGTTTTCCCGATACCGGGAATATCTTCAAGCAGCACATGGCCTCTACTGAGCAGTGCGATCAGAATCCAGTCAACAGTATCCTGTTTCCCGACCATCACCTGTGCAATATTGTTTCGAATCCGGTTTATCAGAGCCTGGGCTTGTTGACGATTCACAAATCAGCACTCCCCTGTTATCATGCAAGATCAGCAATACGTAAAATAAGGTCTTCGGATGACGTCCATCCCATGCAGGGATCCGTTATTGAACGGCCGAAAACATGTTGATTGACTGATTGACAGCCTTCTTCCAGATAACTTTCAATCATGAATCCTTTGACAAGATGACGTATTTCAGGTGAATGTCTTCGGCTATGCATGACTTCAAGCGCAATGCGGGGCTGCTCGTCAAACTGCTTGTTGGAATTGGCGTGGTTGGTATCGATCAGGCAGGCGGGATGCTCGATCTGACGCTCATCAAACATGGCTGCCAGGATTTTCAGATCTTCAAAGTGGTAATTGGGCTGATTCTGACCATGCTTATTGACAGCTCCGCGAAGGACGGCATGTGCAAGTGGATTGCCAGCTGTTTTCACAGCCTGGCCCTGGTACGTAAACACATGGGACTGCCGTGCTGCATATATGGCATGAAGCATCACGGATAAATCACCGCTCGTCGGATTCTTCATACCGGCCGGCTGACTGATTGCACTGGCGGTCAGGCGATGCTGCTGGTTTTCAACCGAGCGGGCGCCAATCGCAACATAGCTTAAAACGTCGTCGAGATAAACATGGTTTTCCGGATAAAGCATTTCGTCAGCTGCCGTTAACCCGGATTGCTCCATTGAGCGAATATGCATGTGACGCAAGGCAAGAAGGCCGCCGGCGATATCGGGTTCTTTTTCAGGATCCGGCTGATGTAGAATTCCTTTGTAGCCTGAGCAATCTGTTCTGGGCTTATTGGTATAGATCCTCGGGATCAAAATCAGACGGTCGGCCACGCGTTCCTGCAAACGGCCTAACCGTTCGGTGTACGCGCAAACGGAATCCTCGAGATCAGCTGAACAGGGTCCGACAACCAGAATCAAGCGATCGGACTGCTCATTAAAAACAGCTCTGATCGCTTCATCACGTTCATGTTTGAGCGTCCGAAGGGATTGTGACAAAGGATATCTTCGCAAAATTTCTTCTGCCGACGGTATGGGGCCGAGAATCGAAAAATTCATAACGTTCACTCCAGTATTGTCGACTATTATAGCATAGATCAGATCACAGCTTTAGCAGCAGCACCCGGTTTTTTCAAACGAGGAGGCAGTCGGAAAATCGTTTTCCCTGTCAGTCTGGACGCTTCAATGAGACGAATGAGCTGAACAGGCCTGGCGGCCGTCATCAGTATCCAGATGCCCTGTCGGTCCTGCGAGTCGTAATAAGTCATCATGAGGATTGAACCACGCCGTATAGCACTGTCATGCTGTCTGATTTTTTCCCGCAGTGCATAGAAAATTTTGCTGTTGACGCGTAACAGCCGGCAAAGCTGCTGATCACTTATTTTTCGGAGCTGATCGACTGTTGCCAGCAAAAGACGATCAAGCGATTCAGTGGTAATCGACCACTGATCTGTTTCGGTTTCTAAAACGAAGCCCTGGTCAGAATAGTAAAGTGAAGCAGGCGTATCCATTGGGAGCGGCAGCCCGTTTAAGTGACGGATCAAGATGCCCCATCTGGCGCGAAGTTCCGTTCGCCGTCGAATCAGCC
>LSQX01122176.1_pt1 | contig 10028 bp, 15 predicted proteins | sample 654561 | NCBI WGS metagenome assembly LSQX01 (sample SAMN04489861, study PRJNA283612) | anaerobic digester metagenome | isolation source: 4 biogas reactors fed with cattle manure at either 37C or 55C with and... | place: Denmark: Kongens Lyngby | collected 2014 | reverse complement strand
ATGGCCTGCGGCCTGCCTGTTGTTGCTGTAAATGCTGCTGGTACCAGATATATGGTTGACAATATGCTTAATGGTATACTGGTAGATGAAGATGAAGAAGAGTTTGCAGAGGCTGTTTTTAAACTGAGTACTGACTCTTTATTTTATAAAACTATGAGTGAAAATGCTGAAAAGAAATCTATTTCCTTTTCTATTGAAAAAACGACTACAGCTCTTATTGCAGGTTACCTGAGTCTTTGCGAAAATAAACAGCTTGAATCATCCTAGGCAAAAAAAGGAAGAAGTGTTTTGAAATTGTCATATTTTGTGATATAATGATAGTAGGATTTCTTTATAAATAATAGTGGGGTGACCTTCATGGATTTGAGAAATTGTCCCCGGTGTGGGAAAATTTTCGCTTATGATGGAAAAAGCAAGATGTGTAATGTATGTAAAAATGATGAGGAAAACCAGTTTCAAAAAGTTAAGGATTTTCTCTGGGATAATCCTAATGCCACTATTGAAGAGGTCCATCTTGCCACTGAAGTGGACAGGGATTTAATCATTAAGTTTGTCCGGGAGGGTCGCCTGTTGGCAGAGGGCTTAAGTTTTGATTTTATGGTAGATTGTGAGCGTTGCGGCATACCTATTCCTTCAGGAAGGTATTGTGAAAAGTGCCAGGAGACTCTTATTGAAGGATTCCATGTAAACTATGATAGGAAAAAAAGGCCTGAAAAGGCCGTACAGAGAAGATATGATTCAAAGGGAAAGATGTATTTACAGGATAGAATTGAGAAAAGGAATCAATAGATGAACACTTTAGAATAAATTAAGAAATGGGAGTAAACTGGAGATATTTTTGTCTGGTCAGGATTCCAGTTGCTTTTTATTTCTTAATTTTTTTTTTATCTTTACGACATATATATTAAGGAGTAATGTTGAAGGGGATGGTAATTATGAAGATAAATAATCTTGTCTTTAATAAATTACAACAGGAGTATAAGAAAGACAGGAAATCAGAAAAAATAAGGGCTTACCACAAAGGTGATTCCATGAAGATTTCCAGTAAGGCAAAACAGATCAAGGAACTGGAGATACTCTTAAGAGAGATACCAGATGTCCGGAAGGAAAAGGTGGAAAATATCAAAAGGCAGATGGAAAGCGGGCGGTATACTGTAGACAGCAGGGCTGTAGCCCGGAAAATATTGTCGTCATTAGATAAGGAGTAATTCTATGACTGAAAATATTTATAATGAGCTGCTGGAGGTTTTAACAAAAGAGTATGAGCTATATTGTGAGATGAAAGAGCTGGCAGACAAAAAGAAGGATGCCCTTATTGAAAACAGTATAAATGAATTAGTTGACCATGTGAAAAATGAAGAGGATATAATTGAAAAGGTAAGAGAACTTGAGGGCAGGAGAAATGAGATTATTATAAATATCTGTGATAGTAAAAATGTGAAAGCAGAGGATATATCATTTCAGGAACTCATAAAACTTATACCTGATTCTGAACAGGAAAAGATGCTGGATATCAGGGAAAAGCTTCTGGATGTTATCGATAGATTACAGGAACAGAATGAACAGAATAAATTATTGGTCACAGAGGCCATTAATTTGAATAATGTAACAATCAATATGTTTCTGGAGGCATTAGAGCCGGAAAATGCTATTTATGACATGAAGCAAAAAGCAGTCAAGAATAAAACCAGACGTTTACTGGATAGAAAGGGTTGAGGGGGGAAGAAAGATGGCCAATTATTTTAATACAATAAATACTGCCCTGAGGGCTTTACAGGCCCAGCAGAAGTCACTGGATGTGACAGGCCACAATATTGCCAATGCCAATACAGAAGGATACAGCAGGCAGCGGGCTATACATACAGCAACAGATCCCTATACAGTTCCGGGTTTTGGAATGCCTGCAGGGGCAGGACAGGTCGGTACAGGTGTTGAGATTGCGGAAATTTCCAGGATAAGGGACAAGTTTATGGATGGTCAGATCAATGAGGAAAAACAGGCACTGGGATACTGGGAAAAGATGTATGAAGGTATACACCGGATTGAGCTGATCTTCAATGAGCCTTCAGACTCAAGTCTGAGTTATGCCATGACAAAATTCTGGGAAGCACTACAGGAATTGAGTAATTCTCCGGAAGATCCAGCTGTAAGGGAGTCAGTAAAGCAGACCGCCCAGACCATGATCGATACTTTTCACAATTTGCATGACCAGTTGATGGATTATAAGCGGTCCCTCAATGAGGATGTCAATACAATCGTAGATGAGATTAATTCCATTGCCAGGAGAATTGCTGATCTTAATGAACAGATAGTTGATGTAAAGGGTACAGGGAAGAATCCAAATGACCTGCTGGACCGGCGGGACCTTCTTTTTGAGCAGCTTAATTACCTGGTGAATGTACAGGGGTATGAGGATAGTCAGGGCAATCTGCATATCAGCCTTGGCGGGACCAGACTGGTCAGCGGGAAAAAAGTCAATGAACTGGCTATAAAAGAAAACCCTGATGAAACAAGGCGGTTTGAGGATATAATTTATTTTACAAATACAAAATCCAATGCCCTGATTGAGGGGGGAGAATTGAAGGCCATTCTGGACCTGAGGGGCGGCTATAGAAATGAATATGGTGATGATACAGGTGAGATTGGAAGGTATCTGGCGAGGCTTGATGAGCTGGCCAGAGGTCTGGTAGAGAGGTTCAATGCCGTGCATCGCGGAGGTTATGATCTGGACGGGAATGATGGCGGCGACTTCTTCGCACCTACCGGACCGGAGGGAGTAGCTGTTGATGCACACAATATCAGCCTGAGTGCAGAGATACTGGCACAGGATGGAGTGAATAAAATAGCCGCTGGATTAAGTACAGATGGGATTAGAAATATGGGTAATGGGGATAATGCTATTTTACTGGCAGAGGTTGTCAATGGAGAAAAAATATTTAACAATGGTACTGCTACCATGTTTGATTTCTATAAATCAATGATCTCAACAATGGGTATAGACGGCCAGAGGGCAGACCGGATGGTTAATAATCAGACCGTACTGGTGGACCAGCTGGAAAACCAGAGAACCAGTATTTCCGGTGTGTCCCTTGATGAGGAGATGGCAAATCTTATCAGGTTTCAGCAGGCCTATAATGCAGCTGCCAGGATTATTACTACCACCCAATATATACTGGATAGTTTGATGGGGATAATACGATAGGAGGTAGAGTTTATGCGGGTTACGACTGGTGTTATGGTTGACAATATGATGCGGAATCTGCAAAAAAATATCAGGAGACTTGATGAATACAATAGACAGCTTGCTTCAGGGAAAAAATTTGAAAACCCGTCCCAGAACCCCATTGGAGCAATAAACTCAGTCAGTTTAAACAGTTCACTGGCCAATATAGAACAATATATAAAGAATATCGGGAGTGCAAAAGACTGGCTGGAGAATACAGAAAGCCTCTTAAAAAGCCAGGGTGATATCCTGCAGAAGGCAAGAGAACTGGCTGTGCGGGCAGCAAATGATACCCTGGATGACAATGACCGGGTATATATCCAGGAAGAGATAAGGGAATTGAGGGATGAGCTTATCAATATTGCCAATTCCAAAGTAGCAGGCAAATATGTTTTTGCAGGGCAGATGACCAAAATACGCCCGGGTGATCCTGTTCCTTTTACAGAAGGAGCAAACGGAGAGATAGTCTTTAATGGTGATCACAAAGAAATCAAGCGGGAGATTGGAGCAGGTATTGAGATAGTTATAAATATAGATGGAGAAAGAGCCTTCAAAGAGACTATTGATACACTGAAGGCCTTTGACGAACTCCTGGGCCGGGAGGATAGTTCAAGTGATGGTATAGGTAATGTAGGCAGTGTTAACTTAAATGACTTTTCTGCTGTGATTGAAAAAATAGATGAATTAATAGATAATAATCTGCAACACAGGGCAGAGATCGGGGCCAAAGTCAACAGGCTTGAATTGTCCCTTAACAGGGCAGAAGATTATAAACTGCATACCAGAAAAACTTTATCAGAGAATGAGGATATAGATATAGCAGAAGTAATAACAGAGTTGAAGATGCAGGAGAGTGTTTACAGGGCTTCCCTGGCAGTAGGTGCCAGAATCATTCAGCCTTCATTGGTGGATTTTTTAAGCTAGTGTTTCTTTTATGGAGGAAACGGGGTGATTTTCTTGAATTTTCCTCAAATCAGGATAGAACAGCAGCATGCCTTAATCGGCCTGGATATTAAGAAACCTGATTTGAAAACCATCCAGGGGAAACCCCTGCTGCAAATAAAACGGGAAATGGGTAAACTGGATATTGAGACAGATCATGTGGAGATCAATGTAGATAATTATCCGTCATATTATGATCTGGGTTATAGAAAACCAGCGGATATCAGCAAGGATATTGCCGGTAAAGGCAGAGAAGTGTATCTGGAATATGTAAAGAGAACCAGCATCAATGGTGACAGACTGATGAGGATTGAAGAAAACACCACTATCAGTGATATTGCCGTGGATGAGACCTTTTCCGGGGAAAAAGAGGTCAATCTGGCCTGGATAAGGGGACCAGAGATAGATGTAATAAAGGCTGAATTGAGTATGGAATATACCCCCGGGAGAATTATTTTCTATTCTCAACTGGCTCAAACCAGGGTTGATCTGGATTGGGGCAAAGTAAATGTATACCTGAAACAATACCCTCATATTGATATTCAGGTAATTGGTGGAGAATTAAATATTACAGGATAAGGAAGTGTTTTTTGTGGAGATTAAGACAAGGGATTTTGGAATTATAGAGATCAGTGAAGATGATATTATTGATTTTCCGGTCGGTATTCCCGGTTTTTCTGATTACAGGGAATTTGTGCTCTTACCTCTTGATGAAGATTCGCCATTTGTGATTATGCAATCTGTTGAGGAAAGTGAGCTGGCCTTTATCCTGATATCTCCCTGGGAGATAGTCAGTGATTATGAATTTGAGATTGGAGAAAATATAGAAAAGGCTTTAAGGGTGGAAACAGAGAAAGACCTTCTGGTATTTGTAACTGTGAGTATCCGCCAGGATATCAAAGATACTACTGTAAATCTGGCTGCACCGCTTATTATAAATAAGCGCGAAAAAATAGGCCGGCAGCTGATTCTGGAGGGTTATCCTGTCAGGCAGCCTGTCTTTGCAGATGAAGAGCAGGTGGTAAAATAATGCTCATTTTGACAAGGAAACTGGATGAAGAAATAATAATCGGCGAAGATATTAAAATCAGGGTTGTGGGAATTGAAAATGGTAAAGTCAAATTGGGAATTGATGCCCCCGGGGAACTGGCCATCATCAGAGGAGAATTGTATCAGGAGGTAGAGCGGGAGAACAGGGAGGCAGTCAGGAAAATAGAAATAACGAGCTTAAAAGAATTAAAGAAAAGGGACTAAAAAAGCAGAAAAAAGGAGATATGCCGATATAATCAGAGATATTTACCTGATTTCATCTTTTGCCGCCTTTATTTTTCTAAGAAAATTGTCGATAAATATAATAAGAAGATATTAATGGATAATTTGTTTTAGTAACTTTTAGTATCCTGATCCAGGTCAGGATAGTAATGGTTACTGAAACCTTACTGCTGAGGAAGCTTGCGGCCGGAGTGAAATCAGTGGTAGGTTTAAATAAGGATAAATTTAATAAGTTAGTAACCAGTTGTAAAAGTCAAAATTATCAATTCCGACAGGGAGGTCGGAAAAAACAAAATTCAAGGAGGAATGCTTAATGATTATTAACACAAACATAGCTGCATTGAACTCTTATAACCGTTTGAGCAGCACAAACAACAATATGCAGAAATCACTGGAGAGATTATCTTCAGGTAAGAGGATCAATAAGGCTGCTGATGATGCTGCAGGTCTGGCTATCAGTGAAAAGATGAAGGCCCAGATCAGGGGTCTGGCTCAGGCCCAGAGGAATGCCCAGGATGGTATTTCCCTTATTCAGACTGCTGAGGGTGCCCTGAAAGAAACACATGCTATCCTGCAGAAAATGCGTGAACTGGCCGTCCAGTCTGCCAACGATACCAACACAGATGATGACAGGGCTGAATTACAGAAAGAAGTAAGCCAGTTAATTGAAGAACTTAACAGAATTGCTCAAAACACAGAATTTAACACAATGGCATTATTGGATGGAACCCGTAGCAGTAGCGGCGGAACTGCCCTTGTATTCCATATTGGTGCCAATGCAAATCAGACCATGGAAGTAACCATTGAAAATATGAGTGCCAGCGGTTTATCAGTTCAGGATGTTGATATCAGTTCACATTCAGGGGCCAACCAGGCTATTGGAACAGTTGATTCTGCTATAGGACTTGTATCAAGCGAAAGATCCAAGCTTGGGGCTATTCAGAACCGTCTGGAACACACCATCAACAATCTGGGCGCTGCAGAAGAGAACCTGACAGCTGCTAATTCCCGTATTGAAGATATTGATATGGCTAAAGAGATGATGGAATTTACCAAATCCCAGATCCTGAGCCAGGCTGGTACAGCTATGCTGGCACAGGCCAATATGATGCCACAGGGTGTACTCCAGCTTTTGGGTTAGTCCATTTGGTAAAAATTCATAATCAAAAAGAAAGCCGGCCGGATCATGCCGGCTGGCTTTTCCTTTTAAAAGGAGGCATGAATTATGAAAACAGGTAATATAGATACTGTCTCTAACATACGGGATTTTGATAATAAGGCTGTAAAGAATGATCGTGAAAAACTGAAAAATGAATATTATACCAGGTTAGCCGGAATACCGGAAAACTCTCCCGACGGGCTTATGGGTAATAAGATAGATGAAGAATACAGGGAAGTAGTTGAAAATGTAGTAGAAGACATGAATGATATCGTAGAAAAGGTAAGAGAACATCTGCAGTTTAAAGTACATGAGGATACAAACAGACTTATGGTTCAAATCATTGATCTAAGCACAAGAGAGGTTCTCAAAGAATTACCGCCTGAAGAGATGCTGGACCTTTCTGCCCGTATTCAGGAGATGGTAGGGATTTTGATCGATGAAAAGGTCTAAAGAAAGGGTGTGAAAAGATGGATTATGGTCTGGATGGTTTAATCAGCGGTATGGCCACAAGTGAACTTATTGAACAGCTTCTGGTTTTTGAAAAACTACCCATTTACCGCTATGAGAATGACATTACAGAGACCAATTTAGCCAAAGATGCCTGGCGTGATATTAATAGCCGTCTGAAGAACCTGGAAGCAAAACTGGCTGATTTGAAATTGTCTGCCACCTTCAATTCCCGGATTGCTTCCAGCAGTGATGAAAAAACAGCTGCAGCAAAAGCAGGCAATTCAGCCGCTGAAGGCAGATATGAACTGGTCATAAGCCGGATGGCAACAGCCCACCGGATAGCCTCTGACAGAATGGCAGATTCCACCAGTGCACTGGGTTTATCAGGCAATATTGAAATAAACGGAAAGACTTTAGAAATCAGTGAATCCTTTAGCTTAAAGGATATCAGAGATGCCATTAATGGAACTGAAGATATAGGTGTAAGTGCTTCTATTATCAATGATACTCTTGTGCTGGAAGCAAGAGAAACCGGTGTGGAGATTGATTTTGGCGGAGGAAGCGGAAATATTCTCCAGGAACTTGGATTACTGAATCCTGAAAATGTTCTGCAGGAAGCCCGGAGTGCTGAACTGACCATTAATGGTATTGCTGTGACCAGTACATCAAATACCATTGATAAGGCAGTGGAGGGATTGACTTTTGAGATTAAAGGTGAAGGAAATGTTGTCATTGAAGTAAGCAGAGATACAGAGAAAGCTGTTAAGGCCCTCCAGGATTTTGTCAATCAATATAACAGCCTGATGAGTTTCATAGACAGCAAAACCTATTATAACCCTGACTCTGGAGATAGAGGGATATTACAGGGTGATACTACAATAATGCGTCTGGAAACACGTATCCGCCAGCTGATTATGGACAGTATAGAGACAGGCGGAGAGATTACCCATCTTTCCCAATTAGGTATCAGTATTGACCGGGATGGTGTCATGTCTTTTGATACTGCAAAATTTGAAGAGATCCTGAAGGAAAAATCCGAAGATGTGGTTAATTTCTTCAGCGGGGCAGAAGAAGAAATGGGCTTTAGCGGTATGGCAGTACGTCTGGATACTTATCTGGACCTCTTATTACAATCAAACACAGGCTTGATCCCTGAAAAAATAGAGGCCTTTGACAACAGGATAAAATACCTGAATGACAGGATTGAGGAGGCAGAAAGACGGGTAGAGATGGCCCGTGAAAGGTATAGGGCACAGTTTGCTGCCATGGAAGAAGCTTTAGCACAGATGCAGCAGCAGTACAACTGGATGCTGAACCAGTTGCTTGGCCTGGCGAACATGAATATTGGCGGAGGCAGGAATTAAGAAGGAGGTAGGAAATGAGTGTGCATTTAGCTTACCAGCAGTATAAAGAGGTACAGGTAAAGACAGCCAATAATGGTAAATTAGTCTTAATGTTATACCAGGGAATTGTTAAGTTTCTCCGTCTGGCCAAAAAGTATATTGAAGATGGAAATATAGAAGCAGCCAATGAAAATCTGATAAAAGCCCAGAAAATAATCAATGAATTGAGTGCCAATCTGGACAGGGAAAAAGGGGGGGAGATTGCCGGGAACCTCTTCAGGCTTTATCAGTTTATGAATAGCCAGTTAATCAGGGCCAATATTAAGAAAGAGATTGCTCCAATAGAGATAGTTGAGGAAATGACAATAGAATTACTGGAGACCTGGAAACAGATAGTAAATGGAAAACAGGTAAAGAAAGTTGAAGAAAATGAATAAGAATTGGTATTGAGGAGATATATAGATGGAATATTATCAGAGCAATATGGAGATTTTGAAAAGGAAATATAAATATCTCTATGATCTGATTGAAGAATATCATAATAGGGTGTCAGTTGAGATATTAAATAATAATATTATTGCCAGAATAAGAGACGAAGATAATAATATAGATATCTATATCGAGCCGGCCAGAAAGGGCCATTATACCCTGCGTGTTAAAACTGAAAATAATGATATATATTTTCATAGTAAATATGATCCTGTCAGGGAAGCTGAAAAAATAGCCAGAGATTTTGGTTTCAATCCCAAAAAACAGATAATTGTCCTGGGCAGCGGACTGGGGTATTATCTGAATCAGTTTGATAAGAGGAGCAAGTATGACAGGATTATTATTATTGAACCGTTTTTATCTGTATTTTATGCTGCAATATGTTTTAATAATCTGGCTGATTTTCTTGAAAATGATAATTTGTTTTTTATAATAGGCAGGAATGATAATATATTTGAAATTATCCAGAGCCGGATTTCCCTCTCTCTGGATAAAGAACTGGATTTTCTGGAACACACTCCATCCATAAAGTTATTTAATGATGAATACAGGGAGATATACAGAGAAATTAAAGAGTCAATAAATTTCCAGGCGGTTGGAATATATTCAGATATTAAAACTGCAAGAAGATGGCGGGACAATATAATCCGCAATTTACCCTATATTTTTACAGGCCCCAAAGCAGATGATTTCTTTGCTTTGTTTGCCGGTATACCTGCAATCTGTGTTTCTGCCGGCCCTTCTCTGGATAAGAATATCGAAGAAATAAAAAAGGCTAAAGATAAAGCATTGATTTTATGTGTCGGAACTGCTTTAAAGGTTCTTAAAAAACATGATATTGAACCCGATATAGTAGTAAGCATGGATGGTAATCCGGCAAATTACAGGCATTTTGAAGGCATAAACGGCCTATCCGGTACATTTTTACTCACAGAGCTCGGTAATTACTTTAAAATTAACCGGGACTGGGCTGGCGGGCAGATTTTCTTTACCATGAAGAGAAATTTCAGCGGCTGGGTTGAAAGAATAAAAGGGAATTATACTTCCATCTATACCGGAGGAACAGTTGCCCACAGTATGGTTGATCTGGCCTATAGATTTGGAGCAGACCCCATAGTTCTGGTGGGACAGGACCTGTCCTTTGCAG